>Ga0256914_1003155_pt1 | contig 13162 bp, 17 predicted proteins | sample HulkmetaG_FD_191571 | JGI IMG/M metagenome (GOLD analysis project Ga0256914, IMG submission 191571) | Hydrothermal chimney microbial communities from Main Endeavour vent field at the Juan de Fuca Ridge, Pacific Ocean - Hulk | ecosystem: Environmental > Aquatic > Marine > Hydrothermal vents ... | reverse complement strand
TGGGATCACTGAAGCCCTCCCTCAGATGTTGGAGATTGGGGAGGAATGTAGCAGGTTTTGTTGGGATGTAGCAGTTTTGAGTGGAAGTCACAGTCGAACCGTTCTGCGGCGCCGCCTCTGTTTTGTTGAGGAAGCCACCGAGCAAAAACGAGATCCTCAACGATCTCGACGGCCGGATCGTGAACGTCTTTCGGGTATTGAGGGATCCCGCGCAGGCGGCGGAGCTGGAAAAGCTATTGCTTTACACACCGTATTCGAGCGAGGAATACGAAGAGGCGCGCCAGCCAGCGAACGATCCTGTGGAAGATGCCAGAAGAATGATGGTCCTCGGATTCCAGTCCCACGGCAACACCGGAACATCCGGCAAGAGGTCCGGCTGGCGGCGCGGCATCCGTGCCGCCTCGCCCAATTCGGCCAACGAATGGAGGGACCTGCATCAGCAGGTTCAGCGATGGGCCCACCGCTTGCGCGGCTGCTATATCGAAAATGACGACGCCTTGTCCGTCATTCGCCGCTGGGACAGCCGAAAAACCCTGTTTTACATCGATCCCCCCTACCTCGCGGAGGTCCGCGCGTTGGGCGGCAAGGCATACAAGCACGAGATGGATGAGGAGCAGCATGTCGAACTGGCCAGTCTGTTGCAGGAAATCGAAGGCATGGCGGTGGTCAGCGGATATCGGACCTGCCTGTACGACCGCCTGTACAAGGAGTGGCGGCGAATCGACCGAAAGGCGCTGTGCGACAAGGGGCGGATCGCCACCGAATCGATCTGGCTCTCTCCATCCGTCGTGAGCGCCCTGCCACAGATGGATCTGTTCGATACCGAGACTTCGATAGAAACGATGCGGAACGAGTAATGGCCAGCACAGCAGGAACCAAGGCCGTTGCGCTGAAGGCGCGAGGCGATAGAAAGCCCAAGGTGATGCAGTTGGTGGAGAGGTTGCGCCAATCCGCGCCGTCCCGGAACAAGCCGTCAACGGCCGCGCAGAAAGAAGCTGGCGAAGGCCGTACCGGCTTGTAGCTCAAGGCTGCCAGTCCCACAAGTTCTCCAGGAAGCACTCCCCGCGCTCTTCCCGTAGCGCCTCATATCCTCGCCGACTGACCAGGTGAGGGGTTCCCTCGAACCGTCCCACCGCCGGCCAGATCACCGTGGTCTCGTCCGGATCCCCCAGATCCACGATCTGCGCATAGACGCGCTTGTGCTCGTCCCGCAGCCCCAACAGCCCTTGCCCGCCCATGAGGTCATTTACCACGTTGCGCCTCGCTTTCTCGAACGGAACTTCCCACCGGTTCGAAGTCATCCAGCTACGAGTCGCAGGCGAACAAGGCGCGTCGAGCACCTCGTTCCAACCGTTGCTATCCTCACTGGCCGCGAGCAAACGCAACAGCCGTTCATCGAAGCGCTCGTTCGGGCTGGACCATGGTATAGCCGTTTGCGGATCGATCACCATCCCAAACTCACCGGGATCGTAATCTTCCAGGCGAACCAGGTAGTAGCGAACCGGCGCATCTTCTCCGCCTTCCCTGCCTCCGAGGCGGGCCTTCACCATTACATGGAAATCCGGGACCATCGGGTTGCCACTGCTTGCTTCAACCGATACATACCGGCTCCTGTTCTGGATGAAAAAGGTCTTTTCCCGTCGGCTCCGCGATTTCCCACACATAATCATTCTGCCTGTGATTGCTTCCCAGGCATCCGGTTCGTAATCGATCATCAGGTTCCGGATCACCCGCAGATTCTCGACCACATCCCGGTTCGATTGTCCGAGACGTTTCCAGTGCCGCTCGAACTCCTCCTGGAAGACCAGGACCGGAATGGCGAAGCGGATCCCGTCCGGATACCATCCATCCGGACTCCGGGCCACATCCGGAACCTGCGCATTGCGTTCTGGCGAAAGCCAGACCCCGCCGCTGCCTTCCAATCCCCTCGCCTTCACGATCTCGATTCCCTCGGCCACCATTCTGACGCTCGTCACCGGCTTCCCGCGGAACTCGTCCCCGGGATTCCAGCGCATGCGCTCCACCCGCGCCTGGTCGAAATCCGCTACGTTTTCCATCGAATCGTCTCCTCTGTTCGCTCAACCTGCCTTGTCCACTCAAGGCATCGGAAATCCATCCAGGAAGAACCCTTCCAGATCGACTCCGCCCCTCTCGCCCGGTTCTTCCGGCTCGATGCTTCCACTGCGGACCGGGGGGATCCCGGCATCCGCGCCCTGTTCCCGCCCGGCTTCCCGCGCCGCCTCGCGGGCTGCCGCATCGAGCAGGCTCTGGCCAATCAGCACCCCAACCGCCTGAAAGGCGGAATGGATGACCGATTGTCCCAGCACTTCGTGCGCCACGGTGTTCGACAGGCCTTCGATCAGGTGTTCCGGCACCGTCTTCACCCGGGCGTGTTCCTTCGGGGTCAGCAGCCGCTTGAGTTCCGGGTTGGTGGGGTGGGCCAGGAAGGGTTCCGTGGACCTTGCCTTGGAGTATCCCCGACCGATGGTTCCGACCGATTCCGACTCCGGAGTCACGATCTGCTGCTTGAATCCCTTGCCGGCCTTCCGGTCCCGCTTTGCCTTGGCATCCAGGTAGGCATAGGTGCGCCACATTCCGTCGTCGTCCTCGATGGCCTCCAGGACCTCGCCCAGCCTCTCCTCCTTCCGGCGCACCGGGCGCAGGTTGTCCCAGGAGAAATCGACCCCGCGGGTCACCGCCACCATGCAGAAGCGCTTGCGGGATTCGAGTGCGCCCATTTCGTTTCCATCCAGCACGGTTTCATGCACGTCGTACTTCAGATGTTCCAGGACCGCGCGGATCACCGCCATGGAGGCTGTGTTCGCATAGTCCGGGACATTCTCGAGGACCACCACGGAGGGATTCCCTTTCTTCATGATCTCCAGAAAGGCCAGGAACAGCGCACCTGCGGACTCGTGTTCCTCCGCGTGCTTCAACCGGTTCTTCGCCTTGCCGGACCGGGAGGCACCGGTACATGGAATCCCTCCGACATAGACATCGATCCGGGGCAATAACTGCGGATCGACCTCCTCCATGGGGGCGTGAACCGGGATGGAGCGCTCGTCCCAGATCTCGTTGTTCGCCAACGAGGCCTCCAGGTACTTGTGTTCGATCTCAATCGCATAGGCCAGCCTGGCCGGCACCCCACCCTTCTCCATCCCCGTGTGCAGGGCATGATCCATGATTCCCGCCCCGTGGGAGACCGATCCGATGGCCAGGGGCTCCCGGTTGTTCAGTTTCGCCACCAGCCGGGCGTAACGCTCCGCGGCCGCCTCGTCATCCGGATGAATGGCGATGATGATCGTCTGTTCCGTGATGAGCGCACACACGCGCTCCACGGACTGGTTGAACAACGCATTGAGGGTGGAATTGTTGATGTCGATGATGGGAATCGGTCGATCCCCCCGCTTCCGGCGGCTGACCTTCCGCTCTCCCTGCTCATCGATGAGAATGGTCAAGGTGTTGCTTTCGATGTCATGGGTGATCCGATACCGAACCCCGGGCTCGAATCCCGCTTTTTCCAGGCGCCCTCCCTCGATCCACAGACGCCGGTTCCCACGCTTTTCCCCCAGTTTCAGATAGGCGATCTGTCGGATCCCGTTCAGGTCTTTCGTTTCGCTCATCGGCTCATCTCCATCAATGCGTCGAACTCGGACTGCTGCGCCTCGCGCAGGCAGGCGCGCAGGTGCGCCTCCAGGAGCGCCACGACATCCTCATGACCCTCCTCCCGGGCCATGTCCAATGGGGTCTTGCCGTAGCCGTCCCTCGCATTCGGATCCGCCCCATGCTCCAGCAGCAGCCGGACCACTTCGGCATGGCCCCAGCGCGCCCCATTGCGCAACGAAGTGAAAACCCACTGGTCCCGCGCGTTCACATCCGCGCCTGCGGCCAGAAGCATTCGGACCACCTCGGAGTTGCCATTCGAGGCTGCCCGGTGCAGCGGCGTCCCGCGCCGCTTGTCCCGCGCCTTCACATCCGCCCCTGCCTCCAGCAGCAGGCGGACCACATCGGCATGACCGTCATCGACCGCCCGGTGCAGCGGCGTCTCGCCCCACTTGTTTCTCGTATTCACGTCCGCCCCGTGTTCCAATAGCAGGCGGACCGCCTCGGCATCGCTGTTCCCGGCCGCCAGGTGCAAGGGGGTGTTGCCCAACAACTTGTCCCGCGCCTTCACGTCGGCGCCGGCGGCCAAGGACTTCCGGACGCCCTCCAGGTCGCCGGCTTTGGCCGCAACCAGAAGATTCTCGTTCCAGTAGGTGCCGCTCATGGGGTGGAATCCATCAAGTCATCGAACTCGCTCTGCTGTTCCCGCTGAAGCAGGGCGTGCTCCAGGAGCGCCGTGATCTCCTCGTAGCCCCATTCCCGGGCGATATCCAGCGGGGTCTTACCCTCCTCGTTCCGCGCTTCCGGATCCGCACCTGTATCGAGCAACAGGCGGATCATATCGGCGCGGACCCAGTCGGCCCCCATCGCCAAATGCAACGGGGTATTGCCCCCCTTGTCCCGCGCCTCCACATCCGCCCCTGCCTCCAGCAGCAGGCGGGCCACATCGGCATTGCCATCCGAGGCCGCCAGGTGCAAGAAGGTCCGTCCAACCTTGTCCCGGACGTTCACATCCGCCCCTGCCTCCAGCAGCAGGCGGACCACTTCGGTACGTCCATTCATCACCGCCCCATGCAGCGTCATCACCGCCCCATGCAGCGGAGTGTTGCCGTGCTTGTCCCGGACGTTCACGTCCGCCTCCACTTCCAGCAACAAGCGGGCCACATCGGCATTGCCATCCGAGGCCGCCCGGCGCAAGGGGGTCCATCCATGCTTGTCCCGCGCCTCCACATCCGCCCCTGCCTCCAGCAGCAGGCGAACCACATCGGCATGGCCGCAGCGCACCGCATTCCACAAGGGGGTATCGCCCCACTTGTCCCGGACGTTCACATCCGCCCCTGCCTCCAGCAGCAGGCGGACCACTTCGGCGTGACCCCTGACGGCCACCCCGTGCAGCGGGGTCCCGCCCTCCTCATTCCGCGCTTCCACGTCCGCCCCCGCCTCCAGCAACAGGCGGGCCACATCGGCGTGGCCCCTGACGGTGACGGTCGCAAAATACAGCGGGGTATTGCCGTGCTTGTTCCGGACGTTCACGTCCGCCCCGTGCTCCAACAGCAGGCGGACCACGTCGGCACGGCCATTCGCGGCCGCCAGGTGCAGCGGGACCTTGCCTTCCTTGTTCCGCGCCTTCACCGCCGCCCCGTGCTCCAGCAGCAGGCGGACTACCTCGGCACGGCCATTCGCGGCCGCCAGGTGCAACGGAGTCCCGCCCCACATATCCCGGGCGTTCACGTCCGCCCCGGCGGCCAAGGCCCGCCGGGCGCCCTCCAGATCACCGGATCTGGCGGCCTCCAGAAGGCGCTCGTTCCAGTGTTTCTCGTTCCAGTCGATCCCGCTCATGGGGCCGACTCCATCAATGTGTCGAACTCGGACTGCTGCGCATGCTGGAGAAGGGCGTGCTCCAGGGGCGCCACGACATCCTCGTAACCCTGTTCCCGGGCGATACCCAACGGGGTCTTGCCCTTGTCATCCCGCGCTTGTGGGTCCGCGCCGACGTTCACCAGCAGGTGAACCACCTCGGCGCGGTCGTTCCCGGCCGCCAAATGCAGCGGGGTCCAGCCACCCTTGCCCCGCGCATCCGGATCCGCCCCTGCCTCCACCAGCAGGCGGGCCACTTCGGCATGGCCGAAGATGGTGGCATGGTGCAACGGCGTCTGGTTGTGCCCGTCCCGGGCATTCGGATCCGCACCATGCTCCAGCAACAGGCGGACCACCTCGGCATGACCATTCTCGGCCGCCTCGTGCAGCGGAGTCTCGCCCCACTTGTTTCTCGTATTCACGTCGGCACCGGCATCAAGCGCCTGACGAGCGCCCTCCAAGTCGCCGGCTTTGGCAGCAGCCAGAAGTTTGCCGATCCAGTCGATCCCGCTCATGGGGCAGCCTCCATCAGGGCGTCGAACTCGGACTGCTGCGCCTCGTGCAGGCGGGCGCGCAGGTGCGCCTCCAGGAGCGCCGTGATCTTCTCGTGGCCCGCCCCCCGGGCCAGGTCCAATGGGGCCTTGCCCTCCGCGTTCCGCGCGTTCACATCCGCACCTGTATCGAGCAACAGACGGACCACATCGGCACAACCCCGGCGCACCGCTTTCAGCAAGGGGGTGCTGCCCCAGTCGTCCCGTACCTCCACGTCCGCCCCCGCATCCAACAATAGGCGGACCGCCCCGGCATGCCCCTTAGCGGCCGCATAGTGCAGTGGGGTGTTGCCCTCCTTGTCCCGGACGCCCACGTCCGCCCCCGCATCAAGCAGCAGACGAGCCACTTCAGGCCGTTCAAAGATCACCGCCCAGTGCAACGGCTCCCGGCCATGCTTGTCACGCGCACCCAGGTTCGCGCCCGCACGAAGCAGTAGCCGGATCACCTCGACATGCCCCTCCGCGGCCGCCTCGCACAGCGGCGTCCACCCGTGCCCATCTCGCACCTCCAGGTCAGCGCCCGCCTGAAGCAACGGGCGCATCTCCTCAGCGAGACCCCTTGACGCCGCCAAGTGCAAGAGCGCTTTGTCCGTCTCGTCCCGGGCGTTCACGTCCGCCCCGTGCTCCAGCAACAGGCGGATCACCTCAAGGCGACCAGACGCTACCCCATTGTGCAACGGGGTCCAGCCATCCTTGTCCTGGACGTTCACGTCCGCGCCGGCAGCCAAGGACTTCCGGGCACCCTCCAGGTCGCCAGACATGGCGGCTTCCAGAAGGCGGGCGTTCCAATATCCGCTCATCCCGGCATCATTCCGGCATCCAGCTCGACGCCCGCCTCCTGTTCCGCTCGCAACAGGGATTCCACTTCGGAAGCGGTCGGGCAATGCCCTTGCGGGAAGTAGGCGCTTTCGTCCTCGGCCGAGGAGTCCTGCATGGATTGCAATTCTTCCCTGGCACGTTCAAGGGTTCCGAAATAACCGCTATGACGCTCGAACGGAGCCGGATACCCGCCATCCAGAACCTTGCCTTTCGATATTTCGAAGACCAATGCCGCTTGCCCAACGTAATACCCAGCCGCGGAACGCATCACCTGCAACGGGGACAGCAGCATCACCTCGCTCCCCATCCTCAAGGGGCGTCTCGACCATTTCTCGACTGTGAGCATCGTCTATCTCCTCCGCTTTCGCTCATCGGCTCATCTCCATCAAGGCGTCAAACTCGAACTGTTGCGCTCGCTGGAGAAGGGTGTGTTCCAGGATCTCCTCGATCTCCTCATAACCCTCCGTCCGAGCCAGATCCAGCGGCGTCTTGCCCTCCCTATCTCGCGCCTCCACGTCCGCCCCGTGCTCCAGCAACAGGCGGACCGCCCCGGCATGGCCATTCACCGCTGCCAGGTGCAAGGGGGTGTCCCAGGTATTTTTCTCCACATCTCGAACATTCACCCACGCCCCTTGCCGCAGCGCCTCCTGGATGCCTTCCACGTCTCCCTGTTCGGAGGCCTGCAACAAGCCCTTCCCGGGCTTCGCGTGGCCCAGCGCCGCCTCCAGCACCTCGTCCCAGCACCAGTCTTCGTGTTCCGGTTCGGGCATCCCCTCCAGGCGCCACCCCTTCACAGGCAACCCATTCGCCTTGAACGCGTCCTCCAGATTCGAAAATACCGTGCCCACCAGATCCCATTCCGAATCGTCCGGATTCACGCCCAGGATGACCTGAATCCCTCGTGAAGAGACCATCCCGATGACGCCACCCCCCGATTCCAGGTAAACAAGCACCAGGTTCTGCTTCACCACACCAGCTCCTCACCGTCGCACCGACAGCTCGTCTCCGATAGCTGTTCCAGATCGCCCGAAAACCGTTCCGCAAGTTCCGCCAGACTGGAAAACTCCTCCAGGCCCATGACCACGAATGGCGGCTCATAACGCTCGCCTTGCGCGATCTGCACCGCCAGGTCCTCCGTCCGCGCATCCTGCACGACGACGACATCCGCCTCGCCGGAGGGGCTCACGCAAGCTACCAGACGACACCTCTCGGGGTGCTCCGGGGGATGCAGCATCAGGGTGTTCCGCGCACTTCGGATGTTTTCCATCTCCTTCGCATCGAACATCACCTGCGCATTCGGCATCCCGGCCTCCCGCGCCAAGGCCCGGGCAAGGTCGTAATGCTCCCCCAGGGCATACTGGCTTTCGTTCACCGCCACCCGGAACGAGCGCATCTCCACCGGAGCGCCCTTGCCTTCCCCGCGGGAGACCACGACCACCGGCTCCATTTTCGTCCCGTTCCCCGCGGCCATTCGCTTGCGCACGGCCAGTTCCACCTGCCCTTCGGAGACCCCGGGCGCGATCAGGTCCTCCTCCCGCTCCCACCAGGCATGTTCTTCGATCCACTCACGCATCCTGGCCAACGCCCGCTCTTCGTTCACCTCCAGGTCCCGGACTCCGCCCTCCAACTCGTTCGCATAGACCTGGCCGAGCTTGCGGACCAGATCATCCCGAAGCGCCTCGGACCCCGAATGCTCCGGCTGCGCCGCGCAAGCCGTCAGCGCGCGGGCCACCCGCTCGATGAACTCCATGTCCCGCCGAAACTCCGCATGATCCAGCACCTTCTGATCAAGAAGCCCCGCCCAGGAACGAAGCCGATCCTGCGCGTCCAAAACCTCCTCCAGCAACCCGAGGGGGACCACCCGGTCCTTGCCGTCCAGCAGGGCCACATCCATCGAGCCACCACCCTCCTGCTTCCACTTGCGATACTCCATCGGGTGTTCGCGCCGATAATCCTTCGGATCTTCGCTCCACGCCTCGAACTCGGAACCACACACCACACCTTCCGGCCGCCAGGGCAACAGATCCTCGTGTTCCCCGGCGAACGATTCGAGCGCGTCCGCCAGGAAGCGCCCTTTGTCCTTCGCCTTCTCCAGTTCAACAGGGTCCACGGGAAAAACCACGCTCGCGGTCTCCACCGCATCCCTTTTCAGAACCCCCCGGAAGTACACGACCTTGTTCATGGGCACAGCCCTCCGTATTCCAGCATTTCCATCGCCCCCTCCTGCGAAGGAGGCGTCATGAGATCCCGGCCCGCCGCCACCGGATAGCCGTACCGCTCCGACAGCTCCCTTGCATACTCCGCGGCCTCCTCGAGGTGGAGAAAATCCCCCACGCATTCGACGCCGCCCTCCTCGCCGTCGGGGCGCAAATGGAGGTACACCGAATAGAAATGGGGGGCTTCCCCCTCCAGAGCCGGCTCGACCAGAATCTCGGCTCCGTGGCCCGTCTGCGCCACGTCGTACACGCGAACCCCTTGTAGCTCAATCGCGTCATACCGCTCCGGCGCACCCGCGACGAGCCGGTCCGCATAGCGGCTGCGCAACGGGATCCTGGGGGACATCGCCAGGCTCGCCCACCGCCAGGGCTCGCCCGGGCGAAACAGCCGGCTCTCCTCCACATATCCCCTTCTCTCCTCGGCAAGCAGTCTCACGGAATCCATCAGGTCATCCAGGTTTTCAAACCGGGGAACCCGGGCGTCCACCCATTCTTCGGGCGACGCGCATGCTCCGATCAACACTCCATCAACCAGAACCCCCGCCTTTTTCCCTTCGCGCAGATGAACGACCTCCAGCCGGGGGAAAGGGGGGAACTCCATCACGCACCCCGGGCCATTGGCCATCCAGGCGTCTTCCAACCTGCGGGAAAACTCCCGCAACTTCTCCAGTCGCTCCTCATTCATCGGCTCATCTCCATCAATGTGTCGAACTCGAAGCGCTGCGCCTCGCGCAGGCGGGCGCGTAAATGCGCCTCCAGGATTCTTAAGATCTCTCCGAAACCAACGCTCTGGGCCACGTCCAAGGGGGTCCTGCCCTCCCCGTCCCGCGCCTCCACGTCCGCCCCAAGAGCCAGCAAACGCTCAAGCCCGGCTGTATTGCCCCACAGGACCGCCCAGTGCAACGGAGTCATCCCCTTCTCGTCCCGAGCGTTCGGATCCGCGCCACATTTCACCAGCCGCTCGATGACATCAGGCCCTCCCAAGGCATTCGCTCTCGTGGCCCAATGCAACGGTGTTCTGCCTTCTTTCGTGCGCAATCCCGGATCCGCGCCGGATTCCAGCAGAACACGAACGATCCCGTCTTGCGCTCGCCAAGCTGCTTTGTGCAACGGGGTTTCATCCTGGCCCCCCCGCGTATTCACATTCGCCCCCCTGGCCAACAGATCCTCCACAGACAACGACGCCGCAACACCCTCTGCTGCCGCCAGCAATGCGCGATTCCAGTCCGGTTCCGGAAATCGGCTCATCGAACCATCCCCATGAGCGCGTCGAACTCGGACTGCTGCGCCTCGCGCAGACAGGCGCGAAGATGCGCCTCCAGGACCGCCACGACATCCTCATGACCCTCCTTCCGGGCGATATCCAACGGGGTCTTGCCGTAGCCGTCCCTCGCATTCGGATCCGCCCCTGCCTCCAATAGCAGACGGGCCGCTTCCGCTTCCGCACGCCCCCAACTGGCAACCCCGTGCAGGGGCGTCCAGCCCTCCTTGTCCCGAGCATCCACGTCGGCGCCCGCCTCCAGCAACAGCCGGGACACCTCGGCATGGCCCTCCGCGGCTGCCCAGTGCAGCGGGGTCTCGCCCTCCCCATTCCGGGCGCTCACGTCCGCCCCGTGCTCCAGCAGCAGGCGGGCCACTTCGGCACGACCTTCCCAGGCTGCCTGGTGCAACGGAGTCCCGCCCCACTTGTCCCGCGCGTTCACATCCGCCCCGGCGGCCAGCGCCTTCCGGACGCCCTCCAGATCGCCGGTTTCGGCCGCAGCCAGAAGTTTCTCGTTCCAGTCGATCTCTTTGCTCATCGGCTCATCTCCACCAATGCGTCGAACTCGGACTGCTGCGCCTCGCGCAGACAGGCGCGAAGATGCGCCTCCAGGAGCGCTGCGATTTCTATTCGCCCCCTTGCCAGGGCCGCATCCAGCGGCGTGCGGCCGTCAACACCACGCACCCACGGATCCGCCCCTGCATCGAGCAGCACGCGAACCACCTCGGCATGGTCGCTGATGGCTGCATGGTGCAGCGGGGTGTTGCCCCACTTCTCCCGCCCATCCAGGTCCGCGCCTGCGCGAAACAGCAAGCGGACCACTTCGGCATGGCCCTCCGCGGCCGCATTGTGCAGCGGGGTCCAACCGTGCTTGTCCCGGACGCTCACGTCCGCCCCGGCGGCCAGCGCTTTCCGGGCGCCCTCCAGGTCGCCGGATCTGGCGGCCTCCAGAAGGCGCTCGTTCCAGTCCGGTTTCCTGATCACGACAGCAAGGGGCAGTCGAACTGGTGTGCTTCCATCTCCGCGACCAGCGCCTCCTTCGCACACTCCAGCGGATTCCGCCCCTCCTCCATCCGGAACGAACGCAGCCCGAGGTTGTAAAGCCCGATCCACTCCACCAGCTCTTCCACCCCTCCATCGAAGTGGCGTTCCCAGGGGAAATCCTGTCTCTCCACCATCCACCGTTTCGGACGAAGCTCATCCTTGCCTTCATCGACCGGCTCGACATACTCCTGGATCCCCTGGTAAACGGCCCGCCACCCCTCCGGCAGGTCCTTCCGCACCCCAGGCTCGACCAGCCATCGGCGGACACCGCTCCGGGCGGCATCGCGGCGACGATGCCGCCCCTTGATCGTGCGCTCCGAGGAAGGCAGGAACTGCCCTCCTGCATACCACTCCCCGTTCAGTCCCCGCTCGCCACCCGGCCTTGCTCTTTTCGCCATGATTCCCCCCTACATCGACAGGCTCGGTTCATCCACGCCGCACCCCCAATAGGCCTGCAATGCGGACTCCACATCCCGTCCCTCGTGAATCCACAGCACATCAATTTCCCTGCCCCGATGAGCCGCCCTCAACTGCTCCTCGGCATGATCGGGCGACTGCGCCCGGAACCGCATTCCGCGCGGAGGCGCTGCCGGATTGTCGATTCCGTTCTCGCGGAACAGAACCACATGGACTTTCTCCGCCCGGCTCTTCAGTCGTTCCCGCAACCCGGAAAGCGGCTCGCCTCCCCAGCCGGCATCCGACCATCCGCGCCACTCCGCCCCGAAGTCCGGCAGCCGCCCCTCCACCAGGGCGACGGCCGCCACGGACCAGCCGGACTCGTCCTTCCACCACCAGGCGTCCCACTCCGGGCCGGCCGGCGGCAGGCAGTCCATGTGCGCGGCTGCGTGGGCCACGGTGACCCCCCGGTCATCCCGCCAGCCCCAACCCTCCCATTCGGGATCCTCCGAGAGAGAAAATCCGCTCCAGGCAGCGAAATGCGCCAGCGTTCCGCCACCCTGCACCGGACGACGCCACCCCTCCCATTTCTCGTCGCGGCCCACGAGGCGCGCATGGAAGACGACATCCTCCGCCTCATCCAGGGACAAGGCGCCGCCCGCCCCCCTCTCCAGAAGATGCACGGCCCGGGCGCTCCGCTCGATCATCGCCTGCACGTCCGCAATCGAACGGCAGCCCCCCGCCGCCGCCCATCGCTCGAACAACTCCGCGTCCGCGCACCGCTCCAGGGCGCGCAGCTCCTCGACCGTCGCATCCCCGCGCGACAGCACCCGCAGATAGGTTCCGGCCACATGCCGCAACGATTGAGAAAGACGCTCGTCCCGAACCAGCGCCCTGGCCAGCGCCTCCCCGTTTTCCGTCATCCCGGATTCGCTCATCCCCTAACCCTCATGTGTGCAATTTGCCTACATGAAAAGGATACACCCGGCCGCGCCTTTCCGCAACAAAATGCCATCTTGTATTCGATAGTACAACAAAGCATGAAAAAGCCGCCCTGCGGCGGCTTCGAGATCGCATCACGGATCACTCACATCCCCGGCCCCTCCATCCACTCTCCGGACGCCTCCGGCTCCTCTTCGGCGGGAGGGGGCGGCGCTGCCTCGTAACGACCTTCGTCGAAGGCCAGCGCCAACGCCTTGGCTGCCTCGAACACCAGGTCCCGGTCGGACAGGTACTTGATGGAGGCGGCCGGCACGATGGCGCCGTCCCTGCGCACCAGAATGTCGATGACCCAGCCCTCGTTGGAACCTTCGTGCGCCGCCACCAGCGGCACCCCCTTCGGGAAGGGCGCATCCGGCCTCACCAACCCCTTCCCCGGATCATGGAACGCAATCCACTCCATCGCCTCCGCCGCC
>Ga0256914_1003154_pt1 | contig 13163 bp, 10 predicted proteins | sample HulkmetaG_FD_191571 | JGI IMG/M metagenome (GOLD analysis project Ga0256914, IMG submission 191571) | Hydrothermal chimney microbial communities from Main Endeavour vent field at the Juan de Fuca Ridge, Pacific Ocean - Hulk | ecosystem: Environmental > Aquatic > Marine > Hydrothermal vents ... | reverse complement strand
GGAGGTGATTAGAGGAATGGCCCCGTTTAGGGCAAGAGGCCTGAGCATGGTGCCAAAGGAGAGAAAATCTTGCAGTTTATGGCGCAAAAGAGCCAGTTTTCTTACGAAAGGCCTGGCAAGTTCGGCGTGTCCATCAGGCCTATTATCATTTACTAGCCACAGGCTAACCCTGCCAGGCTGCACGCCATGAACAAAGGCCTGTGAAAGCTTGCTATAAAAGGATGGATTTCCATAACTAGATGTACCAGTCCTCTTGCCAAAAAGCTGAACCCGGCCGCTGTAAATTGCCTGAAACGCTGGAACCAGATTATTTGTCAACCAGCCATCTACCATAAAGCCGTCCACCTGGTCAGTTAAATAATCAGCTCCTCCTTCCACTGTAATAAAGGCCGCCTGTGGCATTATCCTATGCATACGTTCAAACATCTGCTTATAGCCTTCACGCCACCAATACCCGCCTCCAATGGGATGGTGATGGTCTCGATCCATACATTCGGTGGGGCCTGCCGCAGCAACCTGGTCAACATAGAGGCCCTTGGTACCGATCCTGCCTGTCAGCTGGCCTGCGGCATCCACCAAAATGTCCTGCCATGGGGTCTGGGTAGGGCACATTACTGCAAATAGATTGCTGTTAAAGCTCTGGGTATATTCGTTTCCCTCCATATCTTTGGTGGCATATGGGAATCCCCTGGTAGAGTAGTCCCATTCTCCTGTAAGATCGGTATCATACATTCTGCCGTTTATATAAGGCATTATGGTTGCGTTGTTAGAGGCTTGAATGTGAGAGACAAGGTCAGCCATTCCCGCCCTTTCTGGAAAGTAGTTAGGATAATCGTCATCAAAATCCTTGTAGTTCCAGCGGTACCAGTGGATACCCACAGGAGCTGGCGCAAAGAAACTTTTGAAATCATCCATTTCAGATTCCATCTGCCCCATGGAATAGCCAATGTCTTCTGAATAGTATCCCCATACCCCGATATTACCCAGCGCTTGCTGTCTTGCCTCTCGTTCTGGGGTAATGTCTGGCCAAAATTCCGCGTGATCCATGGCCCATGTCTTATAGATCAAGGCAGCGTCATACCAGTCCCCTTTAAACAATGCCAGTTCAAACACGCCTTCCAACTCCCAATCATTACCGGCCACGGTCTTGTCTGGAATTATAGTCTCGCCTTCAAAATTAAGAGCGCCATTTTCTGCCCTTATGGAAAAGCGTTTTGTGGAGGCCTTCGGGTCGTGAAAACCAAGATATATACCATAGTCGTTATTGTAATAGGCTGAAAACTGCATGGTTGCGCTCCATCCCCTGGGATAATAGAGATCCCAAATTGCAGCGTTATCTGCTGGATCTGGGATAAGCGTGCCTGAATACTTTGGTATCAGCAAAAAGTCATTTCCAACCGCCTTGATGCTGAAATTTGGGAACAAGGCATCTATTAAACTGTGATTGTCACCCACACCTGTAACCGATAGGTCCCACAGAGATGCCTTGCCATTTACCTGAATATTCACCGTAACAGCCAAGGTATCGGGCAAATTGGAATCCTTTGGATCTGAAAAGACTATGATGCATTCTTCTCCATTCTTTTGCACATTCAGATTGTTCCAGCCACTTGTAGATGTTAAAGTCGTATCAAGATTGTCAGACAGCCTGCGCACAGAAAGGATAAAGAGCGGGGTTGGCGCTGCCAGAAGTTCTCCGGCATCAGCATGAATTCCCGCCAGTTCCATCCCATTTTCTCCAACCTGCATGAGATTTACTGTCAGCCTTCCATTGCCAACTACCTCTGCAGAGACGGAAACCGACCAAAGTGCGCCACAAAATAAAAGAGCGAAAAGGAATTGTGTTTTTCCCATGCCTTTGCAATATTCTCTTAAATTTTTTGCGAGTGACTTTGCCATTACTGTAACCTCCATCCTGTAATTCCTGGAAAAGTATGCCTTACGTTTGTTTCATCAAATGGGAACTCCCAGGAAATGCTCTATAAAAAATGTTCACGCACGTTTGGAATACACATATTCTACCGTTTTTGCATTCAATAATATTTGTTTGAATAATCAAAGACAGGTTTTTTTGTAACAAAGAGAATGAAAATAACAACTAATTTTTAAATATGGTTCAATAAACAACCTAAGATATAAATCCACAAGTATTCTTTGAAAAAAGAATTATCTCTTAACTGGTATAAAACAAGAGATGGTCTCTGTATGTTCCAAACCTAGGTGTTATTCCGATGGATTCCATCTTTTTAAGATTTTCTTTAAAAAGCTTCTTGGTCTGTCTCATGCTGAGGCCCTTTTCTGTTTCGTAGAGTAGGCTTTTACTAATAAAAGGCGGTACATCACACTCCTTAACCTCTGTTATTCCAAACAAGCCCGGATTTTGTGCCATGAAAGAGCCTTCTGCATAAACAAAAGTTCCTTTTGAAAGCGCATGGATGTGACTATTATTTTTTTCAAGGAATGAGACGGTCTCCAAAAATTCTTCTTTTGTCTCACCTGGAAAACCAAACATTACAAAAACCAGATTTCTTATGCCAACCTGTGAAGCCACTCTTATAACCCGTTCAACGTCATCGATCCTGGTTCCCTTTTTCATGATATCAAGAATCCTTTGGCTTGCTGATTCAAGCCCCCATAGGATTACCCTGCAACCAGAATCATAGATGATTTTTAAGGTTTCCATGTCAAAATTCTTTATGGGTTTTCCATATACCGAATAGCGTATATTTAGATGTTGACTGATTATCTCCTTTGCCATCTTTCTGAGGCGTGCTGGCGGTATCATCTCGTCGAAAAAATTGATAAACCGGATGCCATGGATTTCCTGCAGATATTTGATATCCTTAATCACTTTGTTGATGGACCTCTGTCTGTAATTTTTATATGAATGATGATGGGTGCAGAACACACATTTGCCCCAAGGGCAGCCTCTTGCCGTAAGTAGCGGCAGGACAGGTTCGTAACATAGGTACCTATCTAAAGCGAAGTCTGAAAAATCAGGGCAGGGCAGAAGATCCATATCTTTGACAACTGCTGGCTTGTTGCCCACCACCTTTCCCTTTTGCCAAAAAAAGAGGTTTGGGCTACTGTGAAGCTCCTGCCAACTCCTCATCTTTACAATGTGTGAAATGCACAGCTCACCTTCCCCTGAGACTATTCCGTCTATGAAATCCCGTGCCAAAACCCTATATTCCTTGCCATCAACCTTCTTTACAAAGGGATTACGAAGAAGACGGCCTGGATCGGGTTCTACCCCAAACTTTGCTCCTCCAAGAAGGACTCTGGCCTCTGTCGTTTCTTTCACCTTTTTTGCAAGCAAAAGGGCAAAAGGCATCTGCACGTCAAACAGGACTGATATACATACAAGATCAACCCGTTCTGCCAGAAAATCCCTGGTGAGGGCCTCAAAAAATGCCTCCACGCCGGAAGGAATCGGAGCGCCGGCATAGGCTCTAAGGGCCATTTCGGACATGAAGCCGTTCAATATGTTTTCAAAGCTCAAAAATATAGTGGATTGCCTGTGGTACTCTTTAATATTTTTGCTAGATGGCCGGTTGTTTTTTAAGAAATAACTAGCCTGTCTCACCTTTTTGGCGGTTTCTACATGATCCCACTCATATAGGGTCAACTTGAAGGTGCCATTCTCCATATAATCCATGGCAAGGTAAATATAGTCCAGATTCAGATCGAAACAGCGTACTGTTGTATGGGGAGTGTCTTGTTTCAGATAGGCCTTCAGCGAAGCTGGTCCGAGAGGGGGAGAAGTGGGCCTGATGAATGGCGGTACCACCAAAGACAGGCTTGAAACAGCCTGTACAGGATCGTGCGTGTTTCGATTTTGAGGTCTGCTATTTGTAATGGTATCAAAATTCAAATCTGGCACCCAATCCGCCGTAAACAAACCTGTCTAAGCCAGTATCAAACAAGACCTTTTCCTTGCCTGTATCAACCACTGCACTCATTCCCCAGGCAGGTAGAAGATGGTCCAACATGCAAAAATTGTTGAAGACGACCACTAGTTCCATTTTTTCTCTTCCTGGCCTATTTTTTTGAGAAGCCTGGTGAAGGCCTTAAAGGGCATTCAATAATAATATAACACTGATTCTCCCTTAAAAAAGTGAGCTTTTGCTAAGTCGTTTTCAAAATGAGGGATTCTTTAATGAGTTACGTGGAGTAGAAGGCAGGGATATACCCTATTCAAGCCAATGATATCTCACTGATTCAGGATTGCCTAAGTGGCGACAGTTGTCAAAAAATTATTGATCCAGCCTCAAAAACTGCACATTCATGTGGCTGGATTGAAAAACTTAGGCCTGATGTGTGTTTATTGCCCAAGCAATGCCTTGCTGGTAATGGCCACGAGTTGCGCTGGATAGCATCCAAGCCATATCACGCCTGCCAGGGCCATGGCCAAAACAGCTGTCAGGCCTCCAGAGGTTGCTAGAGCGATCTCTTTTTCAGGCTCGTACATGTACATGAGCATTATGACTCTTAGGTAGAAGTAGGCAGATATGGCGCTAAATATCACAGCACTTATGACTATGCCTGTATAGCCTGCATGAAGAGCGGACATGAATAGGCTAAACTTTCCAATAAAACCTGCCGTTGGAGGTATGCCTGTTAACGAGAACATGAATATGAGCATTAGGCCAGCGGCCACTGGGTGATTTTTTGCTAGCCCCTTGTAGTCTTCCAATGCCTCGCCAATCACTCCTTTGTGTTGCAAGAGTATTACTACTGCAAAGGCTCCCATATTCATGAAGAGATAAATAAAGAGGTAATTCATTGTGGCAGACATTCCCTCTGAGGTTCCAGGCAGCAAACCCAGCAATGCATAGCCTGCATGGGCAATGGATGAGTAGGCAAGCATTCTCTTGATAGAGGTTTGGCAAAGAGCTGTTATGTTGCCAATACCCATAGTAAGAAAGGCCATAATGGTCAACGCAGCCGACCAATTTGCTTGTGCGGCTGGGAAAGCCTCAATCAGCACCCTACCCAGGGCTGCAAATCCAGCAGCCTTTGGCCCTACAGACATAAAGGCGGTAACTGGAGTTGCTGCGCCCTCGTAGGCATCTGGCGTCCACATGTGAAATGGCGCTGCCGCCACCTTGAAGGCAAAGGCGATTACAACAAGACCAAGGCCCATGAGAAAGGCTGGATTGGAGCTCAGGCCACTGTTTGCTGCTGCTTTGGCAATCGCACTCATATTTGTTGTGCCTGTGGTTCCGTATACATATGAAAGGCCGAATAAAAGCAAGCAGGATGCAAAGGCTCCCAAGAGGAAATATTTTATGGCAGCTTCACTGGAACGGGGATCAGTTTTGAGCAGCCCAACCAGGCAGTAGACAGACAGGGCCATCAACTCCAAACCGAGATAGAGGACCATGAGGTCAGCAGCAGAAGACATGACCATCATGCCCACACAAGCAAAGGTCATTAAGCCATAATATTCGCCTTCCCTGGTTAGTCCGGTTATGGCCAGATTTTTTATGGAGATTAGGACACCCATGATGAAACCGAGTAGGCAAAGCACTTTGAAAAAGGCACCAAAAAGGTCAGCATTGTACATGCCACCAAATGCCTCCCCATGTGTCTGGGTTACCATGAGGATTGTGGCTATTGCGCCGGTCACAGCGATTACGGGAACTACATAGCGCTGTTCTTTCCATATCAGATCGGCAATAATTACTGCACAGCCAATGGCTGCCAGAAATATTTCAGGCCCAAGAGGTGCTATGTTTGGCATGGGAAATGTTGTTGTAATCATATCTATCTACCTAGCCTCCTATGATCCGGAGTGCGGTTTCCAAAACCATTCCAGGGTTTATCTGCGCACAGCCTGCCGAGCCGTTGACTTGATGTAGCAGGTGATTCACAGATGTGTGCATATAGCTCAAAAAAACGTTGGGATAGATCCCAATCCAAAAGATAAGAAGCAGCATGGGGAGCAAGGTTACTACTTCGCGGCAGTTTAGGTCCCTCACACTGCTGACTTTTGGATTGACTTCCATGAAGAAAACACGTTGATAGAGCCACAACATGTAGCCCGCGCCAACAATTATGCCTGTTGCTGCCAGAAACCCGGCCCAGGTCTTGGCTGTGAATCCGCCAAGTATTATGAGAAACTCACCAATGAATCCATTAAGGCCTGGCAGACCCACTGCGGCCATTGTGAAGACGAGAAAAAAGGCTGCAAACACAGGAGTAACTGTGGCCAAACCCCCATAATCTGCTATTTCCCGGGTATGCGTTTGCTCGTAGATGATGCCCACGGAAAGGAATAGGGCACCTGTTACAACACCATGGTTTACCATTTGAAGAATCGCTCCCTCAACTCCCTGATAATTGAGTGCAAACATGCCCAGGGTTACAAAACCCATATGGCTAACCGAGCTGTAGGCTATGAGCCTTTTCATGTCATCCTGCCCAAGGCAAATAACAGCCCCATAAATGATGGCTATCACAGACAGAACAAGCATAGGGACCATCATGGCCTGGGTCGCCTGGGGCAGCATTGGCATGGAGAACCTCAAAAAGCCGTAAGCACCCATTTTGATCAGGATGCCTGCTAGAATCACCGAGCCTGCTGCAGGCGCTTCTGTGTGGGCATCGGGAAGCCATGTATGGACAGGCCACATGGGCACTTTCACAGCAAATGCTGCAAAGAAGGCCCAGAATAGTATCATTTGTAGTTTTAGCGGATAGCTTTGCGCAGAGAGTTTCAAGATATCGAAGGTATGGCCTCCATAGAAATAGAGGGTAATAATGCCGACTAGCATCAATACGCTGCCTATCAATGTGTAAAGGAAGAATTTAACTGCCGCATAAAGCCTCCCAGGACCTCCCCATACTCCTATTATCAGATACATGGGAATAAGCATGGCTTCCCAGAAGATGTAAAACAGGAAGAAATCCAGGGAGCAGAAGACCCCAATCATGGCACCTTCAAGAAATAGCAAAGCAGCATAGAATTCTTTTACTTTTTCCTGAATGGCCGTCCATGATACTAGGACGCACAAAACAGTGATTAGGGTGGACAGCAGCACGAAGAGAATGCTTATTCCGTCGATCCCAAGGTAATAGTGGACATTCCATGATGGTATCCAGGCCTTTCTCTCGACAAACTGCATTAGATGAGTCGTCTTGTCGAACTGGAACCATAGAGGCAGCGAGGCGAGAAATTCAACAATGGTAACCAATAGGGCCAAACGAGGCACATCGCTCTGTTTTGAGCGTGGTATGAGCAAAAGGGCCGCGGCTCCAATTATTGGCAAGAATATAAGGGTACTTAAAATCGGAAATCCAAGATCCATGGTGTTTAATTCCTCCCCTCAGGTTACATAAATATCCACAGCAATATAAAGGCGCCAACTGCCATGACTGCTGCATAGTGTTGAATCCTTCCATTCTGGAGTTTTGCCAGAATGGCGCTGAAGTTTCCGATCAGCCTGGGGATGCCATTTACTACCCCCTCGATGATCTTGCCGTCTGTAATTGCAGTGAGGACGTTACGGGCACACCTAATTGTGGGCTGTACAATGGCCGCACTGTAAAATTCATCCACGTAATATTTGTTGAACAGGGTCTGGTATAGGGCCGGAAAGGCTTGCCCCAGACGCACAGGTATCTCGGGCTTTTTTAGGTAGAAGATGTATGCCAGTATTATTCCCAAAAGTCCTACTCCTACAGAAGTGAACATAAGCGCCCATTCTGTGGCATGGTCCAGATGGAAATGTGGATGGCCGACCACGTCTTCGAGGAAATGGGCCCAGTGGTTGGAACCGCCCAAAACCTGCGGAATACCTACCCAACCAGAAGCCACGGCGCCAACAGCCAAAAGGATGAGCGGTATGGTCATGGTTGGCGGTGATTCGTGCAAGTGTTTTTTCTGGTCTTCGGTTCCCCTGAATTCTCCGTGAAAGGTCAAGAAAAAGAGCCTGAAGGAATAAAAGGCAGTCATTCCTGCGACTATGGTTCCAATGAACCAGGCAAATTTTCCAGCACCAATGGGCGAAGAAAAGGCCATGGCCAAGATTTCATCCTTGCTGAAAAATCCGGCAAAGCCTGGTATCCCAGATATGGAGAGGGATGCCAGCAGAAAAGTGACATAAGTGATTGGCAAATATTTTTTTAACCCTCCCATCTTTCTTATATCTTGTTCATCGCTCATGGCATGAATTACGCTGCCTGCTCCCAGAAAGAGAAGGGCTTTGAAATAGGCGTGGGTATATAGATGAAATATACCAGCGCCGTAAGCCCCTACACCGCAGGCAATGAACATGTAAGCAAGCTGACTGACTGTGGAGTAGGCAATGACACGTTTTATATCCACTTGAACCAGGGCGATGGTAGCTGAGAAAAAGCAGGTGAGGGCGCCCACTACAGTCACCAGGTTCAAAGCAGTCTCGGAAAGTCCAAAGATAGGGTTACATCTTGCCACCAAGAAAACACCAGCTGTTACCATGGTGGCAGCGTGGATCAAGGCACTCACAGGGGTAGGGCCCTCCATGGCATCTGGAAGCCACACATGAAGTGGTATTTGTGCCGATTTCCCAACAGCGCCGCAGAATAGTAAAATAGCGATCAAAGTTATAAGATCGAATTCACAGCCCAGAAAGTTAAAGGTTTGGCCCACCACGTCCCCTGCTTGAGCAAAGACTGTTTCATAGTGGACGGAACCAAAAACGAGATAGATGACTATTATCCCAAGGCCAAAGCCAAAATCTCCGAATCGGTTTACTATAAAGGCCTTCTTACCAGCATCAGACGCAGATTTTTTCTGGTACCAAAAGCCAATCAAGAGATATGAGGAAAGCCCCACTGCTTCCCAGCCAAAATAGAGCTGCAAAAAGTTGTTTCCAAGGACCAGCATGAGCATGGAAAAGGTAAAAAGACTGAGATAGGAGAAAAAGCGGTAATAGCCCGGATCGTCGTGCATGTATCCGACAGAATAGATGTGAACCAGGCTGCTAACAGAGGTGACTACTATCAGCATCACAGCCGTTAGTTCATCAAGCAGAAATCCTACAGAGGCCCTGAAATTCTCAGACTCAAACCATGTATAAAGGTCTGAGTTGATGTGAGTACCGTGCAGGACATCGTTGAGAGCTATGACAGCACAAACAAAGGAGGTGAGCACTGCAACTATAGGTGGCCAGTGAGCTTTTTGCCCAAGGTTTTTCCCTAAAAGCAAGGTGAACACAAACGAAGCCAGGGGCAAAAATGGAATCAATATGAGATACAGTGGCATGTTCATCTTCTACCTCATCCTTTCAAGGAAACTATCTTGTCAGTGTGTATCGAGTTGCGGTGACGGAACAGTGTGACAACTATGCCAAGGCCTATGGCAGCCTCTGCAGCAGCCACAGCAATTATGAAAAAGACCAGCACCTGTCCCCTGAGATCTTCCATGTAGTGGCTGATAGCCGCTAGGTTCAGGTTTACTGAATTGAGCATAAGCTCAATTGATAAAAGCATCATTATGATGTTTCGCCTAGTTAGAAAACCAAACACCCCGATGCAGAACAGGATTGCTGATACTGTTAGATACCAGCTTAAATGGACCATTTTATGCCCCCTTCCTTTCCCGTTTGGCCAAGGCAATGCCTCCAATCACCGCTACCAGCAGTATCAAACCTGCCACTTCAAAGGGCAGGATATAGGTAGTATAAATTGCCTTGCCCATGGCTTTCGTATGGGTTAGTTGTTGAATGGTCTCAATGGTGTAAATGCCGTGGGTCCCCAAAGTGAAGTTTTGGATGCCTTTGATAAAGGTCACAAACATGGCTATGGCTATCACAAAGCCCAGCCAGTAGCCTTTCTCTATGAAAGGGCTGATGCGTACTTCCTCTCTGAGCGTCACCAGGAAGAGCACGAATAGATACAATACGAGTATGGCGCCTGCATACACTATTACTTGAACAGCAGCCAGGAATTCTGCATTAAGCAGCAGGTATAATCCTGCCATGTGAAAGAAAAGGACCAGCATCAATAGAACACCATGCACAGGGTTCCTCGAGTTCACGATGGTGAGCCCCAGGCCTATCACTGCGATAGCAAAATAGAAGAATAGAAATTGAACCATTTATCCCTCCCTATGGTTGAAGGCTTCTTTGGCTGGGATGGCCTTGCCGTCTTTCCAGACCACTTGCCCTTCCAGCGTCCAATCAGGAGGCACGGCCATGCGTTTACCCGCAGGCAATTCTCCTTCTGTGGCGCCCCTCGGACGGAGGAACGGATTTATGTAAGCCTTTGGATCAATGTTGTTCTTGGCCAAGAATTGATCCCAGTTTTGGAGTAGTGCATTCATGTCGAACTGGAACGGCTGCCTCAAATAGTCTGAGTATTCATATTCCTCAGTCAGCACGATGGCATTTACCGGACAAACTTCTTCGCAGTAACCGCAATAGATGCACCTTAAGGCTTCGATCTCATAGGAGGTAACTTTCCTGGCGCCAGAGACTTCATCTTTGGAATATCTTATTGATATGCACTTGGAAGGACACACTGTGGCGCACCTCATGCAGGCCACGCATCTAGCACCCCCTGTTTGTGGATCCCTGATCAAGGCATGCCTGCCCCTGAATCCAGGAAAAAGCCTCTTCTTTTCCTTAGGATACTGGACAGTCACCGATTTGGAGAACATCTTCCTTAGAGTCAGGGCCAAGCCCTTCAAGATCTCCAGGAGGAGAATGCGCTCAACTAGTCCTTTTTTGGTCTTATACTTAATTTTCATAGCAACCTGCCTGAATCAGCCAAAAATTGATTTGATCGTTCCGGTAAGTACAATATTGAACAGCGCCAAGGGAATGAGCACCTTCCAACCCAGGGCCATGAGTTGGTCATACCGGTATCTGGGCAGCGTTGCCCTGACCCAGTAGTAGAAGAAAATGAAGAGGTAGACCTTGATCACAAACCAAAAGAAAGGAAGCCCCGGCACGTGAAAAGGGCCACTCCAGCCGCCCAGAAAACAGATAACCCCAATACAGGACATGATGATCATGCCTATGTATTCCGCCAGGAAGAACAGGGCAAAGCGCATGCCGCTGTACTCTGTGAAATAACCAGCCACCAGCTCTGTTTCTGCCTCTGGCAGGTCAAAGGGTGTACGGTTAGTCTCGGCCAGCATGGCTATCACGAATACAAAGAATCCCAGGAATTGCGGTATCATGTAGACTTTGAAGCTACTGTTCATCTGAGCATGAACTATTTCCGTGAGGTTCAAGGAACCAGCCATCATCATTACGCCCACCAGGCTCAAACCCATGGCGATTTCATAGCTGATGACTTGTGCAGAAGATCTCAGTCCGCCAAGGAAGGAATATTTTGAATTGGATGACCAGCCAGAAAGCACCACACCATATGATGCAAGAGAACTAAGTGCGAAGATGTAGAGCAGGCCAATGTTAATATTTGCTATGGCAAAGCCCTCAAAAAATGGTATTACAGCCAGCGAGCTAACCGCCGAGATCAGGCATATCAGTGGTGCTGCGTAAAAGACCTTCTTGTCCGCAGGCGTTGGAATCACATCTTCCTTGAAAAAGAGTTTTATTCCGTCTGCTATGGGCTGGAGCAGGCCGTGGGGTCCTACCCTCATGGGGCCCATACGGACCTGCATATGACCAATGACCTTACGCTCGAAGTAGGTGGCATAGGCCACATGCAACATTACCACCCCGAAGACTATCAATATCTTGATGAGGATCCACAAAATTTCCATTTATCCCCCCATAACCATCATCTGTCACATTCACCCAACACCACATCCAAACTGCCGATATTGGCAATCACGTCTGCCACCATGTAACCTTCGCAAAGGTAGGGCAGGGCGCCAATATGGATGTATGATGGTGACCTGATATGCATTCGGTATGGACGCCCATGACCATCGCTGACAAAGTAGAAGCCGAGTTCTCCCTTGGGTACCTCTGCTGCTACATAGACGTCTCCCTCCATGTAGCGGTCCTTGTCTTCCATAAGCTTTATGACTGTTGAATTAAAGGTGGCATCCGCTACCACCTTCTTGGATGGGTTGTATTCCATCACTAGATCTGGGGCATCCTCAGCTCGAATGGGTCCAGGAGGCATTTGCTCTATGCATTGCCTAATTATGGAATTGGACTGTAAAAACTCCTCCATCCTGCAACGGTATCTGTCATATACATCGCCTTTGCTTCCTATAGGAATTTCAAACTCCACATAGGGGTAAGCATCATATGGCATATGTTTCCTGACATCGTATTCAACTCCGGAACCTCGAAGTGATGGGCCAGTAAGGCCGAGGCTTACAGCCTGTTCAGCAGTTATGACACCAATGCCTTTAGTACGCTTAAGCCAGATTCTGTTCTGGTCAATCAACGTTTCGTACTCTTTCACCCGGGATGGAAACTCTTCTGTAAAGGCGTACAATGTTTCGAGGAAATGGCTGGTTACGTCCTGCCTCACCCCTCCTATGCAAGTATATGTGGTTGTGAGCCGTGCACCGCACAGCTCTTCAAACATGTCAAGAAGGTTTTCCCTTTCCCTGAAGCAATACAAGAAAACGGTCATGGCTCCTATGTCCAGGGCGTGGGTGGCGAGCCACAGAAGGTGACCTGTTAGACGAGCCATTTCCATGACTATGGTCCTGATATATTTTGCCCGCAAGGGAGGCTCAATGCCCAACAATGTTTCAACTGCTACACTATAAGCAACATTGTTGGCCATGGATGCAATGTAGTCCAGCCGGTCTGTAAGTGGCAGAACCTGGGCATAGCTCATGTTTTCGGCGAGCTTTTCGACACCTCTATGAAGGAATCCTACCGTAGGCTTGCACCTTATGACTGTTTCGCCATCCAGCTCGAGGTCCAGTTTCAACACGCCATGAGTGGCTGGGTGCTGAGGCCCCATGGCAATTGTGTAGAGTTCCTGCTCCTCTTTCCCATTACTATTTTTAATCAATTTGAGATCGGGTTTATTAGCTGACATCTTTTAGCCCCGTCTTCTTTGTAGGATCTTCATAAACGCCATAAAAGTCGTATTCACTGAGCCTTTTTGCCTTTTCAACTACTTCATCGTATCCGCGCCAATTTTTCCCGCCGCCGTCCAATGGATAATCCTTGCGTAGTGGATGACCTTCCCAATCCTCGGGAAGTAGTATTCTGCGCATATCAGGATGACCTTTG
>Ga0256914_1003153_pt1 | contig 13178 bp, 11 predicted proteins | sample HulkmetaG_FD_191571 | JGI IMG/M metagenome (GOLD analysis project Ga0256914, IMG submission 191571) | Hydrothermal chimney microbial communities from Main Endeavour vent field at the Juan de Fuca Ridge, Pacific Ocean - Hulk | ecosystem: Environmental > Aquatic > Marine > Hydrothermal vents ... | reverse complement strand
CGAGAGTGTGTGTCCAGCCGGATTCGCAATCCGGCGGGTTTGACGCTCGAATCACCGCCGGATCACGGATCCGGTTCTGCGCATCATGGCAAATCGTGATCTACTGAAATTGGCTTTGGCCGCCGTCATTGGCCGAATGAATTCGGTTCTAGGGGCGCGGCGCCTGCAGAGCCCGAGTTCACTCGGCCAGTGCATCATTAGACAACTCGCCCCGAAATCGAAACGCACCCATCGCCCATTGCCCCTTGCATCGGCGTCGTCGGCTTGCTTGTCGCTTTCGCCCTTGGGATGTTTACGAACGATCATGGTAAAATTGATATTTGCTTCGTTGCCAACTTACCATTCCTCCACCTTTTCTTGAGTCTGCAATGTCAAAAAAAGTCGTTCTTCTCTTCGTGTTGTCCCTGGTATTGATTAATGGCTGCGGCGCCAGGCAGACGCCTACCCCGGCGCCAGCCATTGCCAAGAAGGCCACCTGGACGCCCACCGCGACGCCGCTTCCTCCCACCAGCACGTCCATTCCCACCCACACGCCCACCGCCACTCCCACCCCTCGTCCCACCGCCACGCTCACGCCATCTCCTACGGCGACCACCACGCCCACCGAGACTCCCACCCTCGAACCTCCTACAGCCACGCCAGCCCGCCCCACCAATACGCCTGCACCCACCAACACGCCTGTACCCCAGGTGGATTTTCGGGTGGCGGAGTTGCGGGTTTTGGGTGAAGGCGAGAATAATGGCGGCTTGGGCCAAAGCGGGCAAATGGAGATTTTTGTCACGGTGTTGGATGCCGCAGGAAATCCTCTGGATGGCGCTCAGATTGTCAATGCCATCTCACAATATCCGGTGAATCTGGTTTCGGGGGAAAAAGGACCAGGAAAAGCTCAGATCACCATGTATGCGCAGCTGTTTCAGTTGAAGATTGCCAGTCTCAATGGCCAACCTGTCAGCAGTGAGGTCACCACCAAATTGGGCCTGAAAGATATGGACCCAGCTCCATTGATCGGCAAGCTGGGTGATGTTTGCACCACCATCGAAAATTGTCCCACCTGGCCGCAACGACATTTTTCTTATGTGCTCGTTTTCCAAAAAACGCACTGATCGACCTAGCACCACGGAGGTGACTCATGTTTTTTGCATTGCTTATCGTCACATTTTTGGTGGCGTTACTGGTTTCTTTTCTGGTCGCCCGGGCATTCGAAAAACCAATCCTGACCATTCTGGAGCGCATCGTCGGTGCAGAAATGGCGAGTGCATGGGCGCGGTATATGAAATTCGCCATCTATGTGGTGGGGATTTCGGGGGGAGTGCGCATCTACGAGCTGGAGCGCTACTTAGAACAGCCAGGCGCCAAAATGTATGAGCCTGGCTTCCAACTGACGCTTACCCCTGAACGTTGGGTGCTGGAAGTCTATCGCACCATCATCGAGACCTTGCAGGCATTGGCCTGGATGCTTCTCATCTTTTTCCTCTTTGCGCTGGTCGCTTATGTGATTGTGCGCATTTGGGGGAATCGTAAGGAACACAACCAGAAAGCTGGCGATCAGAACTGATGACGATGATTTGGAGATATTTGCCCGATCTGAACGCGCTCAATCAGACGCGACAAAATACCGCAGTAGCGCATCTGGGCATCCAGTTCAGCGCCATCGGTGACGACTGGCTAGAGGCCACCATGCCCGTGGATGCTCGCACCAGACAACCCGCTGGCATTTTGCATGGCGGAGCCACCGCGTTGCTGGCTGAAACCGTCGGCAGCGTGGCCTCGGTGCTCATCGTCGATTGGCCCCGGCATCAGGCTGTGGGCATCGAGTTGAACATCAGCCACTTGCGCTCGGTTCGTGATGGATATGTGATCGGTCGGGCAACGCCCATTCGCATTGGGCGACGCACCCATGTTTGGGATATTCGGGTGCGTGATGAAGCGGATAGGGGAATCGCCGTTGCCCGTCTGACCATGGCTATTTTGTCCTGAAAGCCGGTGACCTGGCACAGATCACTCTAAAATGATGCAATGGGCTGGCTCCTTTCTCCGTAAGCGATGGCCAATGATCGGACAAGGGAGAGCCAGGAAGAGGCGAACCTTTAACGCGGTCCACTGGCCTCTTCCCATTCATCGATGGCCAACCATGCCCGCCCCCAGTCGTCTCTCAACCAGCGACCACTGACCACCACCGGCTGCCACAACTCGGGCCAGGGCGCGTTTTCATCGGTGGGGATGGCCAGAACATAGTCCCGCTCATCACTCAAGAAATACCCTTCTCCTCCAGTCCATCCTGGCAAACGCATGCCCGCCACGCGTAGACGTTTTCCTTTCCAGCGCCGGATCGCTGTCAGCGTTGTCACGTCTGAGGGCAGTTGTTCGCTCACCAGAGCCAGGGGATGTTGGCTCATGGGTAAACCCAATATGCTTTTTTCCCAGGCCAAACGCTGTGTAGCGGTTTCTGCTGTGGTCGCGTCGGCCAAAAAGTCGAATGTGAGTTGTAACGCGCCCTTTCTGGCTCCGGGCAATTGGGCCAATAACGCGTTGCGGCTGGGGCCCAAACCATCCAGGGCGCCACAGCGAATCAGATTCTCGAGCTCGCGTTGCTGTAAATCCACCTGTAATAGATCGGTAAGGCGGGTATAGGGACGATGATCGATGATGGCTGCCATGCGACTTTGGCGCAGGTCTCGCACCGCATCCAATCCCATCCATAACACCGGCTCACCCTCCTCGAATGTCAGAGAAAATCGTTGGTGGCTGTGATTGATGTGTGGCGGGCGCACCGAGATGCCCAGCCGTCGCGCTTCAGCCATGTAGATGGCGGGATGATGGAATCCTCCCTGCTCGCCTAGCCGCGCCGCCATAAACGCCGCGGGCCAGTGCGCCTTGATGTAGGCTGAACGATAGCTCACATCGGCGTAAGCGGTGGCGTGCCCTTGATTGAACCCATACCCGGCAAATGCTCGCACTTGATCCCATAGGATTTCGGCTTGGCGTTTGCTGAATCCAGGACCATCTGGAGGTGGACGTTGGCATCCCTTGATGAACGCTTGTTGCATCGCCAACATCTCTTGCGGCTTGAACTTGCTCATGCCCCGGCGTAAACGATTGGCGTCGTTCCAGCTCAGTCCGGCGATCTCGGTAGCTACCCGCAAAATCTGTTCCTGATAGATGAGTACGCCTTGAGTTCGTCCCAAGATGGGCTGCAAGGCAGGATGCAGATAACGCACCTCCTCCTCGCCACGATAGCGGCGTACGAACGCAGCCGCCATGCCACCCGTGGCCGGGCCTGGTTTGAACAAGGCATTGGCAATGGCGAGATCCGCCACCGTGCGGGCGCGCAACTTACGCAAGGTGCGCTGTGCGCCGCTGGATTCACATTGAAACACCCCAACCGTCTCCCCATTGCTGATCAGCGTTCCTGTAAGCGCATCCTCCATGGGGATTTCTTCCAGCCGAAAGTCGGGACGATGATGTCGGCGCACCAATTGCACCGCGGCATCCAGCACCGAGAGCGCACGCACACCCAGTAAATCGATTTTGGTCAACCCAATGGCTTCTGCATCATTATGGTCATACTGAATGATGAGAAATCCTTTGGGAGACCATTGCACCGGCGCCACATCGGGCAACGCTTCAGGGGTGATCACAGTACCGCCTGGATGAACGCTGAGATGATGAGGTTGCCCGACAATGGTCGCGGCCAGACGAAGCGCCAGCCGCAATTGGTTTTCGCCCGGCAAGCCCTCGAACTCCGCACGCTCAGCCAGTTCTTCCAGGGTGTGTCGTTTCTTGCGCCCGCCGGGATGAAATCCTCGAGGCAGTAGAGGCAGCGCTGGAGCAATGATCTTCGCATTCAGCCCCAAAGCTTTGGCGGTTTCACGCAAAGCGGAGCGAGGACGCATCAGACTGATGGTGGACACCAACGCCACCCGATCCTCACCGTAGGTGCGACGCACATAATCCAGCACTTCATCCCGTCGGCGACTATCGAAATCGAGATCGATATCAGGGGTATCTTGGCGAGCTGGATTGAGAAATCGTTCGAAGAGTAGGTCGTGGGTGATGGGGTCCACGGTGGTGATGCCGATGACGTAAGCGACCAACGAATTGGCGACGCTGCCTCGTGTGCTTACCGCGATGCGTTCTGTACGGGCAAAGCGAACGATGTCGGCCACGACCAGAAATAGCGGTGCGTAGCCATATTGGGCGATGGCGGTCAATTCTCGATTCAGGCGTTGGTGAATGGCCGCGTCTGCATCTTTTCCGTAATGCTTGAGCAGCCCCGCCCGGGCGGTTTTGGCCAGGAGTTCGTCAGGATGCGCACGTTCGTGGGGATGGATGGCGGTTAGCGATGGCCAGATCGGGCGTCCATCGGGTAAGGATGCGGCGCAGCGGGACGCAATTTCATCACTGCGGGCCAGCGCCTGGGGCCAGGCCGCGTATCGGCGGGCCAATTCAGCGGGTCCGAGCCAGTGCAGCGCGATCCTTTCATCCCCATCATCAGGCAATGCCGAGGCGGGAACATCTGGCAGCTTCTGGTTGCGGGCGATGGCGGCCAACAAGCGCAGACGAGATCGATGGTCGGGATGCATGGTGTAGACAGGGTGTACTGCGACGGTGGGTGCGCCAAAACGCTCCGCCAAATCAATCATGTCCGCCACCAAGGAGGTATCCCCATCCATGTGCCATTCCAGCGCAAGATAACCATTTTCGTCGAAGATGCCCGCCAGACGGGCCAACCAGCGGGCCGCCAGTCGTTCCTCTCCCAGGCGCATCCAACGCTCTAACCAGCTGCGGCGACCACCAAAGATGGCGATGACATCGCGGTTGTGATGCGCCAGCGTATCCAGAGAAACGCCCCGTTTCAGGCGCGTTTCTCGGTCTGGATGACGCTGGAGGCTGGAGCTGAGGTGAGAGAGAGTGCGATACCCCGCTCGATTCAGAGCCAGCAGCGTGATCAACGCCGGGGAGACGTTGGCCGCGTTCGGGAAGTTTTTGGGAGGCGCCAAGGGCAGGGTCATCCCCACGATGGGGTTCACCCCCGCGCACTTGCACGCCCGCACGAAGCGCACCGCACCATATAGCGCTCCGAGATCTGTCAGCGCCAGCGCTTCGAAACCATCTTGGGCCGCGCGGTGGACCAGCTCGCCCACTGCTGGCGTTGCCCCCAGCAACGTGAATTGGGAATGGACATGCAAAGGGGTGGCCAAAATGCTATGTTCTCACTTGTTTCAACGCCAGAGCGCGCTGATAAAGCACGCGCCGCGGAAGACCGGTCACCTGGGCCAGCAACCGGGCCGCGTCGCCCACCGAAACGCCGCCCATCTCAAGCCCGCTCAAGAGTTCATCCACCTCAGGAGGAATTTCTTTATCCCCGGCATCGGCCTGAGCGCCCTCCACCAATACGACAATCTCGCCTCTGGGAGGTCTGGAAAATGCCGTCATCGCTTCAGCGGCCGTTCCTTGCCAGAAGTCCTCGTGCAACTTGGTAAGTTCACGCGCCACAACGACGGTGCGGTCCGCCCCCAACTCCTGGGCGATGGCCGCCAGTAATTCGGGCAATCGCCGGGGAGATTCATAAAAGATGAGAGAGCCGGGCTCGCTCCGCAGGCTTTTCAACAATTCGGCCCGGGCCTTGGTTTTGCGCGGGGGGAATCCCAAAAACAGAAAACGATGCCCGGGCAGCCCAGAAGCGGTCAGCGCCGCCACAAAAGCAGTGGGGCCGGGAATTGGGATAGGTCGATAGCCGGCGGCGATGGCCGCGCGCACCAACTGGTAGCCCGGGTCGGAGATGATGGGAGCGCCGGCGTCGCTCACCACCGCCACTAATTCGCCTTGTGCAAGTCTATTCAGAATGTTCTGAATACGCGAGGCTTCATTGTGTTCGTGTAGACTGATCAGAGGGTTGCTGATGTGATAATGCGCCAGTAGCTGACCCGTGTGGCGCGTATCCTCGGCGGCGATGACATCGGCCTCGCTCAACACGCGTAGCGCTCGCAGGCTGATGTCTTCGAGATTGCCGATGGGCGTAAAGACTAAATAGAGAGGCATGGGAAACAAAAATCAACAGCGGCGCAACGGAATAGCGCCATTCGTCCCTCAGATGTTATCTTCGATCACGATCCCTCGCTGTGCCAACGTCTCTTCCAGCATGGAGGTGACCTCCTCCACCGATCGCGTGGCGTCGATCTCAGCCAACAATCCTTTGGCAAAATAGTAGCCGATGAGGGGCGCTGTTTGTTTGTAGTAGACATAAAGGCGATTCTTTACCGTTTCGGGCTTGTCGTCATCCCGCTGATACAACTCGCCTCCGCAGTTATCACAAATGTTGTCCTGCCGGGGCGGATTGAAGCGAACGTGGTACACCGCCCCGCAATTGCGACAAATGCGTCGGCCTGAAATCCGCTCCAGAACCACATCGTCATCAACGACAAAAAGGGGCACGATGGTAACGCCGCCATATGGATCAAGCATTGCATCCAATGCCACCGCCTGATCCAGGTTACGCGGGAATCCATCGAGAATCGCTCCTCGGGCGCAGTCTTCCCGCGAAAGTCGTTCTTCCACCATGCGGATAGTGACTTCATCGGGCACCAGTTCTCCTGCATCCATATACCGCTTGGCCAGTAAACCCAGCTCGGTCTGATGTTTTAAATTATAGCGGAAAAGGTCCCCCGTGGCGACCTGTGGCAGTCCCAGTTTCTTCTCTAGAATCTTGGCCTGGGTTCCTTTGCCAGAGCCAGGCGGGCCCAAGAAAACGATGAATTTGCGATCTGTTGCTACCATAGCAAACCTCTGTTTGGTTGAGATTAGATAGTCTAGAAGAGGAGCAGCAATGCCGAAATTGAAATTGCTCTAAGAGCTCTTTCGTGTCGGAAACGACAGCTCAGTTAGCCTACCATAAGAGTTCAAAATCGTGAAATAGCGTCCTGGCCAATGATGTAAGGCTGCCCACGCTGCTTCTGTGAGGTGAATTGGGCGAGCGCCTGACGTGTGACGCCAACCGCAGCCCCGGCGCCTTTCGATGACGCAACCATCCTGATTGCTGTGTCCAACCCTTTGCCGCGAAAGCTCGATAGTGGCGAAGAGATGCTGATTCACCCAATGTACAACCTTTTCTGGCGCATCAACGCCCGTTGTTAACACGGGAAAGCCGCACATCAGGTGAAGATTATTGGTTCTTTTTTACGTGGTCATGCCAGTTGTGTTTTTTGTGGCGCATGAGAGAGAAGTGAAGTGGCTTGGGACATACATATTGGTCAACTTCACGCCCCTTTTTTCAACGGGTTCGTTTCAATTTTCAGTAGATCACGATTGCGAGAGTATGTGTCCAGCCGGATTCGCAATCCGGCGGGTTTGACGCTCGAATCACCGTCGGATCACGGATCCGGATCTACGCATCATGGCAAATCGTGATCTACTGATTTTGGGTTAATTTATCTGATGGTGCACTGGCCGATTGAACTTAGGCTCTGTAGATGCTTTGCGCCAACGGTCGCCCTGCGGCGGCCTGGATGGCGAAGGCTGTCCGCTGGCTGCAGGCCTGAAGCGTCTGACTTGAGCCGGCCTGGAACGCAAAAAAGCGTCCCCATTTTGAATCGTCCCATTTTTCAACGTATGAGTTCCCAATCGCGCCCCATTCATGCTAAGATAAAGGGCAATTTGCTATCTCAATTCAAGGATGAAATGCGCTTATGCTCAAGCAGCTGAAAGATAGATTTCGCAATTCAAGCGAGGAACCCGAAGAAAAAGATGAGGCGTTGATAGAAGAGGAAAATATCCTGGTCGAGGAGGAATCCACTGTGTCAGAGGAAGCGGAAATGGATGTGGAGCTGCCTTTGCTGCCACTGCGCGGCGTGATTCTTTATCCCACCATGTGGTTGCCCATCACTGTGGGGCAACCGCGCTCGCTACGTTTGATCGATTATCTAGTCAATCGTGATGAGAAGCTCATTGCGCTGGCGGCGAGCAAAGACCCAGAATTGGAGGAGCCCGGCCCAGATGAGATCTATAGCGTGGGAACGGTGGCCCGCATTCATCGCATGGTGCGTTCACCCGATGGCACGGTGCGACTAGTCTTGCATGGCGTCGAGCGCATCCGCATCGATGCCTATACCGCGAAAGAGCCTTTCTTGCGAGTGAAATTCACCCGCATTCCAGATCAAGAAGCGCACGACTTGGAAGAGCAAGCCCTGGCGGCGTCGGCCAAAGATCTTTTCTCTCAACTGGTTTCACTCTCGCCCCAAATGCCAGAGGAAATGGAATCGGCGGCTCGCAATGTGGAAGGCGAACAGCAGCTTGCCTATCTGTTGGCCTCCAGCGCTGGCTTCAAGATTGCCGATGCTCAGGCCATTCTCGAGGCCGATCCGCTCAAGGAAAAACTTCACCTGCTCAATGCGCTGCTCAAGACCGAAGTCGAAATTCGAGAGCTGGCGCAGAAAATTCAGCAAGAGGCCCAGGGCGAGATGGAAAAAGCCCAGCGAGATTTTTATCTTCGCAAGCAGATGGAAGTGATCCAGCGGGAGCTGGGCGAGGAAAATCCTCAGTTGGAGGAAATCAAGGAGCTGGAGGAGCGCATCGACGCCGCGGGCATGCCCGAGGAGGCGGAGAAAGAGGCCCGTCGCGAGCTGGAGCGTATGCGCCGCATCCCCATCCAGGCCCCCGAATACTCGGTGATCAAAACCTATCTCGACTGGATGGTGAGCCTGCCCTGGCAGCAGCGCACCGACGACAATTTGGACATCACTCACGCCCGTCAGGTGTTAGACGAAGATCATTACGGATTGGACGACATCAAGGATCGCATTCTCGAATTTCTGGCGGTGCGCAAATTACGGCAGGAGCGTAAAGATGATGAGCCCTCCGACGTTCTGCCCGTGGATTACATTCGCAAAGATAGAGAAGGCGTCATCCTCTGCTTTGTGGGCCCGCCCGGCGTGGGCAAGACCAGCCTGGGCCTGAGCATCGCCCGGGCCATGAACCGTAAGTTCGTGCGCTTGGCCCTGGGCGGCATCCGCGATGAAGCGGAGATCCGCGGCTTTCGTCGCACCTACATCGGCTCCATGCCTGGCCGCATCATTCAATCGTTGCGCCGCATCGAAAGCCGTAACCCTGTGTTCATGTTGGACGAGGTGGACAAGCTCGGACGTGATTTCCGCGGCGATCCTGCCAGTGCACTGCTGGAAGTGCTGGACCCGGAACAGAACAGCGATTTTCGGGATCACTATCTGGATGTGCCCTTCGATCTCTCCGAGGTCTTTTTCATCACCACCGCCAACTGGCTGGACCCCATCCCCGGGCCCCTGCGGGATCGCATGGAGATCATCCAGCTTTCCAGCTACACCGACCGGGATAAGGTGGCCATCGCCAAGGGCTATCTCATCCCCCGCCAGATCCGGGAGAACAGCCTGCGGCCCGCGGAGATCAGCTTCGACGACGAGGCCGTCTGCAAGATCATCCGCGAATACACCCGGGAGGCGGGCGTCCGTACCCTGGAACGCCGCATCGGCGCCATCGCCCGCAAGGTGGCGACCAAAGTGGCCGCAGGAGAAACTGAGCCGGTGCATATTACGGCGGAGAATTTGGGCGATTGGTTGGGTCGGCCCAAATTTTTCGATGAAGCCCATGAATGGATCAAGGCGCCTGGCGTGGCTACTGGCCTGGCATGGACGCCTTTCGGCGGGCAGGTGCTTTATATCGAGGCCACAGCCATGCCTGGAAAAGGTCGGCTGACGCTTACGGGGCAACTGGGCAATGTGATGAAGGAATCGGCTATGACTGCACTCAGTTATGTGCGCAGCGCGGCCGATCGCTACGACATCCCCGGCCAGTGGTTCTACCAGCACGACATCCATGTGCATGTGCCCGCGGGCGCTCAGCCCAAGGATGGCCCCTCCGCGGGCATCGCCATCGCCACCGCGCTGCTTTCATTGGTGACGGGGCGCTGCGTGCGCGAGGGCTTCGCCATGACGGGCGAGATCACCCTGCGGGGCAAGGTCACCCGCATCGGCGGCGTGCGCGAGAAGGTGCTGGCCGCGCACCGCCTGGGCCTGACCGACGTCATCCTGCCGGAGCACAACGAGCTCGATTTGGAGGATGTGCCCGACGAGGTGCGGGAGCAGCTCACCTTCCACTTTGTGCGCACGGTGCAGGATGTGTGGGATGTGGCCCTGTGCGAGGAGGTGATCCAGCCCCCGCCCCCGGGTCTGGACGACAACGGCGAGACTCCCGAAACACCGGAAGATGTGGCGACCGCTGCGGAAGTCGGAAGTCGGGAGGATGAATGAAGTATGGCCGAGAGATTGGCAAGCTTTCAGGACCTTGAGGTCTGACGGAAGTCGCACGAACTTGTCCTGAGCGTTTACGATGTGACAAAAACCTTTCCCGCTGACGAAAAATTCGGACTCACTTCGCAGATGAGGCGGGCTGCGGTTTCCGTTCCCGCCAACATTGCTGAAGGTTTCAAACGCCAGGGAATCAAAGACAAGCTGAAATTCTACAACATCGCAGAAGGTTCTCTGGAGGAATTGAAATACTACTTTATTCTGGCCCTGGATCTGGGTTATCTGAAAGAGAACAAAGCGTTGTTGCTGGACGCAGAACAGATCAGCCGTCAAATGAACGGCCTTATCGCCAGCACACGCCGTCGCCTTTAACTCCTGTCTCTCTACTCCCGTCTTCCGTCTTCTGTCTCCCTACTCCCGTCTCCCTATGATCCTCACCATCGACGTCGGTAACACCAACATCGTCTTCGGCCTGTTCGAAGACGAGCGGTTGCTGCACCACTGGCGCACCGCATCCCGGCCCGAAGCCACCGCGGATGAGCTGGGCGTGTTTCTGGCCGCGGCGGCCCGGCAGGCGGGCCTGGCCCTGCCCGATGGCCTGAACGGCGTCATCATCGGGTCGGTGGCCCCGCCCCTGACCGCGGCCCTGGCCCGGATGTGCCGCCACTGGCTGGGCGTCGAGCCCATGATCATGCACGTGGGCCTGGATCTGGGCATGGCTGTGCGGGTGAAGGAGCCGGGCCGGGTGGGCGCTGATCGCCTGCTCAACGCCATCGCGGCCCGCGAGCGCTTTGGTGCGCCTGTCATCATCTTAGATATGGGTACGGCCACCAAGTTCGATGTGGTCGGGTCTGACGGCGCGTTCATGGGCGGAGCCATCGCACCCGGCTTTCAGTCTTCGGCCGACGCGCTGGTCAGCCGCACCGCACTGCTGCCCCGGGTGGACCTGGCCGCGCCCCCCGCGCCCATCGGCGACGACACCATCAGCGCCATGCAATCGGGCATCGTGCTGGGCTATGTCAGCCTCATCGAGGGCCTGCTGGCCCGCATCAAGGCCGAACTCGCGCCCCATCAGCCTCCGGTCATTGCCACGGGCGGGCTGGCGGGCGTCATCCTGCCCCACACCGACGTTATTGATGAACACGATCCCCACCTGACCCTGCGCGGGTTGCGGCTGGTGTATGAGAGAAACCAACCGTGATCGGGCACAGAGAAGTCGGGCCGGCGATGCCATCCGGTCCCCGGTCCTCGGCCCCATTACTTTTCCCACGGATAGCGATCCTCCCTAACCATGAACATCCTGGCAGAAAAACGCATTCTTCTTGGCGTCACCGGCGGCATTGCCGTCTATAAATCGGTGGAGATCGTCTCACGGCTGGTCAAGGCCCAGGCCGATGTGCAGGTGCTGATGACCGAGGCCGCGCAGAAGTTCGTCTCGCCCCTGACCTTCGGCGCCATGAGCGGGCATGCGCCCGTCACCAACTTGTGGCAGCTCTACGAAGGAGAGAAAATCGGACACGTGACCCTGGCCCATGAGGCCGATCTGTTCATCATCGCCCCGCTGACAGCCAATACCATGGCCCGCCTGGCCCAGGGTATCGCGGACGATCCCATCACCGCCACCGCGCTCAGCACCCGGGCGCCGATGCTGCTGGCTCCGGCCATGGAGACCAACATGTGGGAGCATCCCGCCACACAGGTCAATCTGGCCAAACTGCGGGAGTGGGGCGCGACCATCGTCGGGCCCGAGGCGGGACGACTGGCTTCGGGCGCTTCGGGCGTGGGCCGCATGTCGGAGCCCGCGGTCATCGTCGAGCACGCCCGCCTGATCCTGGGCCGAACCGGGCCGTTGTCGGGCCTGCGCATCACCATCACCTCCGGCGGCACCCGCGAGTGGGTGGACCCGGTGCGGTTCATGGGCAATCGGGCCAGCGGCAAGATGGGCGTGGCCCTGGCCGAGGTGGCCCGCGACCTGGGCGCGGAGGTGAACCTGGTGTACGGCGCGATGACCGTGCAGCCGCCCATGGGCGTCAATCTGGTGCAGGCCGAGCGGGCCGAGGATATGCTGAACGCGGTGATGTCGCTGCTGCCCGAGACCGATGTGCTCATCTCCGCCGCAGCCATCGCGGATTTCCGCCCGGTGACCACCCACGAGCGCAAGCTGAAGAAGGGCGCGGGCGAGGAAATCCGTCTGGAGCGCACGCCCGACGTGCTCAAGGCGGTGGGCGAACGGCGCCAGGAGCTGGGCCAGCCCAAGCTGGTGGTGGGCTTTGCCGCGGAGACCGATGATCTCATCGCCAACGCCCGGGCCAAAATGGAGAAGAAGAACCTGGACATGATCGTGGCCAATGATGTGACCGCGCTCGATGCCGGCTTCGGCGTGGACACCAACCGGGTGCTCATCATCACCCGGGATGGCGCGGTGGATCGACTGCCCCTGATGAGCAAGGAGGATGTGGCCTTCAACATCCTGCACCGCATCCGCGGCCTGCTGGGCGCGCCCAGCATCGGCTGGGATCCCGGCGTGGGCAGCGTTTTGTCGTAGGTCCGAAGTCCGAGGTTCGAAGTCCAAGGTCCAAGGTCGTGCTATTGAGCAGGCTTGAAACGCGCGACTTCGCCTCGGTTCAATTGTTGTCTGAATACTGAAGCTGGTTATCTTCCACAAATTTCATCTCCATGTTGCCCACCGATTGAAATCAGGGCTGTGGGCCTTCGGCCGCCTGTCAGCCTCCGCTGACAGCAAGACCGAGTGGAAAATCGTGGATGGAAACCGTCCCTGCAGGGGGACGGGCGGCGGAACGCCCCAAGAACCGAATTCATTCGGCCAATGACTGAACGATCAGACCGAGGACGGAGGACCAGGGACCGGTCGGTATCCCGCATCCCCGGTCTCCGGTCCACCTC
>Ga0256914_1003152_pt1 | contig 13183 bp, 9 predicted proteins | sample HulkmetaG_FD_191571 | JGI IMG/M metagenome (GOLD analysis project Ga0256914, IMG submission 191571) | Hydrothermal chimney microbial communities from Main Endeavour vent field at the Juan de Fuca Ridge, Pacific Ocean - Hulk | ecosystem: Environmental > Aquatic > Marine > Hydrothermal vents ... | reverse complement strand
GTTTGATTTCGCTGCGGTGGGAACAGTAGGCGAGGGCCGACTCCTCGCTGATCAGGCCCTGCTCGAACAGTTCCAGCAGATGCTGGTCAAAGGTGCGCATGAGGCTGTTGGAACCCTCCTTGATCACCTTGTAAAAAGTTTTATCCTCGGTTTCGCCGTTGAGCAGTAGGTCCTTGATCCGCAGGCTGGTACTGAGTATCTCCATGGCCGCCACCCGGCCGCCGCCGATCCTGGGAACCAGGCGCTGGCTGACGATCCAGCGGATGGTATCCACCAGTCGGCTGCGGATCTGCGGCTGTTCGTCCTTTTCGAACATACCGAGGATCCGGTTGATGGTCTGGCCGGCATCGATGGTGTGGAGTGTGGAGAAGACAACATGGCCGGTCTCGGCCGCTGTCAGGGCGATCTCCAGAGTCTGGCGGTCCCGGATTTCTCCCACCAGGATCACCTTGGGCGCCTGGCGGAGCGCGGCCCGGAGGCCATTGGCAAAGGTGTCGAAGTCGTCTCCCAGCTCCCGCTGGTTGAAGGTCGCCTTCTTGTGGGGATGGATATATTCTATGGGATCCTCCAGGGTAACCACGTGTACGGACCGCTCCTCGTTGATCCGGTTGAGGATGGCCGCCATGGAGGTCGTCTTGCCGGTTCCCGTGGCGCCGGTGAAGAGGATGAGGCCGTTCTTCTCCCTGGCCATTTTCACAAAGGCCTCGGGAAAATCAAAGGCGCTGATGGAGGGGATGGTTGTCTCCAGCTTCCTGAGTACCGAGGTATAATAACCCTTCTGGGCAAATATGTTCACCCGGAAACGGATCTTGTTTTCCAGGGAGTAGGAAAGGTCGCAGGATCCCTTTGTCACCAGGTCACGGAGCAGGCGCCGGTTGCCGTTGATGAGGTTGAGGGCGAACACCTCTGTCTGAAAGGGTGTCAGTTTGCGCACCGGCGGTTCCACGTCCACCGGGACGAGCACGCCGTCACTTTCCACCTGGAGATGTTTGCCCACGGTTATGTTCAGATCGGATACCCGTTTGTGCTTGTTGAGCATGGCGGATATCCAGTAGTTTATTTCCTGTTGCTTCATATTTTGATTCTATATTTTTTTTCTGGATTTGACAAAGGCTCCTAATCAGGTACTATCGTCAGCCAGCGGCAAAACACAAGGAAAAAATCTGTATTCAGCATGTTAGGAGTGAGCATGAAAGTGCCTTTACGCAGTGACACGACGACAAAGGGGAGGAGAATGGCCGGGGCCCGGGCCCTGTGGAGAGCGAACGGTATGCGGGAGGAGCAGATGGGAAGGCCGGTGATCGCCGTGGTCAACTCCTTCACCCAGCTGGTTCCCGGACATGTCCATCTGCATGGCATCGGCCAGCTGGTAAAGGAGGAGATCGAGAAGCTGGGTTGCTTCGCCGCCGAGTTCAACACCATCGCAATTGATGACGGTATCGCCATGGGCCACGACGGCATGCTCTACTCCCTGCCTTCCCGGGAATTGATTGCCGACAGTGTGGAGTTCATGTGCAATGCCCACAAGGTGGATGGCATGGTCTGTATCTCCAACTGCGACAAGATTACCCCCGGGATGCTCATGGCCGCCATGCGGCTCAACATACCGGCGGTGTTTGTTTCCGGCGGTCCCATGGAGGCCGGCCGGAGCGGCAGCCGCTCCCTGGATCTGATAGATGCCATGATCATGGCCGGCGACCCGGAGGTGGATGACGCCACCGTGGCCGAGGTGGAGCGGAGCGCCTGTCCGACCTGCGGCTCCTGTTCCGGCATGTTCACGGCCAACTCCATGAACTGCCTCAACGAGGCCCTGGGGTTGGCCCTGGCCGGCAACGGAACCGTGGTGGCCACGCATCGGAAACGGCTCGACCTCTTCCTCCAGGCGGCACGGCGGATAGTGGCCATCTGCGAGGCCTGGTACGGCGAGGGCGACGACTCCATGTTGCCCCGTTCCATTGCCGGCCGCAGCGCCTTCCAGAATGCCATGGCCCTGGACATCGCCATGGGTGGCTCCACCAATACGGTACTTCATATCCTGGCCATTGCCCGCGAGGCAGGGGTGGATTTCACCATGGCCGATATCGACGCCCTGTCCCGAAAGGTGCCCAATCTGTGCAAGGTGGCCCCCAGCTCCCGGTATCACGTGGAAGATGTGAACCGTGCAGGAGGAATTCTGGGAATTCTCGGTGAGTTGGACCGGGCCCGGCTGCTGGACACCGGGGTCATGCGGGTGGACGGCCTGACCCTGGGCCAGGCCCTGGACCGGTACGATGTGCGCCGCTCCACGGTTAGCGAAGAAGCCAGGGCCCTCTACCTGAGTGCGCCCGGAAACCAGGGCCGCAATCTGGAACTCGCCTCCCAGGACTGCCGGTACGATGAGCTTGATCTGGACCGGGAATCCGGCTGTATCCGGGACCTGGAGCACTGCTACTCCAGGGACGGAGGCCTGGCCGTGCTGTACGGCAACATCGCTGAAGACGGCTGCATCGTCAAGACAGCAGGGGTGGACGAGTCCATTCTCCATTTTCAGGGTACGGCGCGGGTGTTCCATTCCCAGGAGGATGCCTGCGAGGCCATTCTGGAGGGAGTGGTCCGGGCCGGCGAGGTGGTCTTTATCCTCTACGAAGGGCCAAAGGGAGGGCCGGGCATGCAGGAAATGCTCTATCCCACCTCCTACCTGAAATCCATGCGCCTGGGAACGGCGTGCGCCCTGGTGACCGATGGCCGGTTTTCCGGCGGAACTTCCGGTCTGTCCATCGGCCATGTTTCGCCAGAGGCGGCCAGTGGCGGCGCCATTGCCCTGGTCCGGGACGGGGATCCCGTGGAGATAGACATCCCTGGCCGGCGGATCAATCTCAAGGTTTCCGATGAGGAACTGCAACAGAGACGACAGGCCGAAGAGGCCAGGGGCGCGGCGGCCTTTACCCCGGACCGGAAGCGGACGGTCTCCACAGCCCTGCAGGTTTATGCCCGGTTCGCCGCCTCGGCCGACAAGGGGGCGGTGCGAATCCTGGACTGACCGGCCTGGAGAGATCGCGCAACTCTGCGGCACCTGTGACCAATTACAGTATGGAAGCATGATATACTGCGGGGATACACATCCTGTGATTGCTTACGGAGGGCTGTGTCCAGGTGAAAGATGAATGAAGCGGACGGCAATGCTGCGACCGTTTGACAATGCGGCAAGGCTTGAAGCACAAACCGAAAAGGAGAGAACATGAAGACAATTTTGAGCGCGTGGCTGCTGGTTGCCTTGAGCTGTTCCCTGGTCCTGGCCGGAACGCCGGTAAAGATCGGCATGGTGACCACCCTGTCCACCAAGGCCGGATATCTGGGCGAGGACATCCGGGACGGTTTCAAGCTGGCCATTTCCATGGAAAACGGCAGGCTCGGCGGTGTTCCGGTGGAACTGCTGGTCGAGGATGACGGTCGCAAGCCGGAAAAGGGACGGCAGATCGCCGAACGGTTCATCAAGAAGGACAAGGTCAGGATCCTCACCGGGATCGTCTTCTCCAATGTGGCCATGGCCGTGGTGCCCAAGGTGGTGAGGCAGGGCGTTTTCTATATAAGTCCCAATGCCGGTCCATCCCGCCTGGCCGGTAAGGGATGTGATCCGAATTATTTCAACGTTGCCTGGCAGAACGACAACCTCTCCGAGGTGGTTGGCCAGTACGTTGCTGACAAGGGATTCTCGAACGTCTACATCCTGGCTCCCAACTATCCGGCCGGCAAGGATGCGCTGGCGGGTTTCAAGCGGTTTTACAGGGGAAAGCTGGCCGGAGAGGTGTACACTACCCTTGGCCAGGCCGACTATGCGGCCGAGCTGGCAGCCCTGCGGGCGGCCCGGCCGGACGCGGTTTTCTTTTTTCTTCCCGGCGGCATGGGAATCAATTTCCTGAAACAGTATGCCCAGGCGGGCCTGAACAGGAGTATTCCCCTCTTCGGTCCGGCCTTTTCCTTTGACGAACGGTTGCTCAAGGCGGTCGGGGAGGCTGCCTTGGGGGTGATCAACGGTTCCCAGTGGAGCGTTGACCTGGACAATGCCGCCAACAAGGAATTTGTGACAGCCTTCAGAAAGGCCTATGGCCGGACTCCCACGCTATATGCCAGCCAGGGATACGATGCCGCCCGGCTCATCGGCTCGGCGCTCAGGGCAGTGGGCGGTGACCTGAGCAATGCGGATGGTTTCCGGGCAGCTTTGGAGAAGGCGGATTTCGCCAGCGTGCGGGGAGCCTTCCGCTTCGGTCCCAATCACCATCCCATCCAGGATATTTATGTCCGCAAGGTGGTCAGAGACGCACAGGGCAACATAACCAACCGGATCCAGGCCAAGGTGTTCACCGGACACCAGGACGCCTATGCCCCTGAATGCAGGATGCGATAGGCTGGTTCCGGCGGAATATTCCAGGCAGCCTTTCGGCAGCAAGCATCAGGGGAGAGCGGGATGCTTTTTTTCGAACAGGTGCTCAACGGCCTGCAGCTGGGGGTGATGCTCTTCCTCATGTCTGCCGGCCTGACCCTGGTATTCGGCATTATGCGGGTTATCAACCTCGCCCATGGCAGTTTCTACATGATCGGTGCCTATGTGGGAGCCACGGTGACGGCCTGGTCCGGCAGTTTCCTCCTCGGTCTGGCGGCTGCCCTTGCCGCAGCCGCCCTCGCCGGCATGGGAGTGGAGCTCACCGTGCTGCGGCGCCTCTACGGTCGGGATCATCTGGACCAGGTACTGGCCACCTTTGGCCTTATCTTTTTCTTCAACGAACTGACCAGGATGATATGGGGCCGGCAGCCGCTGTTCATGGATGTCCCCTCCTGGCTGGCCGGTTCAGTGGAGATTCTTCCGGGGATCGGCTATCCGGCCTACCGGCTGGCCATAATCGGTGTCGGTCTGCTGGTGGCCCTGTTCCTTTATCTGCTTTTTTCCAGGACCAGGCTGGGGATGCAGATTCGCGCCGGGGCCACCAACCGGGAGATGATCGCTGCCCTGGGGATCAACATCCGGCTGCTGTACACCCTGATCTTCGGCCTGGGCACCCTCCTGGCCGGCCTGGCCGGGGTGATGGCCGGCCCGATCCTGGCTGTCGAGGCCGGCATGGGGGAGTCCATCCTCATCCTGACCTTCGTGGTGATCGTCATCGGTGGTATCGGTTCGGTGCGGGGCGCCCTGGTGGGAGCCATCCTGGTCGGCCTGGTCGACACCCTGGGCCGGGCTTTTCTCCCGGACCTGTTTCGGCTTTTCCTCGCCGGATCGGCTGCAGACCGGCTCGGGGCCTCGCTGGCCTCCATGTCGGTGTATATCTTCATGGCCATCATCCTGGCCTGCAAGCCGGCCGGTCTTTTCCCAGTCCATGAGTAGGGTGACTGCCTCCCCGGCGGGCCGGACAGGAGCAGGCGGGACCGTGCTGCTCCTCTGCTGCCTGGCACTCTTTCCCTTGCCGGTGATCCTCCTTGGCCAGGACTATCTGCTCACCCTGGGAACCAGGATTCTCATCTACGGGCTGGCTGCCGCCAGCCTGGACCTGATCCTCGGCTATGGCGGCATGGTCAGCCTGGGGCATGCCGCCTTTCTCGGTGTCGGCGGCTACACGGTAGGGATCCTGGCGTTCTGTGGATATGAGGGACGTGATCTCCTTTCCTGGCCCCTGGCCCTGCCAGGCACGGAAAACGGCCTGCTGGTCTGGCCCCTGGCCGTTGCCCTGGCCATGGGGTTTGCCGCCCTGACCGGTGCGGTCAGTCTCCGGACCAGGGGGATGCATTTCATCATGATCACCCTGGCATTTGCCCAGATGGTCTACTTTTTCTTTTCCTCTCTGGACTCGTATGGCGGCAGCGACGGTATCAGCCTGTACGGAAGAAACCACCTGCCCCTGCTCGATACAGGATCTGATCTGCAGTTTTACTATCTCTGTCTCTTTTGTCTGGGTATCTTTCTAGGAGGCGGTCACAGGCTGGTTCGGTCCAGGTTTGGCAGGATCCTCCAGGGATGCAGGCAGAACGAACTGCGGCTGCAGGTGATGGGAGTGGCCACCTTCCGCCACCGGTTGCTGGCCTATGTGCTCGCTGGAGGAGCAGCCGGTCTGGCCGGAGTCCTGCTGGCCAATCAGGGAGAGTTTGTCGGCCCTGGAATGATCCACTGGACCAGGTCGGGCGAGATCCTGGTCATGGTGCTGCTGGGCGGTATGGGTACGCTGGTCGGGCCGGTCCTGGGGGCGGCGACTCTCCTGACACTGGAAGAGTATCTGGCCATGTATACCGAGCACTGGATGGTTTTCCTGGGACCTTTTCTGATCCTGGTGGTGCTTTTTGGCCGGCAGGGTATCTATGGAATGTTCCACAGGTCACGGTGAAGTGGTGGAATCCCCGGTACTGGAGGTGACAGGACTCTGCAAGGCGTATGGCGGCCTGACGGTCTGCGACCGGGTGGACCTGCAGCTCCTGCCCGGGGAACTGCACGCCCTGATCGGCCCCAACGGTGCCGGCAAGACAACCCTGCTCAACCTGATATCAGGCCTGCTGACCCCGGACTCTGGCAGGATCCGCTTCCTGGGGCGCGACATCACTTCCCAACCCCTGCATCATCCGGACCGGCAGGGCATGGCCCGATCCTTTCAGATCACCTCGGTATTCCCAGGGTTCACCGTGCAGGAAAACATCGCCCTGGCCGTGCAGGTCCGGGCTGGAAACAGTTTTTCTTTCTGGCGGAATACAGCTGCAGACCCTGACCTGCAGGAACCGGCCACGGAGATCATGGAACGGATCGGCTTGGCTGCCAGGCGCGGTGTCAGGGCGGCGGATCTCTCCCACGGCGAGCAGCGACAGCTGGAGATCGCCATGGCCCTCGCCCTCCGGCCGCGTTTGCTTCTCCTGGACGAACCCATGGCCGGTCTTGGACCGGGCGGCACCCGGAAGCTGACCGATCTGATCGAGACCCTCAAGGGAGAGATGACCATCTTCCTGGTGGAGCACGATATGGATGCAGTGTTTTCCCTGGCAGACAGGATTTCAGTTCTTGTTCAGGGGACAGTGGCAGCTTGCGGTGATCCGGCGTCGATCCGAAGAGATACCCGGGTCCGGGAGGCCTATCTGGGAGGAACGGAACGTGCTGCAGCTGACTGACATCTGCTCTGGCTATGGAACCAGCCAGGCGCTCTTCGGCGTGTCGATCCGGGTGGACTCCGGGCAGGTGGTGGCCCTGCTGGGCCGAAACGGTATGGGCAAGACCACGACCATACGCACCATCATGGGGTTGACTCCGGCCTGGCAGGGAACCATTCTCTGGAACGGCCAGGCCATTGAAACCCGACAGCCCTACGAGATAGCCCGACTGGGCCTGGGGCTGGTTCCCGAGGGAAGGCAGATTTTTCCAACCCTGACCGTCCGTGAAAATCTACTGGTGGCAGCGGCCAATCGTGGCAATCTTGCCAGGCCGTACGATCTGGACCGGATTCTGTCCATCTTTCCCCGCCTGCGGGAACGGCTGGAGCACAGGGGGATGAGCCTGTCCGGGGGCGAGCAGCAGATGTTGGCCATCGGCAGGGCCCTGATGACCGGTCCCCGCCTCCTGCTGCTGGACGAGGCAACCGAGGGGCTGGCCCCCATGGTCTGTGAGGAGATCTGGCAGGGGCTGACCATACTGAAGAGGCGGGGCCTCTCCATCCTGGTGGTGGATAAAAAGATCGATACCCTTCTTTCAATCAGTGATCAAGTGTATATATTGGAGAAAGGAAAAATCGTCCGGCAGGATCGATATCCGTTTGCCGGCCTCACCCCGGAGATCAGGAACCGCTACCTGGGAATATAGCGGCAAGGTCTCCGGATAGCGTACGCCGAAGGACAGCTGTCATGTTTCCTCTTTCCGACGAGAACCCCACCTCCAGGACGCCGGTGGTGACCGTGGGGATCATTCTGGTCTGCGTGGTCTGCTGGTTTTCTCTGCAGGGCATGGGCAGCGAGCAGGCTCTGGCCAGGTCACTGTGCTGGTTCGGGCTGATTCCCGGCAAACTGCTCGGCCTGGTGCCGGAAGGGACCAGGGTGCAGGTCGGAAGAAACCTGTACTGCGTCATCCAGGATCACGGCAGTCTGATCACGGTCTTCTCCCATATGTTTATGCACGGCGGCTGGTTTCACCTGATCGGCAACATGTGGTTTCTCTGGGTTTTTGGTGACAATGTGGAGGATGCCATGGGGCCGGTGCGCTTCCTCCTGTTCTATCTCCTCTGCGGGTTGGCTGCCGCTGCCATGCAGACCGCCACCCATCCCTCCAGCGTCCTGCCCATGGTCGGGGCCTCGGGGGCCATCGGCGGGGTCATGGGAGCCTATGCCCGTCTCTATCCCAGGGCCAGGGTGAAGACCTTGCTCATCCTGGGTATCTTCATCACCGTGGTGTCCATTCCGGCCATGGTCATGCTGGGTTACTGGTTTCTCATCCAGTTGCTTGCCGGGGTTCCGGCCCTGGCCGCTGCCGGCGGCGGGGTGGCCTTCTGGGCCCATATCGGTGGTTTTCTGGCTGGATTCATCCTTTCGGTTCCCTTTTCCCTGGATGCACGTTCCGGTCCGGAACTGTCCTGACCGGGGAAATCGCGTCTGTCCGCCTTTCTCCTTGACATGGGGAAACTTTTTTTGTAATCGTCCCCACTGCGACTTGCGCTCCCGCCCGACTCCCGGATCGTAGCAGGCCATGGGCGGCACGGTGTACCGGTCCGGCAGCCCCTTGCCGTCACGGCAAGGGCCAGCAACGGCGATGACGGCTGTTTGCTGCTGATTTCAGGTTGTTTTTTATTTTCAAGGTGTGCAGGAGTTATTTTATGTGCCGTTTAGCTCTCAAGACAGCGGATACGCCATTTTCTCCCTATGAAGTGCTCACTGCCATGGAGGCCATGCAGGAAGGATATGATGGCAGCGGCCTGGGGCTTCTGCTCCGGGGGGTGACCTTTGCCGATTTCAATTACAATCCAAAGGAGCACGTCATCCTTTCCGGCATCGCCCATACAGAGGGGGCCATGCAGCGTTTCAACAGCTACATGGATAGCCAGGGCTACGAGCAGAAGTATGATCACGAGTTCACTGTCCATCCCGAGCTGATCGAGGCCAAGGACCGTCACAAATATATCGTCCGCGTCTACAAGGTGCCGGGTCAGGAACAGATGTCGTCCCGGGAGTTCGAGGATCAGCTCATGCATACCCGCCTGGCCCTGCGGCGGGACGGCGAGGAGCACGGCGGCGACCTGACTGTTTTTTCCTTCTGGCCGGATGTGGTCATGATCAAGGAGGTGGGCTGGCCCCTGGAGGTCGGTGATGCCCTCTCCCTCCATGACGACCGGATCAAGGCCCGGGTGGTCATGGCCCAGGGGCGGCAGAACACCAACTACGGCATCAACCTCTATGCCTGTCATCCCTTTTTCATCCAGGGGATCGGCACCATGACCAATGGTGAAAACACGGCCTTCGTGCCCATCAAGGAGTGGCTCACCGGTAAGAATATTCCGGGCTACACAGGCTACCAGAGCGACTCTGAAGTGTTTACCCATATCCTGCACTATGTGACCAAGAAGCTCGGCCTGCCCCTGCAGGCCTACAAGCATGTCATAACCCCCCTCAAGACCGAGGAGTTGGACGCGCATCCCCAGGGAGAGTTTCTCAAGGGGCTGCGAACGACCTGCCGGCGGCTGATCATCGACGGCCCCAATGCCGTCATCGCCACCCTGCCGGACGAGACCTGCATGCTGGTCATGGATCAGAAAAAGCTGCGCCCGGCCACTGCTGGCGGCCGGCCGGGTGTATGGGCGATCGCTTCCGAGATGTGCGGGGTCGACGCCCTGGTTCCGGACCGGGACAGGTCTCTTGACTTTCAACCCATGCGGGAACATACCGTAATCATCCCCCCAGAGCGAAAGGAACTTGTGATATGGTCTCAGTTCGATCCATTTACACTGCCCCAAGCAGCCTGACATACAGCGATCTCCCGTGGATCATCAAGCACCGGGAAGATCGCTGCACCCTGTGCGGCCGTTGTACGGCGGTCTGTCCGAAGCAGGCCATCTATCTGACCTATCGGCGGCAGAGGATGCCCAAGCTGGATATCCTCAAGAAAAAACGGGGCAATGAGTATCGCCATTTCGTCGGCATCCGCCAGCACACGTCTGTGGAGAAGAAGTGCATCGGTTGCGGCATGTGCTCCATGGTCTGTCCCAACGAGGCCATCACGCCGGTTCCCAACCAGAACGAGGACAGGTCCCTGTTCCATCAGAACCAGAAGGGAGACGCCTGGAAACGGGGAGGTCGCCGCAATGTGACCGGCCGAACCATCCTGGACCGGATCGCCTTCGACCGAATCTCCATGCTGACCGACCCGGCTCTGGATGCCGGCCGGCACGAGTTCAACACCAACACCATTCTTGGACGGATCCTGCCGCCGGAGGAATATCTCCGCCGGCAGGCGGCAGGCGAGTGGATTCCGCCGACCCGGGAGATCTTTCCCTTTATCATCGGTTCCATGTCCTTTGGTGCCCTGTCGCCCAATATGTGGCTTGGCCTGTTGCAGGGCGTGGCCTACTGCAACGAGGTACTGGGTATTCCGGTGGTCATGGCCACCGGAGAGGGTGGCTGCCCGCCCTGGGTGCTGAAGAGCCCGTTTCTCAAGTACATCATCCTCCAGATCGCGTCCGGCTATTTCGGTTGGGACGAGATCATCCGGGCCATTCCGGAGATGCAGTGCGATCCGGCGGCCATCGAGATCAAGTACGGTCAGGGAGCAAAGCCTGGCGACGGCGGCCTGTTGATGTGGTTCAAGGTATCCAAGCTCATCGCCCGGCTGCGGGGTGTGCCGGAAGGGGTTGACCTGCCTTCGCCCCCGGTGCACCAGACACTCTACTCCATCGAGGAGAGTGTCATGAAGATGATCCAGACAATGTCCATGGCCTTTGGATTCCGGGTTCCGGTCTATCCCAAGATTTCCGGTTCGACCTCTGCCAAGGCCGTGCTCAACAACCTCGTCCGCAATCCTTATGCAGCCGGACTGCTCATCGACGGGATCGACGGTGGGACGGGGGCGGCTTACAATGTTTCCATGGATGCCACCGGACATCCCATTGCCTCCAACCTGCGTGAGTGTTATCTGGACCTGGTAGCCCAAGGACGGCAGAACGAGATTCCCCTCTTTGCCGCCGGCGGTGTAGGCAAGAACGGCAACGTCACCCAGAACGGCATGGCCCTGATCATGCTCGGTGCCTCCGGGGTTCATATAGGCAAGTACATTATGCAGGCGGCTGCCGGTTGTCTGGGCAACGAGATGGGCCGGTGCAACGTGTGCAACGTGGGCATCTGCCCCAAGGGGATCACCAGTCAAAACGAAAAGCTCTACCGGCGGCTGGATCCCGATGACGTGGCCCAGCGGGTGGCGGATATCTTCATGTCCATTCGTACAGAGATCAAGAAGATCATGGCACCCCTTGGACGTTCCCAGAGCTTGCCCATCGGTATGTCGGACGCCTTGGGCATAGATGATGCCGCGGCTGCGGAACGCTTGAAAATCAAATATATCTGCTGAGTTTTCTCGCAGTGCTGGATGAAACAGATACCCTGAGGCAACCTGGCGTACACAACTCTCAGTGACCTGACAAGCTGGAACCCATGAGCGATACAAACAGGACAATACTTACGGTTAGCGGAAAGGATGAACAGGGGCGGCGGCTCACATCCAAGATCTTTGAAGAAGAGGTGCGGGGGGCTGCGGCCAGCGCGGACGAGCTGCTTCTGGAGTCGTTTGGTCAGCACAACATCGGCATGCGGCTGGGAAGTGCCGACTCACCCCTGACCATCCGGGTCAGAGGGCCGGTCGGGCAGCGGCTGGGCTGTATGGGCCAGCCGGGGTGTACGATCATCTGTGAGGGATCGGCCTCGGATGATGTGGGGTATCTCAATATCGGAGCCGATATCATTGTCCGGGGAGATGCCACCAACGGAGTCTGCAACGCCATGGCCTGCGGCCGGGTCATGATTGGCGGATCCATCGGTGCCCGCGGCCTGACCATGACCAAATGGAATCCGGATTACACCAGGCCGGAGATGTGGGTTCTCGGTTCTGTTGGCGACACCTTTGCCGAGTTCAACTGTGGCGGCATCGGCATCATTTGCGGCCACGAGCCAAAGAATCCGGACAACGTGCTCGGCTACCGGCCCTGCGTGGGCATGGTGGGGGGCTGGATATATTTCCGGGGAAAGACGGATGATTCCTATTCCCGGACCAATGCCAAACTGATCAAGCCGTCCGATGAGCAGTGGCAATGGCTGGTGGACCGGATGCCCGGGTACCTGGAGGCCATCGGCAGGCCTGAACTGCTGGAGACTCTCACTGTTCGCGAGGAATGGAACCTGCTGATGGCCATTACACCCCAGGAGCGGGCGCTGATGTTTTCCGGTCCCATGCCCATGGCCGAGTTTCGCAAGAGAATCTGGAACCAGGGGTTCGGTGGTGGCGATCCCCTGCGTGATCTCGCCCCGACCTTGGACAGAAGTGTTATAGGCCTCATAGAGAGTGGAGATCTGCGTCGACGCAAACCGTTCTGGGCCAACCGGGACTCAGCGGCGCCATGCACCTTTTACTGTCCCATGCATATCCCCACCATCGACCGATTGCGGTTGATCCGGGAGGGCAGGAACGAGGAAGCTTATGAGATGCTGCTCCGGTATACGCCGTTTCCGGCCTCGGTTTGCGGTACCATCTGCCCCAATCTCTGTATCCAGAACTGTTCCCGTAAAAAGATCGATTACTCCATCGATGTTTCTGTGCTGGGACAGGCGGTGCGCACCGCAGAACCTCCGGCCCAGGAGCCACCGACCGGCCACAAGGTGGCCATTATCGGTGGTGGTCCGGCCGGCATGGCCGTTGCCTGGCACCTGGCCCTCGCCGGTGTCGAGGCCCATATCTTTGAAAAGGAAAATCAGCTGGGTGGCAAGCTTTCCCAGACCATTCCCTGGGAACGGCTTTCCAAGGCCGTGTGGGAGATGGAGATCGAGCGCTTCCTCAAGGTTGACAACATCAAGGTCAACCTGGGTGTCACCATGACCAAGGAGAAGGTAGAGGAGCTGAAAAAGGAGTATGATTACGTCGTAATCGCTGTTGGCACCCATCAGCCGAAGACAATTCCGTTTCCTGGTCATGAACGGGTGATCCCGGCGCTCGACT
>Ga0256914_1003151_pt1 | contig 13187 bp, 12 predicted proteins | sample HulkmetaG_FD_191571 | JGI IMG/M metagenome (GOLD analysis project Ga0256914, IMG submission 191571) | Hydrothermal chimney microbial communities from Main Endeavour vent field at the Juan de Fuca Ridge, Pacific Ocean - Hulk | ecosystem: Environmental > Aquatic > Marine > Hydrothermal vents ... | reverse complement strand
AGGTCCCTTTAATAATAAGGGAATTTATGCACGAGATTTGTTTTTCTTCTTTTACATCAATGCCAACAAGCTTAATACCTGTGCCGGTTATTGCGGAGCTTGCCATTGCCGGTGATATTATGCGGGAAGTTGCGGCTTCCACTTCGGGAAGTTTGCGTATTTCTTGAAGTGTTTTTTCATGATTATCAATCATAAATTTTATCTCTTCGTTTACTAAAAATTGCGGATGATGAATTTGAATATTTGAAACTTCCGTCTTTATTGTTGAATTTACTTGTTGCTGTACCATTCCCTTAACAAATGCAAGATAGAAAACTCCTCCGATTAACCCGACAGCAATGGAAACAATAACAATTGTGCTTCGTAATTTATTACGCCAAACATTTTTCCATGCTATTGATAAAACCATATTGTTATTAACTCCTCATAGCTTGTAAGATATTGAAACGTAGAATTTTAGAAAGCGGGTATAAGGTAGCAATAAATGCAATAACTACTACAGCCATAATTTGATTTATAAAAAGATGATATTTTAATGAAAAGGGTATTACCGGCTCTGCTCCGAAGATTTCCATTGCCGCCGCTAAATTTCCGGAAAGAGGAATGGGATTATTATGAAAATAATATAACACCGGATACATAACTATTAATGAAACAATTATTACAATAATTCCTATCATTATGGTTTCCAGCATCACCACTAAAAAAAGTTTTCCTCTTTGCATACCTACGGCAATCATTATTGCAAACTCTTTTCTTCTTTCCATTGTCATCATCATAACTGTTCCGAACATTCCGAAGCCGATAACCATATAAAGAATTGCCAGCATAATTATTCCGCCGACATTATCGCTTTGAATGGCTTGTACCATTTCCGTATTCAGTTTTTCCCAATCCATTATTACGTATTTATCCGAGAGTTTCTTTGTTACTTTTTCTATAGTTTCTTTCAATTTATCTTGTTCCGAAATCAATATCGAATATGTGGTTACTCTGTTTTCGGCGCCATAAAAATTTTGCCCTGTACTTAAGGGCATATAAATCAATTGATTATTAAGTTGCGGCATGGGGAATTTAAATATTCCTTTAATTTTATATTGTGCCGCAGCGGTTATTCCGTGAAATCCTTGTCCCAGCAATACCAAAGTATCGCCGACATTAACACCTAAAAATTGCGCCAGCTTCTCCGCAACAATAATTTTATTTTCATTTCCCGAAAAATATTCACCTTCTATTATCTTTTCCGAAAGTTTATTTAAGGCATTTTCCGTTTCGGGATTAGTCGCAATAACTATTGTTCCTTTAGTGTGGTTGCCCGAAGAAGCCAACGCAAAAGATTCCAATCGTGGAATTATGGTTTTAACATTTTTAATGCTTTGAATTTCGGAAAATAATTCGGGAGAATTTATAAAGGTATTGTTGATGGATTTATTTTCCCAATATTCTTTTGCTTGAACTTGAAAATATCCGGTTGTTAATTTTACCGCATTTTCAATCATGTTTGCATAACTGCCTTTTTGCATAGAGCGGGTAAATAAGGAAAGAGATAATGCAAGAAAAATTGAAGCTGTTGTGAGAAGAGTTCTGCGTTTGTTTCGCCAAATATTACGCCAAGCTATTTTTATTAACTCTTTCATTTCCCGATTTATTTTATCTTTTTCATATTCTGTTTGGTAAAAAATCTGTTGTTAAGCGGTTTATCGAAAATGATTTTTTTATATTCCAATATAGTCTTATAACCCTTTTTATCTGCGGGAATCATTTCCATTTTCATCGGGAGCCTTCTTTTACCGATTTTTTTTACATTGTAGCCAATCATTGTATTAACAAGTTCTAAAGTTTCATCGTAAAACTCGGCTTTCATTTGCATAAAATGTTTTTGTGAAATCCACATCTTTATTTTCCCCCACACAACAGCTGCGTCGGGTTTAGGCAAAAGAGTTATTATCCGGCAGTTATAACCGTTTATGTTCTCTTCTCCGGTAATTTTGTGTGTATAATCTTCCACAATGGAAGATTGTTTAAGTAGGTCGTCGTTTGTAAAATCGGAACCCATCCAAGATTGCATCATCATCGAAGGAGGAAGTTTTATCATTCTGCCGATTGAGGGTATCCAATTCCATAATTCGTTTTTTCGCTTTAAGAATACTTTTCCTCTGTCTCTTGCCGGTTTGGTAATATAAATCAAATAGTAATCGGTTCCTTTCGACCATGATTTCATTTCTACCTCGCGTGTCCAATCGGGGCGAACAACAATCATTTTACTAATGCCTTGTGATGTTTTCCCAAGGTGATTTTCATTTGCTTTTTTTACTATCTCTTTGGCGGTTTGAGAAAAGAGGAGCGGGGTGAAAAGAAAAAGGCAGAAAAAAATCTTTTTCATTACCATCTCCGGATGCTGTTAAAAGTATTGCGTTTGTATTTAATATATAAAAACCGGTTAAACAACTGTTACAATGTAAATATCATTAACCTAAACACCAAGTAAAAATTACAATATTAAAATTTTTTAGCAAAACTAAAAAATGCGGGAAAATTTAAATTGTCGAATTTAAAAGGATAAAGATTAAAATTATCATTACTCTTTTTAGGAAAAAACAGTATTATTCAGAGAGCTTTGATTGGAAGTTGTAGTTTAAGGATGTGGAGGAGTAAGTTTTACAACTTACTCCGGTTATTTATTTTTTTTGATTATCTAAGTAATAATGCCTTTTTAACCTGAACAAAATTCTTTTTGGAATTTAATCCTTCCGCTTTGATATTAATCAGATAAACTCCGCTCGGTAAGTTAGAGGCATTCCAAGTGGTTTCGTAAAACCCGGCTTGTTTTTCCGAGTTTATCAAAACATCAACGCTTTGACCAAGCATATCAAAAATTTCTATTTTCACGTTGCTTTGTTCGGGCAATTCGTATTTTATTATCGTGCTCGGGTTAAACGGATTGGGATAGTTTTGTTCCAAAGCGAATTTCAACACGGAGGAAAACGTTAATGTTTTAATTTCGGAATATTTAAAAGCTCCGTTATTATCTATCTGTTTAAGACGATAAACTGATTTTCCCTCAAGAGGCTTTTCGTCAACAAATGAATAGCTTTTGGGGGAATTGCTGTTTCCGTTCCCTTCCACAAATCCTATTTTTTTCCACGAAGCAACGGGAACGGATTTCCTTTCAATTTCAAAACCGAAATTATTTACCTCTACGGCGGTATTCCATGTAAGTAATACGGAATTATTATGTTTTACAATATCAAAAGAGGTTAATTCCACAGGCACAGGTCCTACCCCCGATTCACCCACACCTATACCGGCAAACACAAAAACGTTTGCAATAAAAAATATAAGTAAAATTTTAGTTTTCATTTTTGCTCCTTTAGCTATTTATAAAAAGAACAATTAATTCAAAATTAATATACCGCAGAAAAAGAGAAATAAAGATTTTGGGATTTTTTTTGATATGCTTTCATAATTCAAAAAATATAACAGTTGAATTTTTTGACTTACTATTTATAAACTAAAAAAAGAGAAAATTAAAATCAATAAATTTATTTTGCTGCTGTAAAACTTGTTTCATTTCAGTAATTCAATTGCTATTTTAAATTCTCAAAATTGGGAAAAAGAGAAAGATGCTATTAATAAAAATAATTCCGGATAAATGTGATTTTTGTGGTACGTGTGTTGGTGTTTGCCCTGAAGACGCAATAGAATTAAAAGAATCCGAAATAAAAATAGATGAAAATCTTTGTACAAACTGTTCAAAGTGTGTATGGGTTTGTCCCATAGATGTTTTGGTTTTTCAAAAAGAGAAAATAAAAAGTGAAATTAAAAATTGATATTTACCGAATAATAATATGAAAAACGAATATGATGTAATAGTAGTTGGAGGCGGACCTGCAGGTTCAATGGCGGCAAGATTTGCAGCAGAACAGGGAGCTTCGGTAATAATGTTGGAAAAAGATAGAGACATCGGCTATCCGGTACGGTGCGGAGAAGCCGTAAGCAAAGAGGGAATTGAAGAGTTTATTGAACCCGACGAAAAATTTATTTCCGCAACAATAAACAACTTTGCCATGATTGCCCCCGACGGAACTAAAGTTCTTCTCTCTTTGGAGCAAACCGGTTATGTGCTTGAACGAAAAATTTTTGATTACGAATTAGCCAAACAAGCAGCAAGCAGAGGAGCGGAAATTCTTACGCGCGCCTATGTAAACGGACTTATGTTTAGTGATAATAAAGTATCCGGTGTTAAATATGTTTTTATGGGCAAAGAATACAGATTGAAATCAAAAGTGGTTATTGCCGCCGACGGTGTGGAATCTCGCGTGGCACGGTGGGCCGGAATAAAAACTTACGTGGATTACCGAGAGATGGAAAGTTGTGTACAGGTTACGGCTTCCAATATTAATATTGATAAAAATACGCTCTATTTCTATTTTGGAAAAGATGTTGCTCCCGAAGGATATTTTTGGGTATTCCCTAAATATAATAATTCGGCAAATATCGGTTTGGGAATAGGGGGTGAAATTGGCAAGAAAAAATCCGCACAAATATATTTGGATAATTTTATGGAAAAACATTATCCGAATGCACCGGTGTTAACAAAAATAGCCGGCGGTGTCCCTTCTTCTGTCACTCTTGAAAAAATTTCCGCACCCGGAATTATTGTGGTAGGAGATGCAGCCCGTCAGGTTAATCCGCTTTCCGGTGGCGGAATAGTAAGCGGAATGATAGGAGGTAAAATAGGCGGCACTATTGTAGGCGAAGCAATAAAAACCGGAAATCTTGAACATATATTAACTTACGATAAAGCGTGGCATAACCGTTTGGGAAAACGACACGAAATATTTAACAGAATAAAGAATGGAATTTATAATTTTAGTGATGAAAAATTTAATTCCATTGCTCATTCGTTTTTAAAAATACCGCCGGAAAAACGTACACTCGGAAATCTTTTCAAAACTGCGTTAATCAATAATCCCTCGTTACTGTTGGATATAGCTAAGGTTTTTATAATAAAATGAGAAAAGCCGTAATTGAATTGATAAATAATTTTAATTATTCGATTCTTGAAAATTGGGAATCGGAATTAAAAACCCACTACGGTAACAAATTATCCGATATTGAAATTAATGAATTTATAAAATCAAGTTTGCAGAATATTTTGGAAATAGTTGAAGAGGGAAATTATTCGCTGGCGGATCAATATTTAATAGATTCGTATACTCTTTTCTCAAAAGCAAAATTAAATCTGTTGGATGTTAGTAATGCTTTTCGTTACGGAAGATATTCTTTTTTACATGCTCTTAACAAAGCCGAAAATAAAAACTACAATTCGGTTTTAATTATCGGATTTGTTGATGAAATCCTTGAACAAATTTTTGCCAGATATTCCATTCTTTATCAAAACAAACAGATAAAAGAGATTGAAGAAGATCGTAACCGGCTTGCAAAAAAATTGGATTTGAATGAACAATATTTAAATACAATACTCTATAAATCCGATACAGCCATTGCCGTTATTGATTGCAACGAAAAATTTGTTTCGTGGAACCGTGGGGCACAAAAAATGTTCGGATATACCGAAGACGAAGTAATCGGTAAAGATTCCACTTTGCTTATCCCCGATTCTGAAAAATATTTATCCGAATTGGAGTTTATAATAAATGAAAGTAAAGACAAAGGGGAAGTACATATTTACGATACCAAGCGGAAGCGAAAAGACGGCGTGGTAATTCCGGTTCGTTTAAAAGTTACGCAAATGTACACAAAGGAAAAGATAACGTGCGGCAGAACAATGATAATGGAAGATTTATCACAAATAAAAAAAATGCAACAACAAATAAATCAATCGGAAAAACTGGCTGTTATAGGTCAACTTGCCGCCGGTATTGCTCACGAAATCGGTAATCCGCTTACGTCAATCTCCTCGATGGTTCAGGTTATGCAACGTAAAATTAAAGAAAAAAACATCTCCGAACAGCTTGATATTATTAAGGGAAACATTAATCGTATTTCAAAAATAGTACGTGAATTAGTCGATTTTTCCCGACCCGCAACGGAAGATAAGGAATTACTTCAGATAAACGATATTGTTAAAACAGCCGTGGGAATTGTTAAATACGATAAACGAGTAAAAAACGTAGAGTTTAAAACAGAATTTGCGGAAAATTTACCTCACATTATTGCTGTGCCGGATAGATTGTTGCAAGTTTTTGTAAATATTCTTATAAATGCTTTAGATGCAATTGACGGAAACGGAAAAATTGAAGTGCAAACATATAAAGAAGATTTATATGTTTGTACGGATATTAAAGATAACGGTTGCGGAATGACGGAAGAAATTCAAAATAAAATTTTCAATCCTTTCTTTACAACCAAAGAAGTAGGTAAAGGAACCGGCTTGGGGTTATCTGTCAGCTATGGAATAATAAAGAAACTAAAAGGAAAAATTTGCGTAAGCAGCGAGCCGAACGAAGGAACGCTTTTTACCGTTAAACTATTGTTATAAAACAGAGAACAAAATATGAGTACATCAATTTTAATTGTTGATGATGAAAAAACAATAAGAGATTCCATTCGTATTATACTTGACGACGAAGGTTATATAACCGAAACATCGGGTGACGGAATTGATGCTTTGGAAAAAATAAAAAAAAATAATTATGATATCGTAATTACCGATATTAAAATGCCCGGTATGGATGGTATTGAATTGATGAAACAAGCAGGAGAAATAAGTCCGGAGACTTTTTTTATTGTAATGACTGCTTTTGCTTCCGTAAAAACAGCTATCGATTCAATTCATGAAGGGGCTTACGATTATTTAATTAAACCGATTGAATTTGACGAATTGATTTTCCGTTTAAAAAAATTGGCAAAGTATAAAAAATTGTCGTTGGAAAATAAGAGTTTAAAACAACAACTCTTTTCCGAAACGGGATTTCAAAATATTATAGGTAAAAGTTCCGCAATAAAAAAAGTTTTTCAAATAGTATCTCAAGTTGCACAAACAAACAGCAACGTGCTTATTACCGGCAAAAGCGGAACCGGTAAAGAACTTGTAGCAAAAGCAATTCATTTTAACAGCAACAGAAAAGACAAAATTTTTCTTCCGGTTAATTGCGGTGCTATTTCTGAAAATTTAATTGAAAGTGAATTGTTCGGGCATAAAAAAGGTGCTTTTACCGGGGCGGTGGAAGAAAAAGCCGGTTATTTTAAAGTTGCCGACGGCGGAACTCTGTTTTTAGATGAAATAGGCGATTTGCCTTTGAACATGCAAGTTAAATTGTTGCGAGTGCTTGAAGATAAAAAATTTATTCCCGTTGGAAGTTCAAAACCCGTATCAACAAACGTTCGCATTATTGCCGCAACAAATCAAAATTTATATAAAAAAATGGAAGCCGGCGAATTCAGAGAAGATTTGTATTATCGGTTAAATGTAATAGAAATTAAACTGCCTTCGTTAAATGAAAGGGTTGAAGATATTCCTCTGTTGGTAAATTATTTTGTTGAAAAATATTGTAACGAAATGGGTAAAAAAATATTACGAGTTGATAATAACGCAATGAAGATGTTAATAAATCATACATGGCGCGGCGGAATTAGAGAATTGGAGAACATAATTGAACGTTCCGTAATATTTGCCGATAATGATATTATTAAAGCTGAAAATTTATCGGATTATATTAAAAACGACAGTAACAATTACGGATATTCCGTTTCGTTAAAAGAAGCGGTTAAAAATTTTGAACGCGAATATATTATTAATGTAATTAAAAATAAAAATTATAATAAAGAAGAAACGGCAAAAGCTTTGGGAATAGGGCTTTCGTCCCTATACAGAAAAATGGAAGAATTAAATATACCCACAAAATTTAATGAAAAAGATTTATAACAGATATTTGTTGAAGGAAACCAAATGGAAAAGAATAATGCGTTAATTAATAAATTGAAAAAATTTATTAATGATAAAAAAACTTTAGAAAATGTATTAAAAGTATGTGAATCGGAATTTGATACGGCTATTGTGAAATATTTTATTCCGTTTAAAAATTATTTTTTTTCAAAAACAAAATACAATAATGATGAAAATATTGTAAAATATTCGGATTCTATTTTAGATGTTATCGGATATACGTCCGAACAAATCGAAGAACTTCCGAATAATTTAAATTCAATAATTCATGAAGATGACAGATTGCGCGTGGAAATAGGATTGAAAAAATTTTTCGACAATCCGGAGAAAACAAATTTTTCTATTTCGTACAGAGTGATAAAAAACGATGATACATTGGTTTATATTCACGAAACATTAAATGTAATTCGCAACAGAAAAGGCAAAGTTATCGAATCGGCATCCGTCTTTTTTAATATATCGGAAATTGAAAAAGGGAAGAAAAAAATTGAAGAATTCAGCAATCAAATGATAAACGTAAATAAAATTAAAGATAAATTTATTTCTATTGTTTCTCACGATTTGAAATCGCCCTATACAACCCTTTTGGGATTTTCGGAAATTTTAATGAATGACAGTTCTTTACCCGAAAATGAAAAAGACGAATACCTTTCCTACATTTACAACAGTTCTAAACACCAACTAAATTATATTGAGCATTTACTTGATTGGTCGCGACTTAGAACGGGACGAACAGTTATTGAAGAGCAGAGGTTGAATTTAAAAAACATCATTTCGTCCGTTGTTTCAAAATTTACCGGAATAGCAGTACGCAAAAACATAGAGATTTCACAAAATATTCAAAGCGATATTTTTGTAAACAGCGACGAAAAGCAATTAGGGAAAGCCGTTTCGGCCTTACTTAAAAATGCAATCAATTTTTCGCACCGGGAATCTACAATTTTTATTTACGGAAACCGTTTTAAAAACGGAATGGTTGAAATAATTGTAAAAGATAAAGGGATTGGTATTCCTGAAAACGAACAGGAAAAAATATTTAAATTAGATCAAAAACATTCCAGAGAAGGAACAGAAGGCGAACAAGGAAGCGGAATGGGATTGATTTTGGTAAAGGAAATAATGAATAAATTACATGGCGATGTTTGGTTTTATTCTAAAGAAGATGAAGGAAGCGAGTTCCATTTAACTGTTCCCGAAGCCAAAAACATTGTTCTGCTCGTTGATAATAATTATGAAAATTTGAAGAAACGAAGCAAATTAATTTCGGAAGTATTTCCCAATTATATTTTACTTAAAGGTGTAAATGCTTTTACCGCTTTGGAATATATTAATGACGAACTCCCTTCCATTATGATTATTAAAGAGGATTTGCCATTGATGAATGCAAAAGAATTTTTGAAAAAAGTTAGAAATAAAGATAAATATTTTTCTGTATCGGTTATTATTCTTGCAAATAAAGTTACAGATGAAATTAAAAACGAATATTCCTCTTTGGTGGTAGACGGAATATTTCCATACGATATAGAAAACGAAAAACTAATTAAAATAATTAAAACACACTTAAAATAATATGACGGAAAATTTTGAAAACAAAGATAAAGAAAACTGGTATCCCTTTTATACAAAACCCCGGCACGAGTTTAAAGCTCTTGAGCAAATAAAAGCTATGGGAATAAAAACGTTTCTTCCTACAATAACAATAGTAAAACAATGGAGCGATAGAAAAAAGAAAATAACGGAGCCGTTATTTAAAAGTTATATTTTTATAAAAGGAACGGAGCAAGAAAGGAATATGGCTTTAACTGCCGACGCCGTTGTTAAATCTATTTTTTTTAACGGTAAACCGGCCACCGTTAACGAAAAAGAGATGGAAGACTTAATGCAAGTCTTAAAATCTCCCGAAAAACTGAAAGTATTTAACGGTATTGCCAAAGGTGTAAAAATAAAAATTGAATCGGGACCTTTAAAAGGGGTTGAAGGATTTGTAGAAGCGATTAATAAAGAGGAAAGCAGATTATTGTTAGCTATAGAAATGCTTAACCGTACGGTAAGCGTGGTTATTCCGGAATCGATAAAAATTACAAGAATTAAATAGACGGAAAAAAGAATGAAACAGAAAAAATTGCAAGAATATAAAAACGGAGAAAATGCAACGCTTTTTTTGTTGCTAACTAAAATAGAAAAAAAAACCGCAAAGAACGGCAACGAATTTTTGAATTTGGAATTGCGAGATATTTCCTCAACAATTTCGGCAAAAATGTGGAACGGATTTGAGTCCTTTTATCCTGACGCTAAAGAAAATATGATTGTAAAAGTCGATTGCAAATTTGATGAGTATAACGGTACGCCGCAACTTATTATCAACAGAATACGTGCGGCTAAGGAAGCAGACAAAGTAACCTACGAAGATTTTCTTCCGCGCTCTCAAAGAAATTTTGAAGAAATGAAAGAAGAGTGGGAAAAAACTGTTGAAAGCATTAATAATTCCTTTCTTAAATTATTACTTCAAAAATTATTTGATGAAGAAACAAAAGAAAAATACTTTAATGTTCCCGCGGGCAAAGCATGGCATCATTCCTATTTGCACGGATTGCTTGAACACACGCTGGAGATAGTGAAAATTTGCGAAACCGTATGTAAGATTCGCTCCGAATTAAACAGAGATTTATTAATTACCGCCGCAATTATGCACGATTTCGGGAAAACGGAAGAATTAAATTATAAAACCAATTTTGATTATACCGATAAAGGGAAATTGATTGGTCATATTGTCATTGCCGCTATGCGCATTAACGAAAAAACAAACGAAATTCCGGATTTCCCGGAATCGCTTAAAGACCGGTTGATTCATTTGGTTCTTAGCCATCAAGGTAAATTAGAGCATGCTTCGCCCGTTATTCCGAAAATGCCGGAGGCGGTTGTGCTTTACCATGCAGACGAATTGAGTGCTAAATCGAATGCATATTTAAATGTTATTACAAAAGAAAAACAAAACGGTGGCAACTGGACAAGTTTTGTTCGTTTGGCCGAAACCTCATTATACATTCCTCCGGAAGATGAAACCGATACCCCGAAAGAAACATTTTTTGATTAAATTTAGAGTAAGAAATTTTTTATTAATAAAAAAAAGAAGCTGTGATTAATACAAGTAAAATTATTGTTGTGGGAGATAAAATATTAGTCCATCCTATTGAAGGAACAAAACGTTCGCAAGGGGGGCTCTATCTTCCGCCGAATGTTGTGGAAAAGGAAAAAGTTCAAAGCGGATTTGTTTTAAAAGTCGGTCCCGGGTATCCTGTAGCTCCACCCGAAGACGACGAAGTTTGGAAGAACAGCCGAACTACAAAATATATTCCGTTAGAGGCCGTTGAAGGAGATCAAGTGTTGTTTCTTAAAAAAGACGCAATTGAAATAGAGTTGGACGGTGAAAAATTAATTGTTATTCCGCAATCCGCAATACTTTTGTTGGTAAGGGATAATGAAATTATAGATATTTAACAACAGAAATACGAGGGCGAAAGCAAAGAATGGATAATAGTTTTGATAAATTTTTAAATGAATATTACAATTTTATTATAAAGTTAAACAAAGAAGCAAATCTCAAAGCTTTCCAAGCGTCTATTAGCGGTTCCGAAAAAGATTACAAAGATTCGGCGGAATTACAATTAAAAATAGGATTGTTTTATTCCGATAAAGAAAAATTTGAACAATTAAAAGAAATAAAAAAATCCGGTAAAATTACGGAAAGTGTTAAACGCAGAGAATTGGAATTGATTTACAATGCTTTTGCAGAAAATCAATTTGATGATAAATTACACAAGGAAATTATAAAGCTCTCAAACAAAATTGAAGAAAAATTTGCCACCTTTAGAGTAAATGTAAACGGGAAAGGATTAACCGATAACGAGATTGACGAAATATTGGAGAACTCCGTTAATCACAAAGAATTAAAAACTGTTTGGGAAAAGAGTAAAACAATAGGAGAAACGGTAGCCGACGATGTAATCGAATTGGTTAAGTTAAGAAATAAAGGTGCTCGTAGTTTGGGGTTTAAAAACTATCATCAAATGTCTCTTACCCTTAATGAACAAAATACGGAAGAACTCGATAAACTTTTTGACAACCTGGACGAAAAGATAAAAAGTTCTTTTGTAAAACTGAAAGAAGAAATAGATAATTATCTTGCGGAAAAATTTAATATTACCCCGAACAAATTAATGCCGTGGCATTATGAAGATAAATTCTTTCAGCAAGGACCTAAAATATATAACGTTAATACCGATACTTATTTTAAGCAAAAAGATATTGTGGAATTAACAAGAAATTATTTTAACGGTATAAATCTTAACATAGATGACTTGTTGATTAATAGTGACCTTTATGAGAAAGCGGGTAAATATCAACATGCATATTGTGTTGATATTGACAGAGAGGGCGATATACGAGTGCTTTGCAACATTAAGCCCAATCAAAAATGGGCGGGAACTATGCTTCACGAATTCGGTCATGCCGTTTACGATAAATATATTGCCCGATGGTTGCCTTGGGAGTTGCGCAGGTATGGTCATATTTTTACAACCGAAGCAGTGGCAATGTTATTCGGAAGATTTGTTCACCATTCGGATTGGCTACATGAAATAGCCGGGGTTTCGAAAGAAGAAGCAGAGAATATTTCCGATAAAAACTTTAAAGCTTTAAGAAGCGAGCAACTTATTTTTACCCGTTGGGTGCAAGTAATGTATCGTTTTGAAAAAGCGATGTATGAAAATCCCGAACAAAATTTAAACGAACTTTGGTGGCAACTGGTTGAAAAATATCAACTGCTAAAAAAACCCGAAGGACGAAACAAACCGGACTGGGCTTCTAAAATACATGTTGCTCTTTATCCGGCTTACTATCATAATTATATGCTTGGTGAATTGTTGGCTTCGCAGTTACATCATTATATAACAACAAAAGTTCTTAAACGAAACAAAGATAAGTGTGATAGTTTTATAAACGAAAAAGAGGTGGGAGAATATTTAAAGAACTTGTTCTTTTCATACGGAGCATTGTATCCGTGGAATGCTTTAATAGAAAAAGCCACGGGTGAAAAGCTTAATCCGGATTATTATGTGGAGCAGTTCGCTTAAATTTATTTAATATCAAAATTGTAATCGTATAAATCAATCCTAAAATAATAATTAAAAATTTACTTGAAGCAAATATAAACGCAGCAATTGAAAAGCCCTCGCAATTTGAACCGAAAAGCAAACGAAGCAAAAAATAATTTTCA
>Ga0256914_1003150_pt1 | contig 13188 bp, 15 predicted proteins | sample HulkmetaG_FD_191571 | JGI IMG/M metagenome (GOLD analysis project Ga0256914, IMG submission 191571) | Hydrothermal chimney microbial communities from Main Endeavour vent field at the Juan de Fuca Ridge, Pacific Ocean - Hulk | ecosystem: Environmental > Aquatic > Marine > Hydrothermal vents ... | reverse complement strand
TTAAATTATCATATGTTGTTTGCCATTTCGCTTTTATATAAATGCATATGTCGTGCCAACATGGCACGCTGTAAAGACAACATTTTACCTTAAACAACTACTTGATTTTATTGTTTTTTACACCACATAGGGAAAGACCCCTTCCTTTTGCACCCGGTCCCCCAACCTTGACAGCATATCGCAACAAATATGTTGCAACACCAATGTTGCTTCTATAATTTTGCATCAAATGTGTAGTTTTGAACTGCCTATCACTCCTCACAAGCGCCCGGCACTATATTTGGGCAACAAAAAGAAAAGGCCGGTCTTTCAACCGGCCTTTGTACTGCATGGAGAGGATGTTGTGGGGTGAGGGTATTTATTGTAACCGTCGCTTCACCTTCCTATGTGCTGGGCTATTTACACACCGGTAACGGCTCTCAGGTAACCGGCTACTGTATCGATAACGCCTGCCGAGGCCAATCCGCCAACCAAACAGGCTACACCCCAAAGACCAACCAGAGCAGCAAGACCAAGACCCACACCGAGAGCTGTCTTCGAGGCCTCGGTTCCAACATCGACGTTTCCCCTTACGAGTTCCCTATCTCTGATATTTGTAGTAGTGTTCATGGCTATCTCCTTTCATATCTAAGTTGTTGTTTTATTTTTTTGTTTTATTTTTCTTTCCTTATTCGTCTATATTTTTATGCATAAGTCATGCCAAACATCTTAAAATGTAACAACAACAGCGCCACCCCATGGCATCGCCCTAACTTATTGTTTTTACAGCCACTTATAAAAACATGACAGATGAAAGATGGGGCGTAGCACTCCTACATATTTGTGGCAACCTCACCTTGCAACAACAATGTTGCAACAAAAGCGTGGCAAGAACAAAATTGACACACTTTTGCTCAAGACCCCGAATTCCATTCTTTGTCCTTTGCAGGACCGCTGTCCTTGCCCGGAAATATCGCTGAAAATCAGCCTGTTGCCCAAATTAGGAGATGTGGACACCCGAAAAGCTTACTCTCATAACAAGACTCCCAGAGATGGAAAGAGGAGGTATAACCACTATATATAACCACTATATATGCTATGACTGGTGACCCAAAAGGCCATTTGCGCATATATTCAGGCCGGATATCAAACGCCCCCATAAAACCTGATTTAAAAACGGCATGTTAACCGGCAAAACAGATTTGAAGCGCTGAAAATTTTGAATTGCAGGATTTGCGCTTAATGGTACACTTGGAACCATGTACAGAGTATGGCTTAGAAATCTTAAAGTATGGCTCAAACACGCACGGGCAAGCCTCATCGGCAACCTGGGACAGCCCTTCCTTTTCCTACTTGCCATGGGATACGGGCTTGGAAGACATGTCCCTGAAATAGAAGGCCTGCCGTATCTGCAATTCATCGCGCCAGGACTTGTAACAACAGCAGTGATGTACAGTGCAGCCTTTGAAACCACATATGGATCCTATACCCGGCTTACTACACAGAGCACCTTTGAGGGCATACTCATGACTCCGGTTAATCCCTATGGCCTGGCTGCCGGAGAAATCGTATGGGGGGCTACCAAAGGCCTTCTCGCCGGCCTTATCATGCTGGGGGCCTTGCCTCTATTCGGAGTAATGCCCACACCATGGGCAGGACTACTGGTGCCTATACTATTTATAGAGGGGATATTTTTTGCTGCTGTGGGCCTTATAATGACTGCGCTGGCATCAAGTTATGAATTCTTCAACTATTTCACCTCTCTGATCATTACACCCCTATTTCTTTTTTCCGGGGTCTTTTTTTCATTACAGACATTGGATCCAGCCATTCGAACAGCAATAAAAGTCTTTCCGCTTGCCCACACGGTTATATTGGCGAGAATGCTCTGCTACGGACGTATTGAACCCCAGTGGATAACGGCAGTATCGGTAACACTGATATCGGCGGCAATGGCCATGTGGCTTGGGATCGTCCTCCTGAAACGGAGACTTGTCCAATGAAAGGACAAAAAATATTATTTTTGAAAGATCTGTCAGCCACTCACAGCCTGGGAGATACTCTGTCATCCATGTTGAGACCAGGAGATACCCTGCTCTTAAAAGGAGATTTGGGCGCAGGCAAGACAACCCTGATAAAGGCCATAGCAGAGGGCCTTGGGATTGATCCCAACGCTGTTACCAGTCCCACCTTCACCATCATCCATGATTATCCCGATGCCAGGATTCCCTTTGCCCATGCAGACCTGTACAGATTGGGGCCAGATGCGGAAATTTCAGAAACTGGCCTTGAAGAGTATCTATCTGGAAATTATGTAACCGCTATCGAATGGGCAGAATATCTACCTGGGTTACCAGACACCGAATGGCTCAAGATAGAACTCCTCCACATCTCCGATACAGAACGCAAGGCAGTGCTTGAAGCCGGAGGAATTGCATGGAGACGCCGCCTTGATTCCATAGAGAGGTCTTCCACATGATGGATATTGCCTTAAACAATGTATTGATACCCGATTTTGAGACCCTTGAACTTTACAAAGGCTCTGTTGGAATCAGAGGAGCATACATAGAGACAATATCTTCAGCCCCACTCAGAGCCAAACAGGTCATTGAAGGGGAAGAAATGTGCATCAGCCCGGGCCTGATCGACTGCCACTGCCACATTGAAAGTTCCTTTCTGACCCCTCTTCACTTTGGCAACAGCATCAGCACCTGCGGCACACTACATGTGGTGGCAGACTGTCATGAAATTTCCAATGTAGCAGGCAGAGAAGGCCTTGATTTTTTCATTGAAAACGGCAGGGCATCTCAGTGCAACATACTGTTCGCCGTACCTTCATGTGTACCGGCTACCCCCTTTGCCACCTCTGGAGGCAAGCTCAATCTCGAAGATATCCAATACTTCCTGAAAAAGGAGCGGGTTGTAGCCCTTGGTGAACTCATGAATGTACCAGGTATCCTGGCACGCGACCAGCATTTCATGAAAATGATTCAGTACGCCAAAGGCCTTGGGAAAAAGGTAAACGGCCATGCCCCAGGGCTTCAGGGAGAATCCCTGAACGCCTATATCAAAGCCGGGATTGACGACGACCACGAAAGTGAAACATACAGTGAACTTGTGGAAAAGATTAATGCTGGCCTGCATGTCTTCATCCGGGAAGGCAGTGCAGAGCATACAGATGTAGACGCCTATCGCACACTGTTAGAATATCCGGACAAGGTGAGCTTTTGCACTGATGACAAATCTATCAATGACATCATAGACTCGGGGCACATAAACTACCACCTCCGAAAGGCTGTTGAAGCAGGGATACCTGTACCGGTAGCCATCATGGCAGGGTCCCATACTGGCCTGAAATACTATGGTCTCCATGATTACACCCACATAAAACCGGGCTACAAGGCATCAATCGTCATGTTCAGAGACACCACATACTTTGAACCCGCACTTGTCATATCACATGGCAAAGTCATAAAACCCGCTTTCACAGATTCATCAATCCCCAATTTCTTGCAGGATTCGATCAATGTCAAACCAATTAAACCTGATGCCATACCCCAAATACCCGCTGCGCATACAAACATAGCAATAGGCGTGGAAAACGGAAGCCTTATAACAGGACGAATCGATATTGATCCAGCAGCTCCAGATGGTGATACAACAAGAGATATCCTGAAATTGGTGGTGATTGAACGTTATGGCCATGGCAACACCTCTGCCTGCCTCATTCAAGGTTTTGGCCTAAAACGCGGTGCTATTGCCTCATCTGTTGCCCATGACTGCCACAACATCATCGCAGTAGGCACAGACGACACCTCTCTTTCCGCAGCTGTCAACGCCATAATAGACAACCACGGTGGCCTCAGTGTCTTTGACGGGGTAGAAACATCAACCTTGCCCCTAACTGTTGGCGGCATAGTATCGGACATCAAACCAAAAGAACTTGCCCAAGGACTTCGTTCCATGAGAAAACAGGCCCTCAGACTGGGATGTAAACTGGCAGATCCATTCGCATCCCTCAGTTTCATGGCCTTAGAGGTCATACCTCACCTCAAACTCACAGACAGGGGCCTCTTTGACGTTGACAAATTCCAGCATATCTGACCCAGCTAACCTATTGGGCATATACAGGGCCCCTGAAATGCAAACGCAATAGGTATAGAACAAACAGATACTGCTCCCCTTGATATTTTCCTATTGCCCTATAACATATTCGAGATATAATTTAGCCTGAAAGTGTATAAGGCTATTGTGACACAACCGCCTCCACTTTGATGCCGTTAACAGATACAACAGATAGAGGGCGGATACATTTACCGCTTATCAGCGGGAACACAGTTACAGACATGGAAATCACCCGATAGACAGTGCGCTTCCATGACAACCTGTAGGAGGAATACAGACATGGCACTAAACGCTTACATCCTGATAAATACCAAAATTGGCAAGACTACGGATGTGGCCCGACAGCTCAAGGAGATGCCTGAGGTAAAAAGGCTGGACATAATAATGGGGCCCTACGACATTATAGCCGAGGTGCAAACCGAATCCCACGATTCCCTGTCCCATATAGTCATGAACAAACTCCAGGAAATCGATGCTATCAAGCACACCATGACGTGTACCGTAGTCAACATAGAAGATGCCATCTGACTTGACTTTTCACCTGTAATGAGGGTATTGATGACCCGTACAGTAGTAGACAGGTTCAATGGTCAACATGTAAACATAGAAACCCTTCACATATAAATAACTTTAAGCCAGGACATGGAGGCCGGAATTACCGTGCAGCCGTGTCCTTTATGTTTTTATAGCTTTAAAACCATAAACATGGCAGAAGCTGATAGACAGCAAGTTCGAGCATGTCAAATCAGTTAGCCTGTGTCCATCCATAAATGGCCCTTTTGCCAGATGGCTGCACTGCCTGCCGGTGGAAAATGCTCATGTATGTTTTGTACACCCGCATTTTCACCTCGTAGCGCCTTGCCATAGAGCAAAATTTCTCATTTGCTGGATGGACAATAGCCTGAACAACCTTGGTGGTCCAACTCAAGTCAGAACCTGATATAAAAAGAGCCCTGAATGGCCAAAACCAAAGGGGGCAGGTGCACATTGGTATATAATTTCCCACATGGCCAATGTAATAATTGATCACTGGGTGCCCAATGGGTTGAATCCGGGATGGGACCATCCTGCTAAACAATCGCAGCTTCTGCTATGAGACCAATTATGGTTATATACGTAAAAAAAATTCTTAAGTTGAGATGAGGTGCTAACGCTATGGAAAGGACCCCTTTTACGCCAGAGGGATACAAAAAACTCAAAGATGAACTTCACCAGTTAGAAAAAGTGGAACGTTACAAGGTCATTAAGGCCATTGAGACCGCACGGGCGCATGGAGACCTCTCGGAAAACGCTGAATACCATGCTGCCAAGGAGAGACAGGGCCAGATAGAAGCGCGCATACAGTTCCTGAACAGCAAGCTTGCTACAGCTGACGTGATAGATGTTGAAAACCAGAGTTGTGACAGGGTAATCTTTGGGGTCAAGGTGAAATTGGAAAATATAGACACAGGGGAGGAAGTCGTATACCAGCTCGTGGGCCCTGAAGAATCTGATATCAAAAAGGGACGTATATCAATCAGTTCCCCCATTGGCCAGGCACTTCTCGGCAAGGAGGAAGGCGACGAGGTAGTCTTCAACTCTCCCTCCGGCGTCAAAAACTACGAAGTACTGGAAATATTTGTATAAATTCCCAATAGCCAATGCCGCAGTCCCAATTTGCACCATATGCGAGCTTATTATCACAGGAAGGAAACGGAGACATGCCCCCACCACACCATTTCTCCAAAACATTACCCTGCTGAATGCTGCAACCCACAGGGACATTAAAACCTACGGGAATGATCTATATTCTCAGAACGGGATAGACCCAAGCATGTGGGCAAGAGCTGTCAACTATTTCCTTACATCCCATGGACAACCAGGAAAAGCCACGCATAAAGGACGTTATTGATCAAATAGAGGGACATCCCTTTCTCTCTGTGCCTGAAGAGACGACCTTGCGTGAGATTGCCCACATACTGCGACAAAAACCCGATGTTAGGGGTATATATGTTACAGACCGTAAAGGTCACCTCAAAGGGGCCATCTCCTTGGGGAAACTCATCAGAAACATAACGGCCCGCCGATACAACAAGGCATTTGGTACAAGACGCCTGCTACGCTGCATTACCTGCAGCAAGGCCAGAGATATCATGACTACCAACCTATTGAAGGCCACCCTCGACACCCCCATAGACAGCGTGGTTGACTCCATGATAGAGAGCGACATAAAAGAGATACCCATTGTGGATATACAGGGCAAAATCATAAAAAATGCCGGTTTGCTGGACCTGTGGAGTCATCTCTGACGCATGGACAGGAAATGGAACAAGGGAAAGGTATTTTTCCTAAGATCCAGCAGCAGGCAGCCTGATCTGCCGCGCCTACTTGATGCCACTGCCCTTGCCTCTGCCTTACACCATGCAAAAAGGGTACTTATCAAACCCAACGTAGTGGAGGCACTGCCACCTCCCATTACTACTCCCACTGATATCATCAATCAGCTTATCGATTATATCAGAGAGGTCTCGGATGTAGAGGTGGTCATTGGCGAAGGAACAGGCTCTCTTGAATATGATACGTGGTACCCCTTTGAAAAACTAGGGTACAAGGAGCTTGCAAGAACAAAAAACGTACGACTGATAGACCTGAACACAGAAGAGTGCATAAGGCTTTCCAACCCAAAATGCAAACGCTGGCCCGATATGTTCCTGCCACGAATAGTCCTTGATAGTTTCCTGATCTCTGTCCCTGTACTAAAGGCGCATACACTTGCAGGGGTGACCATAAGCATGAAGAACATGATGGGCATGGTCCCTCCCAGGTATTACCAACAGGGTGGGGCATGGAAAAAATCTGCGTTTCACACCAGGATCCAGGAGGCAATAGCAGACCTCAACAGATACCGTTCACCTGACTTCTCCTTGCTGGACGCGAGGATCGGCATGGCACAGGCCCATCTACATGGCCCTCATTGTGATCCGCCAGTGAAAATAGTTGCTGCATCCTTTGACCCTGTGGCCATAGATGCCTACGGGGCCGGACTGTTACACAGAAACTGGCGGAGAATTGGCCATATAGCTCATGTGAACGGAGAAATAGGCCAGGCAGAGCCGCTTGAAATTATTGAAGCATGACTGAAATGAGAAATTCATGCCTTTACCAGTTGACACATTTCAGCTTTCCTGTTATCAACAGCATCGTTCTGGAACTTCACTGAACCGGGAAAATGGTGTAAAGTAAACATAAACTTGAATAGGCGCGTAGCTCAGGGGGAGAGCGCTACCTTGACGCGGTAGAAGTCGGCGGTTCGATCCCGCCCGCGCCTACCACCTTCTCTACTTTGTAACCACTGGTAAACCTTCCGTTTCCTGTGTGATTACAGTATGAAATAGTGTGCATGTAGCTGCATATAAATAAGGAAACATTTTGTTCTGTAGCAGGTGTGCAGGAGGTGAAAAAGCTGAAAGTACCCAAACGTACATGCTCATCTTTCACCAACGAGTAACCCAGCCTTGGGACAAAAGTACCATTTATGGGATGGACACCAGCTACCCGACATGATGCGCACTCAACACAGGAAGCGTAGAGGGTTATTTTAAATTTAAGGAATGGAGAGTTGTGCCTGTTAGAGGGGTACAGCATAAAACTTTCTGACAATTGAATCCGATTGAACTTTATTCAAAGGCATCTTAGGTTCCGTAAGGGGCAAGATGCCTTTTCAAGTTGTAATGTTTTATAAGTCTCATCCTTCCGGCAGACTTTTGAGACCTGCTACGAACTTTGTCCTGCAGCAGCGCCTTGCTACCCACTTACCGTCCGGCACTACTTATGAATGCGGGTCTGATCTTTTTTACCAGACCTGCTTCCCCAAAAACTTTAGACAGCGAGGGATAGGCAGCCTCAGATGACAGAAAAATCATACATAACAGTAACTATTCCAGGCGTAGAAGTGGCCCAGGAGGTGCAGACCGGTACCCGTGCCATTGATGTACTGGCAAATGTCCTCAGCAACAAAAAAAAGAAACAGGCAATACTTGCCAAAATTGACGGGGAACTCAAGGATATTGGCACACCACTTGAGAAAGACTGTACGGTTGAGGCTGTATTCCCCGAAGACGAAAACTTGGACATACTCCGGCATACCACTGCCCATGTTATGGCTCAGGCAGTAAAAGAACTCTTCCCAGGGGTAAAAATTGCCATTGGCCCCGCCATTGATAATGGTTTCTACTATGATTTCGACTACGAACGGGGCTTTACGCCAGAAGACCTGGAAAAGATAGAAGCCCGCATGAAGGAGATCGTAAAACAGGCCCTGCCCATATCACGGCGCGAGATGCCAATAGCAGAGGCCCTCGACTTCTTCAAACAGCAGGGAGAGGTGTACAAGGCAGAACTGATATCAGACCTTCAGGCCCAGGGGGAAGAGATGGTTTCCCTTTATCAACAAGGGGATTTCGTGGACCTGTGCAGGGGGCCTCACCTGCCGGATACAGGAAAATTAAAGGCATTCAAGCTTACCCACCTCGCAGGCGCATACTGGAAGGGTGATGAAAACCAACCCATGCTGCAGCGCATATACGGCACGGCCTTTTATGACAAAAAGGCCTTGAAAAAATACTTTGCCATGCTTGAAGAGGCCAAAAAACGCGATCACCGCCGAGTTGGCAAAGACCTGGACCTCTTCTCTGTCCAGGAAGAGACAGGCCCGGGGCTCATACTCTGGCACCCCAAAGGGGCCATGATCCGCAAGGTTATAGAGGATTTCTGGCGGGATGAACACATCAGAAGGGGGTATGACCTACTCTTTACACCACATATAGCGCGTCTTGATCTCTGGAAGACAAGTGGACACCTGGACTTCTATGCAGAGAACATGTACGCCCCAATGCAGATCGACGAGGTACAGTACCAGCTCAAACCCATGAACTGCCCGTTTCATATTGCCATCTACAATTCCAAGAAACGCAGTTACCGGGACCTTCCCCTCAGATGGTGCGAACTGGGCACTGTATATCGATATGAGATGACAGGTACTTTGCACGGTCTCATGAGAGTCAGGGGGTTTACCCAGGACGACGCACACATATTCTGCCGTCCAGATCAACTGGATGAAGAGATCAATGAAATCCTCGATATGACGCTGTTTGTGCTGAGGGTATTTGGCTTTGACCGTTATGATATATACCTATCCACCAGACCGGAAAAATCCGTAGGAAGTGATGAACACTGGGAACTTGCCACAGGAGCGCTGCGAAATGCCCTGGAGCAGCAGGGTTTAGACTACGAGATAGACCCAGGCGAGGGAGTATTCTACGGCCCAAAGATAGATATCAAAATTCGTGACAGCCTTGACAGGTCATGGCAGTGTTCTACAATCCAGGTGGATTTCAATCTGCCCGAGCGTTTCAATGTAACATTCACTGGCCAGGACAGCCAGCCCCATGCACCTATCATGGTACACAGGGCTCTCCTTGGCTCCTTAGAGCGTTTCTTCGGGGTTCTTATAGAACACTACGCAGGAGCGTTTCCTACATGGCTGGCTCCTGTCCAGGCCATTGTGCTCACAGTGGCTGACAGGCACAACGATTGGGCACAGGAAGTAACTGCACGGCTCAAGGCCGCAGGCATCAGGACGGAAACAGATCTCCGCAACGAAAAACTGGGCAAGAAGATACGGGAGGCCCAACTGCAAAAAATTCCTTACATGCTGGTCATAGGTGACCAGGAGATGGAGAACAGGACTGTAAACCCCAGGACCAGAAAGGGGGTTCAGCTTGACGCAATGCCTGTTGAAAATTTCATCAACATGGCACTTGAAGAATGCAGGGAGCAGATGGCTGGTTAACAGCCTGCATCCGGCCTGAATCGCTCAATTCAGGCTAAATAATAATTCAACCTACCGTGGGAATACATGCCCCATTCACAGGGTAAGGGGGCATGAACTGGCGGCGTAAAGAAAAATTACAGGGAGGTGCAGTATCGCAAAAGAACGCCCCGTCAACATTAATGAGAGGATCAGGGCCAGGGAGGTCAGGCTCGTGGATGAAAATGGTCAGCAACTGGGTGTGGTGTCCAGAGAAGAGGCCTTGGACAAGGCCCGGGACAGGGGACTGGACCTGGTAGAGGTGGCAGCCAATGCCCGCCCTCCAGTCTGCCGCATCATGGATTATGGCAAATTCCGTTACGAGCAGAGCAAAAAGGCCCAGGAAGCAAAGAAGAAGCAGACCGTCATTCAGGTCAAAGAAGTAAAGATGAGGCCCCGAACAGATGTTCATGACATGAATGTAAAGAAGGGGCGTATCAGGAAGTTCATAGGCCAGGGCAATAAGGTCAAGGTGACTGTGACGTTCCGCGGCAGAGAGGTGGTACACTCCTATCTCGGTCGCGATCTTCTGAAAAAGGTGGCAGAGGAGATGTCCGATATTGCAGTAGTGGAACATATGCCTAATATGGAAGGCCGTATCATGCACATGATCCTCGCCCCTAAAAAAGATTGACCTGAACCTCTGTTGGGGTTAATAATTTGTGTTTACTACCCGTCGGTAACGGGTATGGAATATTGTTGCCTTTTGCAAGGAGACAGAGATGCCAAAGTTAAAGACAAAACGTTCAGCAGCAAAACGTTTTACCAAAACCGGAAGTGGAAAATTCATGTTCAACAAGGAAGGCAGGAGCCATATCCTTACAAAAAAAAGCAGGAAGCGTAAGAGAAATCTCCGCAAACGCGGGGTCATTGATGAATCAATGGTTAAATCCATCAAACGCATGATGCCATACGTCTGAAACAAGCTTTTGATTTTTGCATGACTCATCTTATGATGAGTTACACGAAGTATTAAGGAGTTATAACCAAATGCCACGAGTGAAGAGGGGCTTCAAGGCCCGCCGACGCCGCAAAAAGATATTGAAACTGGCCAAGGGGTACAGAGGTGCACGCGGTCGCTGTTACCGTCAGGCCAGAGACACTGTCGAAAAAGGTCTCTGTTACGCATATCGGGACAGAAGACAGAAAAAACGCCTGTACAGACGGCTCTGGATAGCGAGGATCAACGCTGCATGCCGCCAAAATGGCGTCTCCTACAGCAAATTCATAAATGGCCTTACCAAGGCAGGGATAGGAATTGACCGCAAGATTCTTGCGAATCTTGCTGTTACTGACCCGACCGTATTCTCTAATATAGTAAAGAATGCCATGGCAGCGGCCTGAGGCCTGACTGCATACCCGCTAAGCAGTCAATGATAATGCTTACAGGGGCCTAATGCCACCGTGCAGGATAGACAAGGCCGGGGACCATTGAGGTACCCGGCTGTTGTTTTATGGTCATGAGTCATGAGTAAATGCAGGTAGAGGGGATATGAGCCACTCACTGCAAGGGGATTCCTGTTTGTTCCGTACCATATTTGGCAGGTGGCAATATATTTTTTGAGTGAAAGCCTGGAGCAATTGGCAAAGACACTCCATGTGGCGTGGTCGCTGACTTGCTTATATCAGGATTATTTCCTAAACCGTCTGTTCTCTATTTTTCCTTGGAAATATGGACGGCAAACGCCAATTGTCATAGGGGCGTTGTCCATTTGTTCAAGGTGGCGCAAAATCAGTTCAGATAACCTTTACAGAACAGAGTAAAATATGCTTGACCGGCTGGAAACCATTAGAAAAGAGGCCCTTGTCGCTATTGAAGCAGCCAAGGACAAGGGAAAAGAAGCCATTGAAGACCTGCGGGTAAAAATCACAGGCCGCAAGGGTGAACTTACTGAAATTCTCAAATCCATTGGAACTCTTCCCCCTGAGCAGAGGCCAAAAGTTGGACAGCTCGCAAACAAGTACAAGAAAGAGATAGAGTCTGCCATCAGGGCCGCCCTGAAGGTAGTTGAAGAAAGGGGAGAGACTGTATGTATAAAAGGCCTTGATCCCACCCTACCGGGGAGGCGTCTTCCAACAGGCAGCCTTCATCCGGTTACCTCTGTGATGGAAGAGGTGTGCGCCATCTTCAACAGAATGGGATTTTCCGTTGCGCAGGGACCTGAAGTTGAACTCGACTTTTACAACTTTGAGGCCCTAAATATACCACCCGATCACCCTGCAAGGGATATGCAGGACACTTTTTATATAGACGCCAAGGTCCTATTGCGTACCCATACCTCCCCCATCCAGATCCGCACCATGGAAAAAATCGCCCCACCCCTTCGCATCATTGCCCCTGGCAAGGTGTACAGGTGTGACTCTGATGTAACCCACACTCCAATGTTTCACCAGGTAGAGGGGCTCATGGTTGATACCCAGGTCTCCTTCGCAGACCTCAAGGGTATACTGACCCACTTTATCCACGAAATATTCAGCGGCAGCACAGGGGTACGTTTCCGTCCCAGCTTCTTCCCGTTTACAGAACCCAGCGCCGAGGTGGACATCCAGTGTGTAATTTGCGGTGGCAAGGGATGCCGGGTCTGTTCCCATACAGGCTGGCTTGAAGTGCTTGGAGCAGGCCTAGTACACCCAGCAGTATTCCGTCATGTAGGTTATGATGCTGAACAATACAGCGGTTTTGCCTTTGGTCTTGGAATCGAACGCATCACCATGCTCAAGTATGGTATTGATGACCTACGGCTATTCTTTGATAACGACATCCGTTTTCTGACCCAATTTTAAAAAATTATGCTTATCCTTACCTCCTGGTTAAAAGAATTTGTTCCGTTTGAATGTTCAGTCGAAAAGCTCGCCCATGATCTGACCATGGCGGGTTTAGAGGTGGAAGGCGTTGAATCTGCCTATAAAAATCTCGAATCAGTGATTACTGCAAAGATAATACAGGTAGCGCCTCACCAGTCAGAGTCGAACCTGAAAATCTGCACAGTAGACACGGGAGATAGGACTGTAACGGTGGTGTGTGGAGCACCTGCCTTAGAAACTGGCAGGAAGGCAGCCCTATGTCTGCCTGGCACTGTACTGCCTGATGGCACCCTGATAAAAGAATCTGTTGTACATGAGATAAAATCCCACGGAATGCTCTGCTCAGAGGCGGAACTGGGTCTGGGAGAGGACTCCTCCGGTATCATGTACATAGATGGTGACGTAAAAACAGGGACCCCTATAACAGAGGC
>Ga0256914_1003149_pt1 | contig 13192 bp, 9 predicted proteins | sample HulkmetaG_FD_191571 | JGI IMG/M metagenome (GOLD analysis project Ga0256914, IMG submission 191571) | Hydrothermal chimney microbial communities from Main Endeavour vent field at the Juan de Fuca Ridge, Pacific Ocean - Hulk | ecosystem: Environmental > Aquatic > Marine > Hydrothermal vents ... | reverse complement strand
AATAGGAATAGTTTACCATCCGCAAAGAGATATACTCTGGCAGTGTAGACTGTTTCTTCACTACCCTTTGTGGTTTTTGCTCCGGAAAGTTGGCTGGATAGGGCTGTGAAGGTGATAGAAATTTTTCCGTTTCCGGAAGTGTCTGTCATGTAACATCCAGATATTAGTAGAGTAAGTATCATCCCTACTAGAAGTAACAGGGTTAATATCGATATATTTTTATTTTTCTTCATTTTCATCCTCCTATTCCTGCGGGATGCTGATGGTTAGGGCAACACTCCCATAGATTCCATTAGCGGAACCGCCACCTCCTCCGGAACCGGGACCTCTTGATGTATTGTAACGGACATTTGTTTTTAGCATTCTCCCCGTTTCTCCGCCTGAGGGAAGGTTGATACCATCTGTTTCACTTTCTTCACCTGCTCCTATTTCTCTTTTCTGATTGAGACGGTTGAAAAATTGAACCACACCCTTTATTACGTTGAGGGTTGTTCCGTCATATTCAAATTCGGTCCCTCGAACGGCAGCCGTTGAGTTGGGACTTTTCAGTTTAAAATCCGCTCTTAGACCCTTGGAAGTTCTCACTTTTGCCCTTATTTTCCCGACACGCAGGAAGAGTTTTGTCGAAACAGTATTTTTTCTCTTAACGAGTTCTACCAATTTCATCCTGGTGAGCTGTTTTACCTGTAGAATTGAGTCACCCAATTTCAGAATTGCATACGACCTGAATCCTGTAGAGATAATGGCTCCCTTGGGTATAACCATACCGGCTTTTACCCTCTGCCACCCTTTAAATGGAAGTTTTATCTCTACTTTACCCCTGACACTTTTTACAGTGGCGTTAAGTTCTGCAAATAGAGGTATGGTTAATGCACTTAACAGTGTCAGTGCAATAAGATATTTTTTCATATTTGGAAACCTCCTTAAAAACTAATTGAGAGGTTTACAACCCCTCTGTACTCGAGACCACGCTGTGTGGGGTCGAATGCCCCATCCTGAGAATTGTTGGGAATAAAAATGCCGTTCGTAAAAGAAACTCCAACATCTGAGAGTGGTCTCCAGTTGATAATTATATCACCCTCCGTACCTAAAAACAGGGCCTTGGAATCTGGATTTAAACCACTTTCGGAAATGGGCCCTGTGGTGTTTCTAAAAAAAACAAAGAGAGAAATCATTGTCTGTAGATTGTTCAAAAGATTGTTTTTGCTGTTGGTAAAGGGTTTTATAGAAAATTCGCTCTTTATGTTGGAAATATTTTTTAAGTTCGGTGAGAAGATGACACCGCTTGTAGTGCTGTTAGAAATAGGATTAAATGCGGTAGCGAGGGTATCCGTGTTGCCCTCTACGATAGAGCTGTCCGTGCTGTCACCTGTCGCATATACGTAGCCTATACTGGTGTATGAGTCTAAGAATGGTAGAAAATACCTTACTCTTATCCCACCTAAGCCTGAGAGTATAGGTACGTATTCATATTTTTTGTCTTTCTCTATGTATGTGAGTTGTCTTCCTGTTCCCACATATCCGAAAAATCCGTAGTAGAGGGACGGTGCTACCGGGCCAGTTGTCTTTAATCCAAAGTACTGGGTATCAACCAGTCCTCCCTCCGTTGGCTGTGGTGTTTTTTCTCCGGCATTAATAAGGGAGTCGGAGTATATGGATTTTAAAAGATCTACTGTGCTGTATATGCCTCTTAAATCCTCCTGAAAGAGGACAACGAGAGATATACTCTGTCTGTAAAGGTCTGGAAAGGTTATATCGAAAAGTCCTATCAATCTGGGAGGAGCAAATATCACACTATTTTCACTTAGGTCGTTGGCATCCTCTTTGGAAAGAACAATTGAGGATGTGGGTTTTAATAGGAAACCCGTGTAGCCCAGGTTGATACTTACTACCGAATTGGGATACCCAAATGTTAATCCAAAACCGTCAATTCTATGATTCAACACGTAGGAGGTGGGATCTTTCACCTGAAATCTACCAATGGTAAAGGAGAATAGAGAGGGATGTACTCCTTCTCTACCGGATAGTTCGGGAAATGTGCCTTTTAGCGTAACTGTATCTATGTCAAACAGATATGGTAGATCACTCTTATAAGTGTAACTCCCTTGAATGTAAAAATTCAGGTGTTTACCCAGTTCAGTTTGAAACCAAAGGGCTACCTTATCCTGTTGGTAGAGGGTTAATTCTGTGCCCTCTGTGCCTGTTTTTGTTCCCACGGCTAGAGAAGAAGAATTATCAATAGTTGCACCGAAATCTATGGCGGATAGAGGAAGTAACAGGAGGGTAGAGAGTATAAGAGCCGTAAAGAGTAGAGCCTTTAAATGGTTCATTACTTTCCCTCCTTCCAGTTGAGTACTTTACTTAGTGTGTTGATGACCTCTTGGCCTGATACCTCTCTGTAGGGCCCGCCACTGGTTGAGAGTAGACCGAGATACGTTAATTCTCTGTAGGCATACCTTGGGCCCGGGAAAAGGGTGTACATCAATCCTCCCCTTATTTTAAAAGCCTTCATAATTAGATATGCCAGTTCTCCCGCATTGATGGGGCTATTTTCGGTTTTATTTTTGAAACCCCATTGTTTTGTACGAATGTATTTAAGAGCCTCAGTCGGTTTAGCTGTATCTTTTAAGATTCCGGCACCTGTGAGAACCAGGAGTACGGTTTTTCCAAAATCGGCTTTTTTTTCTCCCATGAGAGTATCTAACATTTCGTTTGATTGGGAATAGAGATTTAAAAGGGACAGAACGAGGGCTCCCAGAATCAAAACTCTCCTTTTCATACTTTTTTCTCCTGTAAAATTTTTCAGACTATAGTATACTTCTTATTATACTGAATTTCAATTTGTAGGGGAAAAAGGGGTAAAATAATGAAAATTAAGAACAAGGTAGATTTGGCGGTCCCTTTTTTGATTGTTGCGGCTTTTGTTGCTCTTAATTTTGCAAATTTCTACAAGAATGCCGAGTGGAAAGCTTACGATATGATGCTCCATATAAAACCTGCTGTTCCGGAGGAGAAATCAATACTTTTTATAGATGTGGATGATATAGCTATTTCCAAGGTGGGGGTTTGGCCATGGAGTAGAAATATTATGGCGGATGGACTTATCTTGATGAGAGAGTTTGGAGCTAAGTATGCACTTTTTGATATTGAATATACCGAAAAGAGCCCTTTGGGAGTTGATTCTAAATTCTTGCGAGAGGATATCCCCGAATTATTTGATGAGGAATTTTCGGGGATAAAGGATAACATTGAAAATTTGTTTAGTGCTCTGCGTACCGGTGATATAAAATTGACAGATGCGGAGAGTTATATAACCGATCTTACCAATCTTACTGAGCAGTCAAAAGAAAAGCTTCTCAGGTATGTGGAGGCTATTGCCCGGGATAACGATAAGTACCTGGGCGAGGCTGCAAGGTTTTTCGGTAATGCATACTTTACCATCAATATGCTTAATGCGAAGGATGAAACCGTTTCCAAAGCGAGACGTCAATATGTATTGGATCATTTTTATATAAAAAGGCTAAAAATTCTGGGAGCTGGCCCCTTAAAGGTTGAGAAGGCTGTGGATGTGAGACCGGCTATTCTTCCGATACTGAAGGGGGCAAAGGGAGCCGGGTTCCCAAATGTGGTAGTCGATAACGATGGAGTGAGAAGACGAATAGATCTTATTAAGGAGTATAAGGGGAAGTTTTTTGCCCAGCTTGCATTTGCACCGCTTTTGGATTGGTTGGGTAATCCCACCGTAGAGATTTCCTCAAAGAAGATTGTATTAAAAGGGGCAAAACTTCCCGATGGTGTTAAGAAAAATATAGTTATTCCCCTGGGAGAGGATGGTAAGTTTTTAATAAATTGGCCCAAAGAGGGTTTTATTAAGAGTTTTAGGCACATATCGTACTACGAACTTGTTCTGCATAAATGGTTGGAAGATGATCTTATTCATAATCTCAAGGCAATGGATGAGGCGGGGTATCTTTCATATTACAAGGGTAACTCTGAGTTATTGGCACCGTACAAATATGCGGAGAGCCTTCGTAGAGAAATTCTGGAGAATGGTGATAGAACTCTTATAAAGGATTATGTTGAAGCGAGAAAGAATTTTTTTAGAGAGGTGGGCAAATTTTTGTACAGTGATGCGGAGAAGGAACTTCTTAATCAGATTGATGTGGTTCTTGCCTCTCCGGAGGTGTCTGAGTCCGAGAAGGCCAACTATAGAGAAATAAAGGCACAAGTTCCTAGGTTTTTCAATGAGACAAGAGGGATATATCAGAATCTTATGAAAACGAGGTCTATTCTAAGGGAAAACTTAGCAGGCTCCTTCTGTATTATCGGTCACACGGGAACATCAACTACTGATATCGGTGTAAACCCATTTGAAAAGGAGTATATGAATGTGGGTACACATGCCTCTATCATTAATACAATTTTGACTGGTAAGTTTATTGATGACCTTCCATGGTGGTATTCTCTGATTGTAAGTATTGTACTTGCCTTTATACTGACGCTGGTAATAATTAATATGCGTCCTCTCTTTTCCATAATAGTTGGGATTGCCTTTTTGGCGATCCTGCTGGGTGGAGCTATAGCTCTCTTTCTTTTTACCGGGGTATATATAAATACCTTAACCCCCTCTCTCTCCGTGTTTCTAACCTTTATCGTCTTAAGCTTTATGAAGTTTTTGCGAACAGAGAAAGAGAAAAGTTTTATAAGAAATGCCTTTACGCATTACCTCTCCAATGATGTGGTTTCCGAGCTGTTGAGTAACCCTGAAAAGTTGAATTTAGGTGGAGAAAAGAAATACCTAACGGCACTGTTTACCGATGTTAAGGGTTTTTCAACTATTTCGGAATCTCTGGATCCGCAGGATCTTGTGAAATTGTTGAACAATTATCTCTCCGAGATGAGTAATATCATCCTCAGTCTTAAGGGCACAATTGATAAGTACGAGGGCGATGCTATAATTTCTTTCTTTGGAGCGCCGGTTGAGTTTGAGGATCATGCAAAACGTGCATGTTTATCCGCTATTAGAATGAAGAAGATGGAGGATTATCTTAATGATCATTTTATTAAAGAGAATATGACTCCGTCGAAACTTCTTACAAGAATAGGGATTAACACTGGGGATATGGTTGTGGGTAACATGGGAACCGAGCAAAAGATGGATTATACAATAATGGGCAACAGTGTGAATTTGGCCTCGCGCCTGGAGGGAGTTAATAAACAGTATGGAACCTGGGTAATGATCAGTGAAACTACGAGAAATGAAATTGGGGATGAATTTTTTGTGAGGAAACTTGATAGGGTTAGGGTAGTTGGTATACATCAACCGGTTAGATTGTTCGAGTTAATCGATGAGAAAGCAAGTGCCGATCCCAAGAAAGTTGAGGCTGTAGAAATATTTCACAGGGGGCTCGAGTTGTTTGAAGAGCGGGATTGGGATGGTGCTAGGAAGGAATTTAAAAAGGTTCTTGAAATTCTCCCGGATGATGGTCCCTCTAAGGTGTATGTTAAAAGGTGTAACGATTTTAAGCGAAAGGCTCCCCCTGCTTCCTGGGATGGCGTTTTTAACTTGTCAATGAAGTAATACTGGTTCTTAGCCTCATGTTTGTTTTATCTCCTGAGTATCTTTAAGATTGTATCTTTAAGATAATCTACTTTAAGATGTAAATTTTTCTACAATCGAGGCTGTTCCGGGAAAGCAGTCCAGAGAATTGACCACTTCCCTGTTTCGTTTTTCTCCAGGCATACCATACCTCCCTGTTGAAACTTCACAGGTACGGTGTCTTCATTGCCGGTTATTAGTATTGAGGTGAGTCTCTCCAGGAATGGAAGATGTCCTACTATAAAGATATCTTCACCGGAGTTGGTTATCTCATCGAATATTGGCCTTACCGGATCTAGGGGTTCTAACCCCGCTCTTTCCTGAGTCTTTGCTCCTATTTGTTGAGCGATTATCTGAGCGGTTTGTTTTGCCCGCAACTTTGTGCTGTGCCATATAACTTTTGTGGTAAGTCTATTAGAGGCACAGAGAAGTGCTAATTTCTCAATATCGTCCATCCCCTCTCTGGATAGTGGCCTTTGAGGGTTCTCATCTTTTGGAAGTGCTTTTCCATGTTGAACAAGGTACAGTTTCATTACTACTATTATTCTGTGCTAATAACCGTGATATAGTCAATAGATATTTGTTTTTTTGAATTGTTCTGAATTTGGAGTTGGATCTTCTTATCCTTTCGAAAATCCTGGAGGAGAACCATTGGTTTGGCATTGCCAACCTGTAATGCCAATGAATAAGTTGGGGATGAGGAGGTACTCACTTCCCCTATGAGTTGTTTTATCAATCTAAAGGTGATTAGATTGTGATCAAATGGTACAAGTTGACTTATATCCTTCTCTGTAAGCTCATTGGCCTCTACTATATTTTGTGGAATTTCCACTGAGCCGTTGCTTATGGTAAAAAGAACGGTAGAATTGTCTGGATTTTCTAAAGCTCCGGCTGTTACGGTTATTTGTCCCAATGTTTCCTGTTTTTGGGACTCGCTTTCGGGATAGGCTATTGTTAGTTCTGTTGTTCCCTCTGGTATTTCAAAGTATGAGGTTTTGTACTCGCCGTTTTTTTCTAAGATAAGATACCCTGGATCTATATAGGCATTGGAAAAATCGCTTCCATTTCCCTCTTCCGCGTCTGTAATCTTTTCTCCATCGAAACCATCACAGAATATTAGTTTGTCACCGTATTTTTTGTCTAGAAAATCTCTCAATATATTGGGGTTTATGCTCTGATTGTTATTCTTATCTTTGTAGTAAACCTTTATGCTAAATATAGAACCGCTAAACCCCTCGTTACCACCTATGATGGTTTCTAACTGATCGGGTGTGGACGATAAGATAGCGGTGTCCGGGTATGTCCCTTTGGCGGTTTGATAACCGTTTAAAAACCAGAGGGTTTTTATATTCCCATTTTCCGGGAGAAAGGAAAAGCTTAAATTTACTTTTTCTCCCACTGGGGTTTCGCCTATTCCCGATGGTACTGTTACGGTTTTTGATTTGGTGTTCGTGAAGGAAGCTTCTAATAAACCTTTTGCATTGGTTTCTATCTTAAAAAGTATATCACCCTCTTTATCTAGGAGGGTTAGAACACTTGCGTTTTTCTCTACACTGTCAAAGAGGATTTCCATGGATAGGGTAAAGGGTTGTAGAGCCCCCGAAGAGTCAAATGGTAGTAGTGAGTAGTTAAGCTGAAAACCATCCCCCTCTTTTAGGTTGTAACCCTCTGTCCCCTCTAGTTTTGTTTCTTGTGGATTGCCGATAATCTGAATTGATGCGCTGGTTTGACTCTTTTCCTTTGGCGCAGTTCCGTAGTCAAAGGGTGGATTTGTAAAGAAAATCACACTGTAGTATGAGTTTGCCGGTTGTTGCGGGGAAACATATATCTCCGAATTGGAGGTTATTGAGGAGGAAAACGAAAAGTCATTACTCGTTATGGGTCCGAAGGGAAATAACTCCAGTTTCACAGAGTAAACCCCCGGTTTCCCCGGAGCTTTCAATTTTATTGAGTTTAGACCCTCATTTAGGTATCCCTTTTGTATTATTTTCCCGTCTTCGCTCCACCTTATAAAGGGATTGGAACCCTCAGGGATATCTAAGTCCGCAGAGAGTGTAATTTGCGTGTTTGGGAAGATGATCGGTGGGAAGGATTGTATTCCTTCGATTCTATAATTTCCAGTTACATAGAAAAAGGTAGTTTTTGACTCTGTTTTTACTTCCCCGTTTGATAAAAATTGAATGGTTAATAGATATTCTCCGGTCTCCAGATCGCCTAGATCTAACTGGATATCCTGATTAAGCGTGGGAGAGTCTATCGAACTCTCTTTTTTGTCTCCTGTTGTTAGGTTTTCGAGTACTATATTCAGGGAGGTATGATCGGTTTGCTCTGTAGTTTCGGGATAAACCACAGAGAAAGTAACTTCCTCGCTTTTGTTTAATATATCTCCGTTGTTTAGGGATTTTACCTCTATATATGTAGTGTTAGTCTGCATTGATGATAGTATAGAGGTATCATTACAACCTGTAACACCGAGGATTAAAATTGCTAGTATGAGGGGAATAACAAATTTCCTTTTCATTCTTCAAGAATCTCACTTTAAATATTATCACACTTTTTAATTAAATCAAGCAATTTGGTTTTGGTAAAACCCTTATCTATGGCATCTTTTTAATGCTTTTTAACGCTAATTAAAATAGAATTCAAAATTAGATTAAGAAATATCTTGATTTTTTCCTATATCCATACTAAGATTTTCGCATATGAAGAATGATATATATTGGTATGCTGGGCTCTCGTTTGTAATGATTGTGTGGGCTACGGTATACCCTGTTACTAAGGTAGTTGTTAGGAGTGTTGATCCCCTTACCATATCGTTTTTGCGATACTTTATTGGAATTATCCCGTTATTGCCTTTTTTTATTGTCGAGGTTAGAAGAAGAGAGACATCTCTCAGTTTTAAAGATATCCTGTCGATGTCCGTTTTGGGATTTGTAGGGGTTACTCTCTTTGCTCTTTTTTTATTTTATGGAATAAGGTTTTCTACGGCGTCAAATGGTTCACTTCTGGCAAATACACAACCGATTTTTACCACTCTTCTTGCGCCGCTTATAATACGTGAGCAATTTTCTATTTCCAGAATTCTTGGGGCAAGTATCGGTGTTATTGGAATTGCTCTGGTTGTAACGGGTGGAAATTTTCGTGATATCTTTGTGCTTTCAAGTTCAAGAATAGTGGGAAATATTCTTCTTGTTCTATCTTCTGTCTCGATGAGCCTGTTTTCGATACTTCTCAAGCGGTATATAAAGAAATATGGAGGGATAATTCCTACCTTGATAACGATGTTTTCCGGTTCCGTATTTCTTGCGTTTGTGGTAGTGGGATATTCCGGCGGTTTTGAAGCTCTTGCCGGGATAAGCTTGATTGATTGGGGGGCGTTACTCTATATAGGGGTAATAGGGACGGCTCTTGTGTATCTGATTTTCAATAAGGCGCTTCAGGCTATAGGGGTAGTGAGAGCTGTAGGGTTTAAGTTGATGATACCCGTGTTGGGTGCATTGTTTTCTGTAATTCTTTTGGGCGAACGCCCCGGAGTAGCTTACATAGTTGGTACATTGTTGGTGTTGGGTGCAATTTATTTTATTCAAAAACCCGTGATTGGTGATGAGCTGTTAGAATAGATGTTTGGGAGCAAGGTTTAAAACAGGTGAGGGATGTTTTGGATGTGGTAATATGCTCAAAATGGTTATGAGCTTTAAAATATAAATTGAAGGAGGATAGCGGTGAATTACGCTGATAACTTTAAGGAGATGGAAAAGGGGTTTACTCTAGGTCAGGCAGTGGCCGAGGCAGATCGATGCCTGCTTTGTTATGATCCTCCCTGCTCAAAGGGATGTCCTGCGGGCACGGACCCTGGTACTTTTATCCGCAAATTGAGGTTGAAAAATATAAAGGGGGCGGCGAGAACCGTAAAGAGTAATAATATTCTGGGATGGGCATGTGGTGTGTTATGTCCTACGCCTCTGCTTTGTGAGAAAGAGTGTAGTGCAACCGGGATTGATAGGCCGATCCAGATAGGAAAAATTCAGAGATTCCTTGTGGAGCATTCATGGGAGATTGGTTTTAAAGTTTTTGAAAAACCGGCTGAAAAGAAAAAAGAAAGGATTGCCGTCGTTGGTTCCGGGCCTGCCGGTTTAAGTTGTGCTGCTGAACTTGCCAAAGATGGGTATCAGGTTACGATTTTCGAGGCAAAACCGAAACCCGGTGGTGTTTTAAGGTACGGTGTTCCTGCATATAGATTGTCGGAGGAATTGTTCGAGAAAGAACTGGAAGATCTTAATACACTTGGTGTAGAGATAAAATGTAATTCTCCGGTTAAGGGAAAGGCAGGAGCTGAAAACCTGTTGAAAGAGGGATTCGACGCTGTTTTTGTTGCCCCTGGTCTCTGGGAACCGATTAGGCTTGTTAAGGGTAAAGAGAATCTTAAAGGGGTCTATACCGCTACTGATTTTCTTGCCTCTTTGAGAGAGGGTAAATTTAATGAACTGGTTCCCGAATTTGAAGGGAAAGTAGTTGCTGTGGTTGGGGGTGGTTCTGTAGCTATAGATTGTGTCGAATCTGCAACGCGGCTCGGGGCGAAGGATGTTTATCTGGTTTACAGACGCTCCTTTGCTCAGATGCCCGCAGAGGAGAGGGAGAGGGTGGATGCCCTTAAATCTGGGGTCCATTTCTTGCTCTTAAATCAACCTGTAGATTATATAGAAGATAATGGAAAACTTAAGGGTGTGAAGCTTGTTAGGACTCGTCTTGGTGATAAAGATGCCTCAGGAAGAAGACGCCCAGAGGAGATTCCGGGTTCTGAGTGGGTCTTGGATGCGGATGTGGTGATAGAGGCAATAGGCTCGAGAGCGGAGGGGGAGTCCAATGATTGGTATCCCTCCGTTAAGGTAACGGATAGGAAATTGATAGTTGCCGATGAGAAGACAAGGGCCACGTCTGTTCCTGGCATCTTTGCCGGAGGTGATATAGTAAGAGGGCCTGCACTTGTAGTGGAAGCGGTGCAGGATGGAAAACTTGCAGCTAGGGCTATTAAAGAATATTTAAGCAAATAGGAGGAAGATAATGTCTAATAAGGTAGATTTATCGATAGATTTTTGTGGGGTTAAGTTTAAAAATCCGTTTATGCTTTCCTCTTCTCCCGTATCTAACAGTGCAGAGATGGTAGCTAGGGCTTTTGAAGCCGGATGGGGTGGAGTGGCGTATAAGACAATTGTGACTGATAGGATACCCATAATTCACCCCTCTCCGAGGATGCATGGGTATCACTATCAGGGAAAACGACTTGTGGGACTTCAGAATGTGGAGCAGACATCGGATAGAGGGCTGAAGGCGAATCTGCTTGATATTATGTATTTAAAGAAACATTACCCCGACCATGTGGTTATGGCGAGTATTATGGGATTTTCCAATCAGGAGTGGTACGATCTTGCGAAGGCTGTAACCGATGCCGGTGCCGATATGATAGAGCTTAACTTCTCCTGTCCACATATGACGGTAGAGGGGTCGGGTGCAAAGGTAGGGCAGGTTCAGGAGCTTGTGCAAAAGTTTACAGAAACTGCGAGAAAGGCGAGTAACCTACCCCTGGTGGCTAAAATGACCCCCAATATTACCGATATGAATGAACCCGCCATGTATGCTAAGATGGGAGGGGCAGATGGTATTTCTGCTATCAATACGGTTCGTGGAATCTCTGAGGTTGGACTGGATGATTGGGTTCCGAAGCCGAATGTTTTTGGTAAGGGTGCCATAAGTGGTTATTCCGGTCCCGCTGTGAAGCCTATAGGCCTTAGATTTATTGCAGAGATGGCTTTAAATGAGGAGTTGGGACTTCCTCTATCCGGGATTGGCGGAATTGAAACATGGATTGATGCTCTTGAATATATTCTTGTTGGAGCTTCTACTGTTCAGGTGACAACCGGTATAATACACTACGGTTACAGAATAGTGGAAGATATGATAGAGGGGCTGTCGGATTATATGATAGAGAAGGGTATCTCAAAAGTATCAGACCTTGTAGGGAAGGCTCTTCCTCATCTTGTTGAAACGGACGAGTTTGATCTTGAGAGACAGGGAATTACCCAGTACGATCTTGATAGATGTGTCGGGTGTGGACAGTGTTATATTGTGTGTAACGACGCTGCGGGCCAGGCGCTCGATTGGGATGCCGAGAAGAGAAGACCTATTCTTAATGAGAATAAGTGTTTGAGCTGTATGATTTGTAGTTTTGTATGTCCTGTTGATGGTCTTATTCAGTACAAACCTATGCCTAGAGGATGGAAGAGGGAGGAAACTATCACTCTCGGTAAAGAACTTGAGAGTGAGTTGAAACTATAAAAGTAATTTATTAACAGGAGGTATTAGATATGAGCCTTTTAATTAAAAACGGGTTAATAGTTTCTGCAACGGGAAGAACTGTGGGTGATGTTTATGTGGAGGGCGAGAAGATTAAGGCTGTGGGTAAAGATTTGGACGTTAAGGCAGATGAGGTTATAGATGCAACTGGTAAGTACATTTTGCCCGGTGTAATTGATCCCCATACACACTTAGAGATGCCCTTTATGGGTACTACGGCTAAAGATGATTACAAAACGGGTACGATTGCTGCTGCATGTGGTGGGGTTACAACTGTTGTGGATTTTGATCTCCAGAGGAAGGGAGAATCTATCCATGATTGTGTGGAGAGAAAGAAGGAATGGGCCAACGGAAAGGTAGCTATTGATTTTTCTCTTCATCCTGGAATTGTGGATCCGAATGATAAGGTTATACAAGAGGTTAAAGATGCTATTTTGGAGTACGGGACACCTAGCTTTAAGATTTTTATGGTGTACGATTTTAGGGTTGATGACGAGACGATGATTAAGCTTCTTGAAGAAACTAAAAAATACGGTGGACTTGTTCAGGTGCATGCGGAAAATTTCTATATTATTAAACACATGAATGAGATTTTGGAGAAAGAGGGGAAACTTTCTCCCTACTACCATGCGGTTAGTCGTCCTATAATTGCGGAGGAAGAGGCAATTGGCAGAGCTATCAAAATGGTGGAGTTTACGGGTTCGAGGATATATATTGTACATCTCTCCTCTGGTAAAGGACTTGAAAAGGTAAAAGAGGCTAGGGATAAGGGTTTAGAGGTGTTTGCTGAGACGTGTCCTCAGTATCTGTTGCTCGATGAGGAGAGGTATAAAGAACCTGATTTCAATGGGGCAAAGTATGTAATGTCTCCTCCTCTAAGACCCAAGGATAATCTGGACGCTCTCTGGACAGGTTTGAGGATGGGAGATTTGCAGATTGTTGCGACGGATCACTGTCCCTTTGATTTTAAGGGTGGAAAAGATATGTTTGGCAAGGATGACTACAAAAAGATTCCAAACGGTGCTCCTGGGATAGAAACGCTTCTTATGCTTCTCCACACGGAGGGCGTTGTTAAGGGTAGGATTACTCTGGAGAGAATGGTAGATGTTCTATCAACTACCACTGCAAGGATGTTTGGTCTTGCAGATAAGGGTGAAATTGCCGTTGGGAAAGACGCAGATATTGTGGTTTTCGATCCGGAGCAGAAATTTACGATTACACAGAGTAAATTACACCAGAATG
>Ga0256914_1003148_pt1 | contig 13192 bp, 11 predicted proteins | sample HulkmetaG_FD_191571 | JGI IMG/M metagenome (GOLD analysis project Ga0256914, IMG submission 191571) | Hydrothermal chimney microbial communities from Main Endeavour vent field at the Juan de Fuca Ridge, Pacific Ocean - Hulk | ecosystem: Environmental > Aquatic > Marine > Hydrothermal vents ... | reverse complement strand
GTTGGCGCGAAGCGCCTGCAGAGCCTGAGTTCACTCGGCCAGCGCACCATTAGACAAATTGCCCCAAAATTGAAACGCACCCCCCGGGCAACGGGGGCGCGTTTGCCCGCTCCCGTTCGACTCAAGTCGGGCGCTTCAGGCCTGCGGCCAGGGGACGGCCTCCGCCGTCCAGGTCGCCGCAGGGCGACCGTTGGCGCGAAGCGCCTGCAGAGCCTGAGTTCACTCGGCCAGTGCCTTTGTCATCCCGCTGGCTGGGGACTGGCGGCAGGGGGATGCCCTGAGCGCTTCGATTGCAGCCAAGAGAGCGCATGATCCAGCGGGACTTCGACTTGCTCCCCCGTCTCCATATCGCGCATGGCGGCGACGCCGCGGGCCAGCTCCTCTTCGGCGATGATGGCGGCAAAGCGCACGCCCGCTTTGTTGGCGCTCTTGAGTTGCGATTTGAGGCTGCGGTCGCCAAAAGCCAGGACCGCGGGAAGGCCCGCGGCTCGCAGTGCGTCGATCAATTTCAGCGCAGCCAGCTTGGCCTCGCGGCCCCGGTGCAGCGCCATGACCCAAGGTCCTGGCAACGGAGGCGGTTGGATATCCTGGGCTTTGAGGCTGAGCACGATGCGCTCGATGCCGATGCCCACGCCCACGCCGGGCGTCTTGGGGCCGCCCACCGACGCCACCAGCCCATCGTAGCGTCCGCCGCCGCACAGCGCATTTTGTGCGCCCAATTCCTGGGCCCACACCTCGAACACGGTGCGCACATAATAATCGAATCCGCGCACCAGCCGGAAGTTCACCTGATAAGGCATCTCCAGCGCCTGAAGATAGCCTTGCAGCGTATCGAAGTGGTCTGCACAATCGTGACAGAGATGATCTGCGCTCTTGGGCGCGTCCGCCAGCAGGGCCAGAGTCGCCTCTTCTTTGGTGTCCAGCACGCGCAGCGGATTGACCTTGAGCCGGCGACGATCCACCTCGGGCAGATCGTCGTAGTGCGACTCGAAGTAATTCACTAATCTCTCGATGTAGGCGGGGCGACAAGTGGGACAGCCGATGGAATTGATCTGAAAACTGACGCCCTGAAAGCCCAGCTCCTTGTACAGATGATAGGCCAGCTGCATAATCTCCAGGTCCGCCGCGGGGTCCTCCTCGCCCAGCAGTTCGGCATTGAACTGGGTGTGCTGGCGAAAACGCCCGGCCTGAGGCTTCTCGTGCCGGAATAATGGCCCGATGGCGAATAGCTTGACGGGCTTGGGACGGGTGTGCATCCCATGCTGCACGTAGGCTCGCATGACTCCCGCGGTGAACTCGGGCCTGAGGCTGATGTTGGAGCCATCCAGATCTTCGAAACTGTAAAGCTCCTTATCCAGAATGATGGCTGTGCCTTCTTGCAAGCCGCGCAGGAAGAGACGGGTTTCTTCGAGAATAGGCGTGTCGATTTGCCGATATCCGTAGCGGTCGGCCAGATCCAGGGCCTTATTCAGCACGAAGCGCCAATAGGGAAATTCTTCGGGAAGAACGTCTTTGAAGCCTTTGAGGGTCTGAAATTTGGGCATGATAAAAGCATAACTATGAACGGAATGAGAAAGCTGTTCGGGGGATTATACCACGCATGGCCTGTCAGTCCAGCGTGCAACAGAAGGCGATTTTGCACGCGCCCCGAATTTTCGATATGATCTCCCGGTGCGACGCCCTCGAATCTTGGCAGGAATGTAACTATTCGGTAACTACACACGTCATCGTCATGTACGCCGCCATGGGAGCGTCATCTTTGGCGGGATGTCGTCAAACGTCACAACACACGCCCGCCGCAGACGCCCGCTACCAACTCACATCCCTCACGCCTCACGCCTTGGCATGCAGAAACACGCACTTCAAGGCGAAAGTTCAGGAGTCAATCCATGATCATCGTCACCAGCGCCAATGGCCGCATCGGCATCGAGAGAGCAAGACGCGTTCTGGAGCAAGGCGGCTCCGCCCTGGACGCGGTGGAGGCGGGCGTTCGCGAAGTGGAAGCCAGCCCCCATTGTCACACCGTGGGTTACAGCGGTTATCCCAACATTTTGGGCCAGATCGAATTGGATGCCAGCATCATGGACGGCGCGACGCTGGCCAGCGGCGCGGTGGGCGCTCTTTCGGGTTTCAAGCATCCTATTTCTGTGGCTCGCAAGATCATGGAGCATCTGCCGCATGTCTTTCTGGTGGGCGAAGGCGCCGCCCGATTCGCCCGGGAGATGGGCTTTCGTCCAGAGGAGTTGCTGACCGAAGCGGCCCGGAACGCGTGGTTGCAGCGCATCCAACGCGCCTTTCCCCATCTCGATGTGGAAAAGCTGGCTGATGATCCTGAGCTGTGGCGGCGAGTCATCATTGCCACGGATCCGGAACGGGCGGGCGGCACGGTCAACTTTCTGATCAGGGATGGGTATGGAAACATCGCGGGCGGCGTGAGCACCAGCGGCTGGGCCTGGAAGTATCCGGGCAGGTTGGGAGATTCCCCCGTTATTGGCGCGGGCCTGTATGCCGACAATCGCTATGGCGCTGCGGCTTGCACCGGCATGGGCGAGATGGCAATCCAGGCGGGCACAGCTCACAGTCTGGTGCAGTTCATGCGCATGGGCATGAGCGTGCAAGAAGCGGGCCAAGAGGCTATGGCCGATTTGAACCATCTGGGCTCACGTTTTCTCGGCCGGATGAACTTCATCCTGATGGATCGGATGGGCGAGGTTGGGGGATTCAGCACGGCCCGGGGGACGAGTTACATCTACTGGCGCGAGGGGATGTCGGAGCCAAAGGAGCTTGAACGCACGGTCATCGCCATCGAACAGCGATGGGGATGAAGCGATGAGGGGGGCGGATTCTGCTGCCGCTTATTGTCCCCGCCCGAAGATGATCATCTGAATCGTCTTGACGATGAGATAGAGATCGAAGGCGATGCTGGCGTTCTGGATGTGATAAAGCTCGTATTCGAATTTGTGTAGATGCGAGATGTCATCATCGGCATAGCGATAGCGGATCTGCGGCCAGCCGGTCAGTCCCGGCTTCATGCTAAAGCGCAGATGATAGAAAGGGATCATCCTGGCCAGACGATCGGCATTCACTTTGCGGATGGGACGCAGCCCCACGATGCTGAGCTCTCCCTTGAGCACGTTCCATAGCTGAGGCAACTCATCCAGCCTGGTTTTGCGCAGCCATTTGCCCACCCGGGTGACGCGAGGGTCCTCGGCCTGAGCGTAAGCGGCCTCGCCCTCCTCCTGGTAATGATGATACATGGAACGGAATTTGGCGATGATGATGGGCTTCTGCCGCATGCCCAGACGCTCCTGGCGGAAGATGGCCGGGCCCGGCGAATCGAGCTTGATGGCCAACATCAGCAGCGGCCAGAAAGGCAAGGTGACGATCAGGCCCAGCAAAGCCAGAAACACGTCCATCGCCCGTTTCAGTTGTCGCACGATGGCCGAGCCGTAGGGCTGGCTGAGATAGGTGAGAATCCAGCGGGCGTCGATGGTTTCGATGGGAACCCGGCCCGTCATCGCCCCATAGAAATTGGCGGCATCATAGACGCCGATGCCATCGAATTTCCAGTCGATGGCCTGCTCTAGATATTGAGGGGGAAAGCCGGCTCGGGCCGAAAAGACCAGCACATTCACATCATCCTCCCGCACAGCCTGTTCCAACGTGCGTCCCCGCTCATCCACCATATCCCAATTGCCATCCGCGGTCTGCCCTCGCATGTCGGTGACCATGAACGCGCCGATGACTTCGTAATCGCCCAGGGGCCGTTCACTGATCTCCGCCTCGATGCCCTTCTCCACCGGATTATCCACCACCAGCAGCACCCGTTTGGGCCGGGCGTAGCGCAGAAGGTAGGCATGGAAAAGACGCCGCCAGAAGTAAAGTCCGGTGAAGGCCAGCGGCCATTGCAACAGGACGACGATACGGCCAAGCTGCAGACTGCGCAGGAAGAAGGAGATGAACGCGGCCAGGGCGACGCCCACGAAGGTGGCCAAAAACAATACCGCTGTGTTGGAGCGTTGGGCGATGTCGCGGGCCAGGTTGTATTGATCGAAAATGTAGAGGGCGAACAGAAACGCGATGAGCAGAGAGAACGCGCCGCTGGGCAGCGGCCACAGCTGCACCGCCTGCCACGACACTTTCTCGAACGCCAATTGACGGATCATGACGGCCAGGAGGATGCTGATGATGACGATCAAGATGTCGCCCAACAGCAATGCGAGCTGCCGCCGTCTCTCTGGCCCCGTCCACAGACTCTCACGATGCAAACTCATAACAGACCTTTCTCCTTGAGCAGCTCATCATAGAGTTTCTGAGTCTGGCGCTGCATGGTGATAACCTCCCAACGATCATCGACCAGGCTCCGTCCCTGGCGTCCCATGCGCCGGGCCAATTGGGGATCAGCGATGAAGCGCTCCAGGGCCTGACTCATGGCCGCGATATCCCCATACTCGAAAACAAATCCATTGACGCCATCCCGGACCATCTCGCGTACGCCTTCGGCCTCGAAGGCGATGATGGGAACGCCTACGGCGTCGGCCTGCACCAATACCTGAGGCAGACCCTCCCGCTCGCTGGCAAAAAGTTTGACATGTAACGCCGCCATGATCTCGGGCACGTCATCGCGATAGCCCAGAAAATGAATCCGATCCGTCAGGCCCGCGTCCGCCACCATCTGCTGCAATCGTCCGGATGAAAATCCCTCGCCCGCGAAGATGAGATGCAGTTGGGGGTGGCGGGGCGCGAGGACCTGCATCATCTGGATGAGATAGCGGTGTCCCTTGCGCCATTCCAGCGCCGCAATGTAGCCGGCGACGAACGCATCTGCGGGCAGGCCCAACTGGCGACGCTTGGCCTGCCGGGCCGTCGCGGGCAGCTCGGCCGCGGCTCGAAACGCGGTCAAATCCATGCCGCTGTGGATGATGACGTAATCCTGGGGGCGTCCCACCCCCGCTTCTAGATAGCGCCGCATCAGATCTTCGCCCACGCTGACGACTTTATCCGTCCAGGCCATGGCTTTCCTTTCCAACCAGAGATACGTGGCGTTTTCCAGCCAGGTCTGGGTGGGATTGAAGGTGGCGCCATGAAGACCATGAATGACGAGAGGGGTCTGCGCTCGATGCGCGGCCCAGCGGCCCAAAATCCCCGCCTTGCCCAGATGGGTGTGAACGATGTGATAGCGTCTTTCATGGAACAGCTTCTCCAACGCCCGGGCGGCCTGCCAGTCCTTGAGTGGATGGAGGGGGCGCACCAGATGGGGGACCTGAATCCAGTTGACGCCCGCGCCTTCGGCTCGCCAGCGATCGGCGCTGGCTCCCACGATCAAGTCCACCTCGAAGCGGGATTTGTCCAGACCGGCGCAGGTCATTATGGTGTTTTTGGCCCCGCCCGCGCCATGAAAACGGGTGATGACGTGGCCAACGCGGATTTTCTCAGGATTTGTAGGCATCGTAGCAACCACTCAGCCGCTGCATGCAATGGTCTTCAGCAACGCGTCGCCAAGGGCGGCGACGAAACGCGGCAAGTCGAAATGACGGAAAACATGGGCTTTGGCCGCCTCGCCCATGCGGCGACGTTGTTGGGGATGGGCCAGCAGCCAGGCCAGCCGCTCTGTCAACGCATCGAGATCATCGACGGGGACGACAAAGCCCGTCTCGCCGGCGATGGTCGTTTCGGTATGACCGCCCGAGGCTGAACGCACAGCGGGGACGCCCGCGGCCGCGGCCTCGACCACCGCCAGGCCAAAGCCCTCGACGCGGCTGGGCATGGCCAGGATGTCGATGGTGCGATAAAAAATCGGCATGTGCGCCTGCCAGCCCGCGGCTTTGAATCGATTGCGCTCGATCAGGGGCCGGGCTGCGGCCAATACCTGCTTTTTGTAATCTGCATAAGCGTCGGGCGCGTCGCCCGCCAGCAGAAAGTACGCCTGCGGAAATCGTTCCGCCAATCGCAAGGCCGCCTGCACGAAGAGATCGACGCCTTTGCGAGGGGTGATGCTGCCTGCCAGCCCGATGACCGGCGCGGTCGCGGGGATGTCCAGCGCGTCCCGCATATCGGAGCCCGGCGCACTGAAGTATTCGAGCGGGACGCCATTGGGCACATAGCCGATGCGCCGGGCGTGAGCGGGATGTCGTTGCTGAAACGCATGTTGAACATCGCGCGAGCAGCCCCCCGCGTAGGTCATCAACCTCATGGCCAACACATCCATGCGACCACGATCCAAGTCCTGCTTGATGTGCCAGAAGAGGGGCTTGCGGGCCAGATGCGCGCCCATGCCCAATGTGAGCACAGCCCGTCGATTGTTGGCGTAAATCGCGTCGGCCCCGATCTGACGGAGCCAGCGGGCCAGTCGCACGCTCCAGGGCGTCAGCAGCGCCCATTGACGTATTCTATCCCAAGCTGAACCGTGGAGCAAGGCGCCGCCGGTCTGCGCCAGTTCTGCCGGCAATGGCATCACGCTCAGCGGCAGCCCCAGCGCCCGCACCCGATCGGTAAAAGCGCCCTCCGCGGGCGTCAACACGATGGGGGCGAAGCGATCCGTTGGACAGGCCGCCAAAAATCGCAGCATATCCAACTGACCGCCATACAGATGTTGTGGAGAAGATTGGTAGAAGAGGATGGTGTGGGGGAAGGACATGGTGGTTGGGGGAATCAAACTGCGGTGTGTCCGGCGGCTTCCAACTCATTTCCGGCACATCCCGTCTAGTCATGGCAAAGGCGTTTCCGTCCATTGCATGGGATCAACGGCCACGGTGTTGATGCGTATTTCCCAGTGTAGATGAGCGCCCGTAGACAGGCCCGTCGTGCCCACCAGCCCCAGTTGATCGCCAGTGTCCACCTCATCGCCTGGTTCGACGTCGATTCGCGACATATGCCAGAAGTTGGAGTAAACCCCCGCGCCGTGATCGATGATGACTGCGCCGCCGCGAACGAAAAGCGGCTCGGCCAGCACGATCACGCCTGGCGCCGGGGCCAGGATAGGCGTGCCTTCGGGCGCGCCCCAATCGGTGCCCGCATGAAAGGAGGAGACCGGTCCCCCGTTATAGCTGCGCCGGGAGCCATATGGGGACGTGCGGGCAAAGCCCTCACCAATGGGAAATCGAAAGGCTTCCGTCCATTGGGGCGGGCCGCTGATCTTCGACCAAAGCGCATACAGCCGCTCTCGCTCCGCCTTCAGCTTGTCAGGAGCCAGCAATCCTCCCTTGCTGGCGGGCAGGACGATGTGCTGCGTTTCGTATTGCCCCGGCAGGATGGTGATGGGCCGCTCCCAGGCGACCTGGCCCAGCCTCAATTTCAGCTTTTTCGATCCCGGTCTGTCCAACGCCCCAGTTGGCATCAGTGCGAAGAAGCGATAGCCCTGCTCCGAACGTCCGTCACCGATGAAGATGAGCTCGCGTCCTTGGAAGACGCCCGTGGGCGGAATAGGGAGCAGTGACGTGATCCAAACTATGCCGGTCCGCCCCTGCACGATGGAGTCGGGCGCGTTGATGGCGAGTAATGGCAGCGGCAATGATGCAGTGCGAAGCCACAGTGGCGCACTCTGTCCCAAAAGACGGCTGGGACCCTGGAATCCATACATGGTCAGCAGAGCCCGATCCAACTGGAGCATCTCTGGCAGCAGCGATGCCTCTCGCGTCGCCTCCGTCGGCTGCTGCACAGCCTGGTCTCTTTCATGCTCCCGAACCTGCGCCTTGGAGGGAATGTGCAGCGTTTGCCCCACCTGAATCAGATTCACATCGGATATATCGTTCACCTGAGCCAACAGTTGCACTGGCACATCGAAGCGCTGGGCGATCAGCAAAAGCGTGTCGCCCGGCTGGACTGTATATGCTGCCGCGGATCCATCCTGCGCATGAGCGGGCATCGCCCACAAAAGCAAAGTCAATAACAATAGGGGAATGAAGATTGCAGTACGTCGCATGGTAGAATGCTCTCGCGAAGGATCGTACAGCAAACCGGGATGGAAGGCAAAATCATCGCGCTCATGGTGCGAGCGCGGCTTTGCGACATTGCGGCATCACGCCAGGGGCGCCATAGATCAGAGTGCCGAGATTGTTTAGATGAAGGTGGCGATGAGCAGGCCCACAGCCATCAACAGCGGCGTGGCCAGATTGATGAGGACGTTTTTCCCCATGAAAGGAATCAGCCTCTCCATATCTTCAGCGTAGGCCCGAACGCCCTTGTAGGTGGGAATGGCGATGACAATGGTCAGCAGGCCCAGCAACGTCGGCCAGGGCAGATATCCCAACCCAACGCCCGCCACCAGCGCCAGATAGGCCAGCGCCAACTGTGCGCCATAGATCGTCGCGCTTTTTTGTCTTCCCATGACCATAGGAAAGTGGCGACGTCCCACCTCCCGATCCGCGTCCACATCGGGAAACTGGTTGAGCAGAAGCAGATCATTGACCAGAAAGAAAGGGACCAGTGCAGCCCAGAACGCAGTCAGGCTGTAACTGCCAGTGAGTACGTAATCGACGCCCATGACCATGAGCAAACCGAAGCCCAGGCCCGGAGCGACGAGGCAGGCAATGGGCAGATGCGTGAGCAGGGGCGTGTACGCAATGACCACCAGCAAGCCCAGAACGCCCAGCGGTGCGATGCCCCATCCCAGTTTCAGCAGGAAGAAGACGCCGATGAGCAGGACGACGCTCGCGGAGATGACGCCCAGCCACAGGGTCTTCTGCGCCAGTTCCGGCCGGGCCTGCAATGCGCCGCTGCCGCCGCTGAAAGGCGTGCGCTGCGTCATAGCGTCCAGCCCTGTCTTGTAATCGTGATACTCGTTTAGGGCGTTGACGCTGATATGAGCCGCCAGCGCGCCGATGAGGGCCAGCACAAAGTGCCAATAGTTGACATGCCCGCCTGTTCGCCACATGGCCGCGCCCAATCCAAGCAGAGAGACCACAGGGGGGAGGGTGAGGAAGGGGACCCGGGCCGGGCCCAACAGCGCTTTGAGATCATCCATGATTGCCTTTCCGTGAAAACAAGTTGGGAAAAATGAGCCGTTTCGTATACACTTTGCGCACGATGGCGCAGCATGGATTTTGCCATGAAACCCCGGCCGCTCGCGAATTTACCAGCGCCATCTGCGCGAGGATGACACGGCATCGGGGAACTTTTGAGCGCCCAACGTCGTCTTATGGCCGTACGAAGCACCCTTTCCACCCCCACTCATCCGAACACCGAGAGCATTATGAATAAAAAGAACCTCACCCAACTCACGCTTCTGGCCCTGACAGCCCTGGCAGTCATCATCGCTGTTGCGGCCTGCGCCCCCCCGCCCATGGAAATGCCTGACGAAAACGCCCAAAACGAATCGGGCTCGCAAAACGCGGCCGATATGACTGCCATCGAGGGAATCCTCTGGCAACTGGGAAGCTACGCGGACGTCGATGGCAAGACGCAGCCCGCGTTGGCTGACGCCCCCGCCACCCTCATCCTTCAGCATGGTCAATTCGTTGGCGACACCCATTGCAACAGCGTCGCGGGCGAATACACCCTGGAGGGTGACAAAATCACCATGCAGTTGGGCCCCAGCACGCTACGGGCCTGCGAACCGGACATCGCCAGTCAGGAAAGTGGCATGATGTTCGGTCTCTCCCACGCCGCCAGCTACCAGATCGAAAATGGCAAACTGACATTGCTGGACGCGGACGGCCATGTATTGCTCACCTTCATCAAGCAGCCAGCGCCCGATCTCACAGGCTCCACCTGGCAGTTGATCAGCTTCAACGATGGCAAGGGCGGCATGGAATCGAACCTGACCGCCGAGAACATCACCATCACCTTCGGTGAAGATGGGCAGGTTTCGGGCAATGCAGGCTGCAACGACTTCAGCGGCAGCTATCAAATCGATGGCAACAGGCTGACCTTCGGAGAACTGGCCACCACTCGCAAGATGTGCGCCAAGCCCGAGGGCGTGATGGAGACCGAGCAGGCCTTCCTGAAAAACCTGAGCGACGCCGCCACCTTCGAGGTCGTGGGCGATGCGCTCACATTGTACGGCCAGGATGGCGGCAAACTCCTGGTCTTCCAACCGGCCGAGACGTCCTCTCTGACCGGCACGCCCTGGCGATTGCAGAGCTTCAACAACGGCAAGGGAGGTATGGCGACAACGCTTTCCACCAGCAAGATAACCGCTATCTTCTCGGAAGATGGTCGGATTGCAGGCAATGCAGGCTGCAACAATTACAGCGGCGGGTATCAGGTCGATGGCGGCAGCATCGCCATCGGGCCGCTGGCTGCAACCGAAATGTATTGCCAGGATCCTCCGGACGTGATGGAAACCGAGCAAACCTTCCTGAAGAATCTCGGAAATGCGGCCTCCTTCACCATTGCGAATGACGAACTCACCCTGTTCGACAGTGAAGGCGCCAAGCTCCTGGTCTTCGTTCCCGCCCAATCGACAGGTCTGACCGACGCTCCTTGGCGCTTGCAAAGCTTCAATAACGGTAAGGGCGGCATGGAGAGCAATCTGGCCACAGGCGCCATCACTGCTGTCTTCGGCGAGGATGGCGTCGTAACGGGCTTTGCTGGATGCAACGATTATCATGGCGAATACCAGACCGACGGAGACAAAATCACCGTCGGCCCGCTGGCCGCCACCCGCAAAATGTGCGCCGAACCCGAGGGCGTAATGGAGACCGAGCAGACCTTCCTACAAAACTTCCAGAACGCGGCCTCCTTCAGCATCGAAAACGAACGGCTCACCCTGTTCGACGCCGATGGCAACAAACTGCTGGTTTTCGAGCCGGGCCAGTAATCGACGCCCCCCAACCACTCCCCAAAAGCAAACGTCCCCTTCTCCAACCAGAGAGGGGGACGTCTTTTTTATTGCCAGGCAGCGCGGACGGCAGATGCAAATCACCGGCTGAGATCAGGGCTCCTGAACGCTGACGGGACGATGGCTGGACAGCATGTCGCAGGCAAAGGCCGCCTTATCGATGGCAATCTCATCAATGACCGAAACGATGCCGGGCGTGTTGCGCGCGATGGCCAAAATGACATCCTGCACGGCCTGGCTGGGAACCTTACCCGTCACCGTGGCAATGCGATTTCTGACGATGACATCCACAGGATAGAGACTGGCGACCGGACCAGCCAGTAGACATTGCTGCACCCGCAATTCCAACTCCTTGTCGGTGGTGATCTCATTGGTGACGCTGATCACCCCCGACATCCTGAGAGTGGCTGTGGCCGCCTCCTCACGGGGCTGTGTAGTCGCCACCCTGCTCTCCTACGGCGCCGCGGCCCTGGCCAAACCTTGGACGTGGGGATCATGCTCATCCTGGGCATGGAGTCGCGGCTGCTGAACACCACGCACCTCACCTTCAACCAGTGAATGATCGCTTTGCTGGCGGCCCAGCCCCTGCTGATCCTCGAAGAAATCCTCAAATTCTTCCTGCGACAGCGTGAGAAACACGCCGCTCAACGCGTTGGCGCATGATGTCCGCCATCGACATCACGCACCAAACTCGCAAGTGCAGATGTCGCGAGCATCGTTAGGAACAACCTCCACCAGATGCACAGCATGGACGCGGCCAGAAACCGGCAGCGGCAATGCCCACGCCAACCGCACCATGTCCAAGACCTGCTCTTGCGTTCGATCAAAAGCCAGGGAGACATGGGGCGTCCACAGCTTAGGCGCATAATAGGGCCGCAGATATTGGCGCTGCGCCTGACACAAATTCAGTACTTCCCGATGTCGCTATAGTAACGCTTCGGTGGGCGCCACGCCTAAGAACACCACATTGCCCCCGGATACGAACATCCCAACATGTGAAAAGTTTATGGAAAACCGCTGAACATGGCGGGCGTAAGCCCTAAGTCGACGGATACAGACTTCCACAGCAAAGGGAGCGGCATCATAAGCCGCCAGTGAGACATGCGGGCGGTAACCGCGGGCGTTTAGCGAGGAGGGAATGCCAGCATCAGAGATGCGTTGCCACAGCGCTCTGATGCTGGCTTCGGTGTCAGGATCAAAAGTGAGCTCAAAGACGTAAGCCACGTGGAGAATCCTTGAATCGAACGGCCAGATGGATTCACCAGAGTCTGAAATCAGCGGCGGAGCTGCTTCAGGCGGGCCTTCTTGCCCACGCGACCGCGCAGGAAGTAGAGCTTGGAGCGGCGCACCTTGCTGTGGCGCACGATCTCGATCTTCTCGACCCGGGGCGCATGCACGCGGAAGATACGCTCGACCCCAACGCCGTGAGCGCCGATCTTGCGGACGGTGATGGAGCGGGCCGGGCCCTCGCCCTTCATGGCGATGACCGTGCCCTGATACACCTGGACGCGCTCATTGCGGCCTTCCACGATGCGATTATGCACTTTGACAATGTCGCCGATCCTGATCTCAGGAACGTCTTCTTTCAGGTATTCATCTTCCAATGACTTCATCAGGTAAGACATGATTTTTCCTCATCTAAACAATTGGTGCGGTTTCATGGAGCGGACGAGCGTTGGTAGCAACAGATCTCGTCATCCACTTCAGAGGGCGCCCGAAGGATAGCCTCCGGACAAAATGAAAGCGCCACAAGGCGCCGATTTGACTTTATCTGAGCAGCTAACCATTTTAGCACGAAGGTCGGCTCTGTGCAAATTCAAGACTGCGGCGGGTGCGCTTCAAAATGGGGCGCTTTTTTGCGCTACAACCGACTCAGATCGGGCGCTTCAGGCCTGCGCCCAGGGGATGGCCTCCACCGGCGGCGCGAAGCGCCTTCATCGGCATCCCCTTCTTGTCGCATGGCGCACTTTTCACAATCTCTGCCAGTTTGATATAATCGCCTGCGGTTGGCCTTTCTGAGTCGGGAACCGTTCCATCGCTCATTTCGTCATTATTATTTAGATTCCCCTTCTGCCTCCTCGCCCCTGGCCATCCAAACTCCATCGAGAGGTTACTATCTATGCCTGCAAGAAAATCACTTTTGTATCTGCTACTCCTCCTTCTGACCCTGGCGCTCATCGTCGCTGGCTGCGGAGCCAAGGAAACGCCCGCTCCCACGCCCACACGCACGCCCAAGCCCACCTTCACGCCCACGCCCGAGGGGGAGGTGATCAACGCCCCCCTCTTCGAGAAGGATGTAAGCGCCAGTCCCACCAGCGAAGAAGTGGCGGTGCTGCCCACCGACACCCCCACCCCAACCCCCCTGCCCACCAACACCCCCGCGCCCACCGAACCGCCGCCCACGCCCACGCC
>Ga0256914_1003147_pt1 | contig 13193 bp, 7 predicted proteins | sample HulkmetaG_FD_191571 | JGI IMG/M metagenome (GOLD analysis project Ga0256914, IMG submission 191571) | Hydrothermal chimney microbial communities from Main Endeavour vent field at the Juan de Fuca Ridge, Pacific Ocean - Hulk | ecosystem: Environmental > Aquatic > Marine > Hydrothermal vents ... | reverse complement strand
GGTGGCGGCTGGAGAGGAGGGGGGGGAGGGTGGGGGGCCGCCGGCCGGCTCTTCCGCCGGAGGATCCTTGGAGGGAGGTCCCTGGCCTCTCGCCCTCTCCTCCTTTCGGGTTTCGCCGGGGCGGGTCAGGAAGAGGTGGGCGAAGTCGTTGAGGCTCCTCCTGGGCTCCTCCTGGGGAGCGGGTTTTTCCGGGGTTTCACCCATGGCGGGTTCGGATCAGGATGCGGCTTCGGCTTCCTTGGTGGAGGTTTCCTCTTCCACAGGGGCCTCTCCCCTGACCTCCAGGACGGAGTTGACTCCTCCGAAGGGGGCCGGAGCGGTCCTGGGGTTGTCCGGGTCTTCCACCCAGCGGCCGTCCACGATGAAGCGATACTGGTAGATGCCGGGTTCCAGGTCCAGGGCGGTTTCGAAGACCCCCTCGGAGTTCTTCTCCATCCGGGCCTCCTGGTTGGGGGTCCAGTTGTTGAACTCACCCACCACGTAGACCGTGGAGGCCTGGGGAGCCCTGTAGCGGAGGACCACCTTGCCCTGCTCCATGAGGTAGGGCGAGGCCTGGGACTCGATCCGGGCTTCCAGGGCCTGGATCTCGGGCTCCTCCTCCTGGGCCAGGATCTCCCAGGCCAGGTTCTTGAAGGCCCGGGTGGCCGTGTTGGCGGGATCGAACCGGTTGAGAGGTTTGCCCAGGGCGGCCGCCTCCTTCACCCGGGTGCTGGGGGGGATGACCGTCTTCAGGGCCAGCTCGCCGAAGCGCTGGCGGATCTCCTCCAGGACGGCCCGGCCGAAGCGGGTTCTCAGGTTGACGTTGTTGGCCAGGGGGTAGACCCTGAGAGAATGCCCGCTGGCGTTCTCCAGGATCTCCACCGATTCCAGCAGGAGCTGGATTCCCCTGAGGGAGAAGCTGCTGGGTTCCACCGGAACGATGACCTCGCCGGCGGCCCTCAGGGCGTTGAAGGTGAGGAGCCCCAGGGAAGGGGGGCAGTCCAGGATGATGTAGCGGAAGAAACGGTCCAGGCCGCGGATGGCCTTGAGGAGGCGTTCTTCCCTGCCGGGGATCCCCGAGAGCTCCTGTTCCACGGCGGAGAGGAAGACCGCCGAGGGGGCCAGGAAGAGGTTCTCCCCGAGCTGCAGGAGGATCCGGTCCAGGGTAACCTGCCGGTCCTCCGAGGCGGTGAGGACGTCGTAGAGGTTCTGGTGGACTTCGGCGGGATCGACGCCGAAGGCGGCCGTGGCGTGGGCCTGGGGGTCCATGTCCACCAGGAGCACCCTCCTCCCCCGCTCGGCCAGGGCGGAGGCCAGGTTGACGGCAACCGTGGTCTTTCCGCACCCTCCCTTTTGGTTCGCCACTGCAAGGATTCGCATAGATCCCTCCCTGTTTTCGCCCGGGCGGCACGTCCTGGATCCAGGCGCCCCGGCCGCGAACCTCGGGGGAAGATCGCGAAACCGGGAGGATCGGGAAACCGCCCATTTCCCGAACCACGCCCTGGTTCGCCCCGTCTGCTTCGCCGTCTTCCTTCTTTCCCAAAGCACCTTTTACCATATCCTTGGGGGTGACCAAAAGGAAGAACCATGGATCTTGTATCTTTTTTCGAAAAAAAGTTGGTGAGAAGCGGGACCTGGACGGTTCTGCTCCTCTTCGCGATCTCCTGCTCCTCCCCGGGGAGGCCCCCTGTCCGGGGAGCCGGCCTGGGGGATGTCTTCCAGGAACTCCGGATCCGGGGGGGGAAGGTGGAGAGCCCGGCCCTCCAGGTGGGAAGGCTGCGGATTCCCCTGGAGGGACCGCTCTTCGAGGTTGAGCTGGCCGGCCTGGGGCGGCTCGGGCCGGAGGACTTCGACGGCACGGGCGTGGAGGGCCTGGGGACGACCAGGGTGGAGGCCCGTTTCGCCGGGAAGGAGGTGCCCCTGGAAGTGGTGGTGACCTTCCGGGTCCGCCTGGAGGATCCGAGTTTCGAGAAGACTCTGCGGATCCGCTGGCTCGGCCTCCCCCGGCGGGCCCCCCGGCTGGAGCGCGCCCTGGTCCAGGTCCTTCCCTGGAAGGCCGGGGCTCCCCGGGCCGGGCCGGGCCGGCCCTGGACCAGGCCGGGCCTTTGCGCAGCCCTTGCGGTCCCCTGGGGCCGGGGCCGCCTGGAAGGCGGGCGGCTCTACCTGGAGGAGCGCCCCCGGGTCTCCCTGGCCGGGGGATGGTGGCGCTCCTCGCCGGTGGTTCTCTGTCCTTCCGGGCCCACGCCGGCGGAGCTGGCCTTCCTGCGTTGGACCGCCCACGAGCGGGGGGGAAGGGAGATCCGCCTTTTCTACAGGAGCGCCGAGGGGAAGGAGAAGGTCCCCGGGAAGCTGGGGGGATTCCCCCTGCTTCCCCTGGTGGTGTGGGACGGGAAGGACCTGGCCGGGCGGTTTTCCCCCAAGGGGCCCTGGAAAGGAGGGGCGGGGAAGGAGCGGGAGAGCCGCCGGAAAGGGAAGAGCGGCTGGAAGGGAGCGGTTTGCCTGGCCTTCCCCCCGGGCACGCGGGCCGGGTCTCCTTTCTTCCGGAAGGCTCTCCAGGTGGCCCTGGCCGGGGGGATCCGCCCGGGAGCGGTGGTCCTGGCCGGGGTGGACTCCAGGAGCGATCCCTTCGCCCTGCGGGACGCCCTGGCCTTGTGCCGGGCCCTTTCGGGAGAGAGGCGGGTCTTTCTCTCCTGGGATCGGAAGGGAGGAATCTCGCCTTTCTGGCAGGTCCTGTCCGACGGCCAGGATGGCCTGAGGCCCGGCGAGGACGGCCCGCTCCTGGGCCAGGCCCTGGCGGACTTGAGCCCCTGGCGGAAGGGGGGCGAGGGGTGGACTGCCGAGGCGGCGGACCGGCTGGTCTGGGACCTGGCCCGGGGGGTCTCGGCCCTGGACTTGGGCCGGCTCCCCGGGAAGGGGAACCCGGCCCGCCGGTTCCTGGAGGCCTCCCTGGAGTGGGCCTGGAAGGAGCGGGACCTTTTGCGGAACGCCCATACGCCTTTCCGGGGGGAGCCTGGTTTCGGGATGGAGGGGGAGAACTGGGTGGCTGTCAAGGGAGGGCGGCTCATCTGGGCCGTGCGGTTCTCCGGGAAGGAGGGGAGGGTCCCCCTGGAGGTGCTGGACCCCAAGTGGAAGTGGGTGAGGGAGCTGTATCCCAAGAGGCGCTGGTTGCGCAGGCCCGAAGGCGGCGTCGAGGCCCAGGTGCCGGGAAAGGTCGTGGTCCTGGAGGCCCGCCTGGAAGGGGCCTCTCCCGGGGAGAGAAATGGAGGGGGCCCCGCTTCCCGGTGAGGAGGGAAGGGCCCCTCCCTTCCTGTGGGATCAGCCGCCCAGGAGTTTCCTGGCCACCTGCTGGGCCGTCTTTCCGTCCACCCTTCCCTGGAAGCGCTCCATGAAGGCCTTCATGAAGAGACCGATCTGCTTGGGGCTCTCCAGGCCGAGCTCCTGGATGAGCTTGGCCGCCTCTTCCTGGATTTCCTCGGGGGACATCTCGCCGGGCAGATAGGCCTGGAGGATCTCGATCTCCGCCTCCTCCTTGGAGGCCAGGTCCTCTCTTCCGCCTTTGCGGTAGAGCTCCACGGCCTCCTTGCGGGAGCGGACTCCCTTCTGGAGGACCCGGATCACGTCCTGGTCGGTCAGGTCTCTTCTCAGGGCGATCCGCTCGTTCTTCAGGGCTGAGTAGACCATCCTGAGGGTGGAGGTCCTGAGCCCGTCCCGGGCCTTCATGGCGGCCTTCATGTCCTCCTGGATGCGGTCGAAGAGTTCGCTCATGACCCCTCCTTTCGGGTCATTCCCGGGTTTTCGGGCTGTCGCCCTCTTTCTCTTCCTCTCCGCCTTCCTCCCCGTTCTCCTCCTCCCGGACGACCCGGCTGGCCGAGACGACCTTGTCCCCTTCTGCCAGGCGGATGCAACGCACGCCCTGGGTGTCCCTCCCGATCAGGGAGATGTCCTCGACGGGGATGCGGACGGTCATCCCGCTGATGGTGAGGATCATGACTTCGTCTTCCTCGGAGACGGCCAGGAGGTTCACCACCCGGCCGTTGCGCTTGGTGGTGCGGATGTTGATGATGCCCTTGCCCCCGCGGCGGGTGATCCTGTATTCGGAGAAGCGGGTTCGCTTGCCGTAGCCTCCTTCGCAGATGGTGAAGAGGGTGGTCCCCTCCTTGGGGATCACCAGGTCCACCACCTCGTCGCCGGGCCTCAAGGTGATCCCCCGCACCCCCCGGGCTGGGCGGCCCATGGGGCGCACGTCTGTACAGGGAAAGCGGACGGCGTAGCCGTCGGCCGTGCCCAGCATCACCTCCTCCTCGTCGCCCACCAGGGCCGCCCCGATGAGGAGGTCCCCCGGGTCCAGGGTGAGGGCGATGATGCCCTTGCGCTTGGGGCGGCTGAAGGCCTCGAGCTCGGTCCGCTTCACCACGCCCTGGCGGGTGGCCATGAAGACGTAGCGGCCGGGCTCGAAGTCCTTCACGGGAAGGATGGAGGTGATCTTCTCCTTGGGGGACTGGAACTCCAGGACGTTGGCGATGGCCCGGCCCCGGGCGTTCCGGGCGAGCACGGGGAGCTCGTAGACCTTTTTCCAGTAGACCTTCCCTTCGTCGGAGAAGAAGAGGAGGTAGTCGTGGGTGGACGCCACGAAGAGGTGCTGGAGGAAGTCCCCCTCCTTGGTGTCTGCGCCGGTGACGCCCTTGCCGCCCCTGCCCTGGCGGCGGTAGGCGTCCAGGGGGGTGCGCTTGATGTAGCCGTTCTTGGAGACCGTCACGGCCATGGCCTCCACGGGGATCAGGTCCTCGTCCATGAAGAGGCCTTCCCCCTCCTGTTCGAGGATGACCGTGCGGCGATCGTCGCCGTAGCGCTTCACCATGTCGTCCAGGTCGGCCTTGATGATGTCGTAGACCAGGCGGACGTCGGCCAGGATGGCCCGGTAACGGGCGATCTTCTCCTTGAGCTCCCGCCACTCGGCCTCGAGCTTCTCGATCTCCAGGCTGGTGAGCCTGGCGAGCCGCATGTCCAGGATGGCCCGGGCCTGGATTTCGGACAGGCCGAAACGCTCCATGAGGCGGATCCTGGCGGTGTCCACGTCGGGGGAGTTCTTGATGATCGCCACCACCTCGTCGATGTTGGCCACGGCGATCCTGAGACCCTCCACGATGTGGAGGCGTTCCTCGGCCTTCCTGAGGAGGAAACGGGTCCTCCGGCGGATCACCTCCACCCGGTGGTCCCGGAAGGCCTCGAGGAGCTGCTTCAGGTTGAGCAACCTGGGCCGGCCCCGGTCGATGGCCAGGTTCTGGATGGTGAAGGTCTCCTGGAGGGGGGTGTACTTGAAGAGCCGGTTCAGGGTGACCTGGGCGTCGTCCACGCCCCGCTTCAGTTCGAAGATGAGCCGCATGCCCACCCGGGAGGAGGATTCGTCCCGGATGTCGGCGATGGTGTCGATCCGGCCGTCCTTGACGGCGTCCTTCACCTTCTCGGTGATCCGGTCCTTGCCGACCTGGAAGGGGATCTCCGTGACCACGATCTCCAGCCGGTTGCCCCGCTCCACCACCTCCGTCCGGGCGCGGACGTTCAGGTGGCCCCGGCCCGTGTAGTAGGCTTTGCGGATCTCCGCTTTGCCCAGGATGATTCCTCCCGTCGGGAAGTCCGGTCCCTGGATGTGCTGCAGGAGGTCCTCGATGGTGATCTCCGGGTCGTCGATCAGGGCCTTGAGGGCCGATGCGACCTCCTTGAGGTTGTGGGGGGCCAGGTTGGTGGCCATCCCGACGGCGATGCCCGACGATCCGTTGCAGAGCAAGTTGGGGAACTTGGAGGGGAGGACCACGGGCTGCATGCGGGTTTCGTCGTAGTTGGGGACGAAATCCACGGTCTCCTTGTCCAGGTCCTCCAGCATGTCCATGGCGGGCTCGGCCATGCGGGCCTCTGTGTAACGCATGGCCGCGGGAGGATCGCCGTCGATGGAGCCGAAGTTGCCCTGGCCGTCCACCAGGGGATAGCGCATGTTGAAGTCCTGGGCCATCCGGACCAGGGTGGGATAGATGACGGCCTCGCCGTGAGGGTGGTAGTTACCGGATGTGTCGCCGGCGATCTTGGCGCACTTGCGGTATTTCGCCCGGGGGCCCAGGTGAAGGTCGTTCATGGCGACCAGGATCCGCCGCTGGGAGGGCTTGAGTCCGTCCCGCACGTCGGGCAGGGCGCGGGAGTAGATCACGCTCATGGCGTAGTTGAGGTAGGCCTCCTTCATCTCCTTCTCGATGAAGAGAGGCTTCACCTGGGCGGTCTGGTTCTGCTGGGACTCGGGGGTCATCTCTGGGCGTTCCTCGCAACCCTGGGGGCCGTCCTTCTTCCCTCTCGGGTAGCCTTCCGGGCCTTTTTTCCATTATGGTGTCCCGGGAGGGAGGAAGCAAACATTCCCGAACGAGGAGGCCGCCGTGGGTGAGGAAAGAAAGGGAGGAGGGGAGGTGCTCCCCAGGGACGTGGCCCTTCTCTGCGTGGGCCGGGAGCTGCTCAAGGGCAACACCCTGGACCGGAACGCCAACTGGATGGCCCGCCGGATCGAGCCCCTGGGACTCAGGTGCTGGCGCTTCTCCACGGTGGACGACGTGGCCGAGGAGATCGGCCGGGAGATCCGCTGGATCCTGGAGTCGGGGACCCGCTTCCTGGTCACCACGGGAGGGCTGGGGCCCACCTTCGACGACATGACCCTCCGGTCCATCGCCTCGGCCCTGGACCTTCCCATGGAGGTGGATCCCCGGGCCGAGGCCTGGGTCCGGGAGGCCTACGCCAGGCTCTACGAGGAGGGGCTGACCTCCACGCCCGAGCTCACCCCGGCCAGGCGGAAGATGGCCTTCATGCCCAAGGGGGCCAGGCCCCTCTCGAATCCCCTGGGCGCGGCCCCCGGGATGGCCCTGGAGTGGGGGGGGACGATGATCCTCTCCTTCCCCGGGGTGCCCGAGGAGATGCAGGCCATGTTCCCCCTCCACGCCGAGCCCCTCTTCCGGGAGGCCGGGGGCGGAGCGGGGAACCTGGTCCGCCGGGAGGTGGAGATCGCCTGGCCGGGCAAGGACGAGTCCCTCATCGAGAGGCATGTCCAGGAGATCACTTCCCGCTATCCCGGGCTCTATGTGAAGAGCCGGGTCCGGGGGACGGGCCGGGACGTGACGATCCGGATCACCTTGTGGTGCGAAGGCGAGGATCCCGCCCGGGTGGAGGAGATCCTGGCGAAAGGAGCGGAGGACCTGAAGCGGAGGCTGGATTCCCTGGAACCGCCCTCCCCGGGGGAGGCCGGCCGGCCGGCGCCGGGGGAGGATTTCCGGTCGTAAGGGAACAGATCCGGGCGGGAGTTCGCTAACGGGAAGGGCGCCGCCGTTCCGGCCGCGGGGATCCGGCCTTTTTCTCCGGCGGCTTGCCTTGGCGGAAGAGCGGATCGAAGCTAGACTGGGGGGTTGGAAACGGTCCGCAGGGTTGTGCCCCGCCGGATTCCACCGCCGGTTTCCGCCGGGATCCTCAGGCCCTCCCTCCTTTCCTGCCTTTGTCCAAAGGATACCTGTCGAGCATATAGATTTTCTCCGGAAACCGACGTCCTTCCCGAACCGCCTTCCTCCCGGGGCTTCCTTCCCGGCCGGCTGGTGGGTTCCCCCCCGGAGGGAGGCGCCGTCCTTCCGGGGAAGAGGTTCTTTTCTTCATCTTTCGGGAGGCGTCGCCATGAACTCGAGAATCCTCGTCCTGTTCGGTTTTCCCTTCGTCTTTTCCCTCTGCCCCGCCCAGGGCCCCCGGATCGTGACACCTTCCCGGGTGGTCCGCCTGAACGAGGTGGGCCCCCCGGCGGACGAGGGCCCGAAGCGCTGGGAGGCGCCCCTCCCGGGGGAAAGCGTTTCTCCTCCCTCCGTTCCCATGCCGGGCGGCGGTGCCGCGAAGGGGGTGAGGCTGGTCTCCAAGGACCTGCGGGCGGGCCGGGTGAAGGTCTTTCCTCCGCCGGCGAAGGTTTCGGGCGATTCGGGATTCGTGACCGGGTCGAACCTGAGAAACCGGGCCGGGGGGGTTGAGGGTTGGGGAAATGCGCCATCCAGGATCTGGGGCGTCACGACTTTCCCCTACTCTTCGGTTTGCCGGATCTTCTATACCACGAGGGGGATGAAATTCAAGGCCTCGGGGCTCCTGATCTCCCCGAACGTCGTGCTCACGGCGGGGCATGTCGTCCACGAGGGAAGGAACGGCACATGGTGCAAGAACATCACCGTTTCCCCGGCCTGGAACGGATCCGACATGAACTTCGGGAGCGGGCGGGCCGTGAAGCTCTACACCTGGAGCGCCTGGATCAATTCCAGCGACAGTAACCACGACATCGGCCTCATCCAGTTGGACCGTCCCGTGGGGTTCCTCGCGGATTACATGGGATACGGTTTCAACAAGGACTCCTTTTTCAAGGGGCGACAATTCCGGTTTTCTGGGTATCCGTGGAGGCAGTACGGCGGGGCACCCGACGCCATGTACGGGGCGAAGGGGACCTTCGACACGGTCCTGCAGTACCGTTTCAGGTCCTCGGCGCCCTGGCCCTACAAGCCCTACGGGATGGACGGGGCCGGCGTCTACTACGAGTCGCCCACGTGGGTCCGGACCGCCTACGGCGTCCTGACCGGCTACTCGGTATACTGGAGCGGAAACCTGAGGAAGCTCTACCATGCCAGGATCACGCAGAACAAGTTCTCCTATATCAGGGGGACGGTGGTCCCGAACGCTTTCCCCTCCGGCCGGGTGGACCTGGTCCCGCTGAACGTCAGGGCCGAATACGAGGGGAAGGCCGTCCAGGCCGGCCTGGCCTTGTCCCGGATGACCTACGTCCTGTGCAACGCCTCCAATTACGACCCCCCGGTGAAGACCTACAAGGTGGACGTCTACCTGTCCAGCAACGACAACATCTCCAAGGCGGACAGGAAGATCCAGCACCAAGCCCTGAAGGTGAACTTCTCTCCCAGGATGAGCGTCACCGTCTACTGCCTGGGAAAGGGGGCCCCGGTCATCCCCGCAGACGTGAAGGCCGGAACCTACTGGATCGGGGTGATCGTCGACGAGAAGGATTACAACACCGCCAACAACGAGACCGACGGCTGGGACGCCGCGAAGATCACCGTCGCCGGTTGTCCCGTTACGGCTCCTTCGGGGTACGGCGCCGTCGAGGGCGACTCGTCCACTCTCGAGCCGGGATGCTTCGCTCCCTCCAAGTGCCAGCTTCTCTACGACGCCTCCGTCCTGAAGGGCGTCCCCTTCGGGGTGATCACCGGCCTCGCCCTGAGGAGGGACGGACTTCTCAACGGGTCCTTCCAGGCCCATTCCTCCTACATCACGGTGCACATGAGCGCCTTCGGGGTGAATGGGGCCGGCTTCTGGTCCCGGACGAGCTATTCGGCGAACCGGGGAAAGGGCTGCAGGCTGGTCTTCCCCCGGGCCAAGGTGGACTTCCCCGCCGTGACCAGGCCCGCCGTGACGCCGGCGCGGTTCAGCGTGGAACTTCCTTTCGCCAATCCCATCGCCTACCTTCCGGGAAGGAACATGATGGTCGAGATGGACGTGGCGGATCCGTCGGGAGGGAACAACTTCTTCTACTGGGGTTCCGACGCAGTGATCTTCGGGCCCTATGCGAAGAAGGGGACGACGGAGAAGTTCGGGAAGGGTTGCCCCTCGGGCAGGATCATGGTCGGAGAGGCTCCGCCGGTGGACGGATTGTCCAAGCTTTCCTGGTATTGGGACTCCGGTGCGGGGAAAGGGACGCCCGCCCTGGGAATCCTCGGAACGAGCCGCACGAGGTGGGGGAGCTTGGCTCTCCCGTTTTCGCTGACTGGTATGGGAGCTCCCGGGTGCAGCCTCTACACCGACCTGGTGCTGGCCTTCCCGGGAGTCACCCGGGGAATCCTGTTGCCCGGCCTTTACCGGGTGGAGGTGCCCGTTCCGGCGGACTCGACCCTTGCCGGCGGAGTCCTCTACGGCCAGACCTTCGTCTTCGACAAGACTTACAACTCCCTGGGGGTGAGGGCCTCGGAAGGGATGAAGTTCACCCTGGGGACACCCAGGCTGCCTTCGCCGGCCTTCCAGCTCACAAGCAACTTCTCGATGGGAAAGCCGCCCTTCCCGGACAAACCCCACCTGTCCTACTTCTCCGTTCCCATCCTCGCCTTGAGGGGACTCTAGGAAAGGATCGGCCGCGGCCTGGAAAGGGCCTTTCCTCCGGGCTGTCCGGGGGACGATCGCTCCTTTTCCCGGAGGAGCGTGTCGTTCCGGGGCATGGTCTTCCCGGGGAGGCCCTTTCCGGGCCGAAAGCCCTCCTCGGGGGGGCATGGAGGTGAAAGCCCGGCCTTCCGGGAGGGTTCCGGGAGGAAGGACGGGAATCCCGGCCTTTCGGCACGGTTTTTCCGGCCTTTTCCCCTTTCCCGGCGGGGTTGTTCCGCCCGGAAAGCCTGCTAAACTGCGAATTGCATCGTAAACTTCTTGATGGATCCTCCAGGCTCCGGGGATTCGGACCGGACGACTGCGGGGCGAAGAACCGCCCGCGGGAGTTTTCTCGACAAGGAGTTCTCATCGGGGAGCCTCTTTTCTTTTCTCCAGATTCACGCCCAAGGAGTTTTTTTTCGGAGTTCCCTGAACTCGGGAAGTTTTCTTCGGCTCCACCCTTCCTGCTCCCGCCGGTGGGGGAAAGCCCGGTTCTTTACTTTTTCAGCCGACCAAGGAGGCGAAATGAAGCTGTCCGCCCTGCTCTTGTCCTGCCTGGCCGTCGCAGGTTCCGCGGCCGCCCAGGGGCCGCCCGAAGTCTTCACGAAGGGGGAGGTCCAGATGGACCGCCCCGGGGTTCCGGGGAACGAAGGCCCCAAGCGCTACGAGGTCCTACCTCCTCCCAAGGACGCCGTCCCGGTTCCCTTGCCGGATATGAAACGCCGTGGCGTAACCCCGCCCGGCAAGAACAGGATGGTCTCCTACGACCCGCGCACGGGCGTGGAGAAGACCTACGCTCCCCCGTCGCCGGGCGGTCCGGCTTCGGACTTCGTCACCGGCACGAGGCTCCGGGGGGGCGTGGCCGAACCCGAATCCTGGAACAACGGCCTCACCAGGGTCAGCAGCACCAATTTTCCCTGGTCCACGAGTTGCAAGGTCTTCATGACCATCGGCACCAAGAGCTACCAGGCCTCGGCCACGATGATCGACATGAAGCACGTCATCACGGCGGGTCACGTGGTCAACGGCGGGAAGAATTCCCCCTGGGCCACGAACGTCCGGGTCTTCCCGGCCTGGAACGGATCCTCCAATGCCTTCGGCGGCGCCAACGGGATCAACCTCTACAGCTGGTCGGGATGGACCAACTCGAGCGACTTCAACCACGACCTGGGCCTGATCCGCCTGGACCGGCCCGTGGGATGCCTGACGGGGAATTTCGGCTACGGCTACAACAACAGCAATTCCTTCTTCACTTCCAAGACCTTCAACATGGCGGGCTATCCCGCAAGCGGCTACACCGGAGCCCCCAACGCCATGTATTACGGATACGGGAAATACGATTCCGTCTCCACCTACCGCCTGAATGCCTCCACGAACTGGTCCTACCGGCCGGGCGGGATGTCCGGGTCCGGGTCCTACGTGCTCAACGGGTCCAACCGGACGGTCTATGCCGTCATGTCCACGGCGACGGCCTCCTCCCAGTGGGGGCACCCGAACAGGAACATCGGCCACACCCGCATCAATTCCGCCAAGTTCACCTACATCCGGGACACGGCCATTCCGGCGGCCTATTCCAAGACCAGGGCCGACTACGTTCCCATGGCCGTCAAGGTCTCCATCCCTTCAGGCGGTCTCAGGCCGGGGGACGCCCTTTCCGGCATGAATTACCGTGTCTGCAACGCATCCCTCTACGACCCCCCGAAGAAGACCTTCAATGTCGACGTCTACCTCTCGACGAACGACAACATCTCCAAGGCGGACCGGAAGATCCAGAACCACAACTTCACTTTCGATTTCGGGAAGAAGAGCAGCGTGACCGTGAACGTCGGCGTCAAGCCGGTCATCCCCTGCACGACTCAGCCCGGGACCTACTGGATCGGCGTGATCCTGAACGAGAACGACGGTGACGTGAACAACAACGACACCGACGGGTGGGACGCCGCCAAGGTGACCATCTCCAAGCCTTACGAGACGGCGCCTTCGGGCTTCCTCTGCAAGGAGGGGAATTCCTCTCACCACATTCCTTCCCGCTACGCCCCTGCCCGTTCCCAGCAGCTCTACGACGCATCCATCCTCTCGGGTCTGAAAACGGGCGTCATCCGGGGGATCGCCTTGAGGCGGAACGGGACCGGATCCGCGACGTATACCGCGCACAAGTTCAGGATGACCATCCACATGAGCTCCAGTGGAGTGAAGAGCGCGGCCGGCTGGAGCAAGACCAGCTACCTGGCCAACCGGGGGACCGATTACAAGGCCGTCGTCTCGAACAAGGTCGTGAATTTCCCCGCGGCGGCGAGGCCTTCCACGGCGCCGGCCCCCTTCAGTGTCACGGTGCCTTTCACCACGCCCTTCTCCTACTTCAAGGGCCGGAACCTGCTCGTGCAGTTCGATACCACCAACTATCCCTCCGGCGTGGGGAGCTACAACTGGTACGCCGACGCCCAGTATTACTCCTCTTCCGCCAAGGCGGGAACAGTGGTGAAATACGGAAAAGGGTGTCCATCCGGGTTGGTCCTCCACGGGTACGCCCCTCCGATCAACGGGACGTCCAAGCTCTACTGGTACTGGTATTCCAAGGGCGGGTACCACACCCCGGCCATGGCGATCCTGGGCGTGAGCGACAAGACGTGGGGCTTCCTGATTCTTCCCTTCTCCCTGGCGGGAATGGGCGCCCCGGGGTGCTACCTCAACGCCGACATGGTCCTGGCTTTCGTGGGCTTCACCGACTCTACCGGCACCAACGGCCGTTACAGGGTGGATCTCTCCGTGCCCTACGATCCTTCCCTGGCGGGTGGTGTGCTCTACGGCCAGACCCTGGTGTTCGACAGTGGCTACAATTCGCTGGGAGTCCGGGCCTCGGAAGGCCTCAAGTTCACCCTGGGGACTTACATGACCCCGCGTCCGGCTCTCCACCTCTACACCTACGGAGTGACTCCTCCCTTCTCGAACAAGCCGAGGTATTACTCGAATACGGTGAACGTCCTCCAGTTGATCGGGCTGTAAGGCTGGCCGGGGCTGACGTA
>Ga0256914_1003146_pt1 | contig 13200 bp, 8 predicted proteins | sample HulkmetaG_FD_191571 | JGI IMG/M metagenome (GOLD analysis project Ga0256914, IMG submission 191571) | Hydrothermal chimney microbial communities from Main Endeavour vent field at the Juan de Fuca Ridge, Pacific Ocean - Hulk | ecosystem: Environmental > Aquatic > Marine > Hydrothermal vents ... | reverse complement strand
TGTCGATCCAGTGCCGAACTGGGCGGATGCAGTGAAATTCGCGTGACCGTCGTTGACGTACAAGTAATTCTGCCCCACATTCCCAATGGCTACATCCATATCACCGTCATTGTCGAAATCCGCCGCCGCTGCCGCGTACGAAGGCAAGTTATCCAGGGATAAGGTGATCTCCATGAAAGTGCCATTGCCGTTGTTCAGATACAAATCGTTCTGCTTGGCTCCCCCATCATTTGCGGCATAACCACTCGTGGCCGTTTGCGCCTGGACAAAGTCCAGGTCGCCATCGCCATCAAAATCGGCCCACGCATTATCCCAACCGGATGTGCCGCCAGAGCCAATTTCCTGGGGAGTTCCATACGTCGCGAGGCCTGTGACCCGACCGGCCAAACCAAACGCGACGCCTATGACCAACACAAGGACTACAAGCGAATAAAACACATACAGGGCTCGCACGCCCGAACGCATATACATCATTAAAACCTCCTGCCTATCCAGGTGCGTTTGACAACCTAGGGGATAAAGTGCTTAAAAATCCTCGACAAGGTCCACATTGCCGAGCCAGTGGACAATCGCTCATCCACCCTTGCTCAAATATTTGGAGCCTAGACAGCCCCTTTAAGTATACCAAAAAAATTAATGGACATACCTTACATCTCCATGACAAAACCGGGAAATTGAGGACACGGAAAATGCCGTAACTCTTTGAGAGAAATAACGACCCAATACATAGAGGACCTTGCCAATCCGGTTTAGGAGGAGGTCAGCCAAGCCTATGGACGACCCATGACCCGATTGTATCGTCTCGCGACCTTACTTACCATCAGCGGGATTCTGACCATCACCCTGATCCTGACCGTAACGGCCCCTACTGCGCAGGGGGACACGCGTGTGCCCGCGCGCTCCCACCCCCCACTTCCCACACTCACCTTCCTCGACGGCCCACGCAGGCCGGCCCTCATTATCCACAGCAACGACCACACCACCACCGTGTGGAAAGCCCCCCCGCTCACCCTCCTCCACCGAATCCATCACCACCATGGCACCTGGGATCTCTCCCTGGTCCCCACAGGTGCAGAAACTGATAAGTGCGTCTACACCGTCACCTTAAGCCCCCAAGAATCGACCTGGCAAATCATCACCGGGACCTGGACGTGCTCCCCTGAAAACCGTGATCTCCCACCACCATCCATAACACGTACCCATTCCTTCCAAAACACCGCCCACCCTTCCCTGGACGAAGGAGTCACCTTAGAACCTCCCTCGTACATTCGTGTCCGTCACGACCCGCGCAACACATGTCGGGATGTACCGCCGGGGCACATAGATGTCATTCCCTTTGAGGAATACGTAGCGCGCGTAGTGCCCGCGGAAATGCCCGCTCTGTGGCCCATAGAAGCCCTGAAAGCCCAGGCCATAGCCGTGCGCACGTACGCCTGGTATCACATCCTTCACCCCTACCCGGAGTACGACGTGAGCGACTGGGTGGACAACCAGGTGATGTGCGACCAACATCACCCACGCAGTGACCTCGCGGTGGAGGCCACGCGAGGACAGATCCTTGTGTACCGGGGGAGCCCTATTGTCGCCTTCTACAGCGCCCAAAATGGCCATCCCACCCTGGACGACCCCTGGGATTTGCCCTACATAGCCCCGATCCCAGATCCGGTAAGCCTGAATTCCCCCCGCCGCGGACACGGCTGGGGACTGTCACAGGTTGGGGCCGCGCGGTGGGCCCAACGGGGGTGGAACGCATACCAAATCCTCGCGCACTATTACCCCAACACAACACTCTCTGTCCCCCCGGACACACCAAGACCCGTGGGCACCCTCCTGCCCCTCGAATTGGAGGACATGACCCTGGGCCACGCATATCCCCTCTACCTCTTCGTGGGTACTCCCCGTCCCTTAAACGCGATTACCGTCACGGCTCATCTGGGTGACACAACAGCCATCCCGGTAATTACCCGAACCCATCCCATCACCACCTTCCTGGGCGTTTGGGAGCCCCCCAAAGACCTCAGCAGCACCAAACCCATTGTCCTTGACGTTCAGGTGGAGGACATCTCACACACCATCACCCCATTAGGCCACGCTCAGATCTACCGCTTCCCCCACCCCCCCACGCTCACCGTACAGACAGTGACCGAAACCGTGGATCCCCGCATCGTCCTGGACATCGACCTCCAGCCGGAGACCGGCACTGCGCCGCTCATAGGCATCGGAGAGGGATGGCTTTGGGAGGAAAGGGCATTCTCCTGGGTGCCCAAGGAAACAGGGCACATCATCTCCGACACGCACGCCCTGGACGGGCGAGCCTGGCAACATCCAGGGGATGCCCCCAATGGAATTCTGTACGGACCCTACACATCCCGTCTTCGCCCGGGCCAATCCTATCGCGCCTGGTTCCGCCTGGCCGCGGGAGACGTTGGTTCACCGAATGTGATCGCCTTCCTGGACGTGGTGGAAGACACGGGCAAGACCTTGTTGGGCCTGCGCGCGTTGCGGGGCATTGAATTTCCCGCGGCTGGAGCATACCGAGAGTTTCCAGTGGATTTCCACCTGTTCCCTCGGACCACAGGGGAACCACGTCGCGTGGAATTCCGCGTTCACGCCCTCGCCCCCATCACCCTCACACTTGACCGGGTGCTGGTAACCACCTACCCACAAACGTGGGAAAAAGGAGCCCAATGGCATTTAGAACACCAATCGGGAATCCACACCCTCACTGTTAAAGCAACGAACCTCGCTGGGGCTGTGAGTGCCGATAGCGTACTCTCCGTCACCCTGGCCATGCCTGCACAGCCAATAACGTTCACCTTTCATCCGCCCTCGGGATGGATTACCTCGAACACCCCCCTCTTGTGGGACATTCACACCGCGGTCGCTCCACCGAACCCCGAACGGTTTGCCTACCGATACAGTCGGGACCGCGCCCACTGGTCTACCTGGTTCCCCCTCCGGGTGATGGACGTCTACAGCCGCGGGGGGACACTCTCCTTATCGCCCTCAAACCTTCCAGACGCGACCTCCGTGTGGGTGCAGGTCCGGGGTGAGGACATGTTCACTTACGAAGGAATCAGCCCTCCCGCCCCCGTTTCCGTGGACTTACATCCCCCGCGCACACAAGTGACCCTGACCATTGAGGGGAAGGTGTACGCCCGTTGGAGCAGTGAAGACGCCACCGGCATTACCGGTTATGACGTGGAAGTGTGGCAAGAGGGAATCGGCTGGCGCCCGTGGTTCACCCACACGCTAACCACCGAAAGCACGCTGGAAGTTTCCCCCGGCACACGCGTAGCCGTGCGCGCCCGATCCTATGACGCCGCGGGGTGGATTGGTCCCTGGTCTACCCCTGTAACGCGAACCGTTCCTTATCGCCTGTGGACTCCTCACATTCTGCAAGGAACACTCAACGGTGCAGGAACACCGTGACCTCACTCCCCTCTGCCAACCCATTGCTGTTCAGGGGAACCACAATCATCCCGTCACTGCGAATCAAGGTGTAGATGAGATTGGACTTACCGAACACCGGCACAGCCCACAGAGTACCATCCCGTTCCTCCAGGCGTACCTGGATTACATCCTCACGACCGGCCACAGAGGGAATGTTGCGAGCCAAACGCGCTTGCACCGTGCAGGGTCTATCCTCCTTCGCTCCTAACCACACTTGAATGGTGGGAACCACAAAGCGCAGGAAATTGACCATCGCACTCACCGGATTGCCGGGCAATCCGACCACAGGAGTGCCATTGCACACGGCTAGAATCGTTGGCTTCCCCGGACGCGTGGACACTCCGTGCACTAAAATTCCCGGTTGTCCCAGCGCCTGAATCTCTGCCGCGCTCATGTCCCGAGCGCTCACCGAACTCCCCGCGGAGAGCACAATAATATCCGCCTCGGCTTTAGCCTGTCGCAAAGTTGTCCGTAAGGCCTCGGGCCGGTCAGGAACAATACCCATCCGCAGGGGAATGCCTCCAGCCCGCACGGTTAAGGCAGCCAGAGTGTACGAATTGATGTCACGCACCTGTCCTGGCTGGGGTGTTTCCGATGGGGGGATAACTTCATCACCCGTGCTGATAATGGCCACGCGAGGTTTCTGCGCTACAGCAATCTCCGTAATCCCCAGCGCGAGCAAACCGCCGATATCCTGAGGACGGATGCGATGACCGCGCGGCAGAACCGCGTCCCCTTGACGGATGTCCTCACCCACCTGAATGACATTCTCCCCAGGAGCCACAGGGTGAAACACCTCAATGCCCCCGTCCTCAACCTCCTGAGTGTGTTCTAGCATGACTACCGCGTCCGCGCTATCCGGGAGCATTCCTCCGGTGTGCACCAATACCGCCTCTCCGACTCCGATGTCCAGGGTGGGAGGTTGGCCCATAGGGACCTCGCCTACAATTGTCAGGTACGCGGGCAAACCCGGTGATGCGCCAAAAGTGTCCTGCGCCGCGACCGCGTAACCATCCACCGTGCTCCGACGGAAGAACGGGAGATCGTGAGGGGCTAACACATCCTCAGCCAACACCCGATCCAGGGCCTCCTCCGTGGCCACACGTTCAACCCTGAGAGAGGGGTGCATGTGCGCCCGAAATCGTTGCCACGCATCTTCAGGTGATAACACGTGAAAAAGTTCTTTGCTCTCCATCCTCCTCATGCTTCAACCTCTCCCCCATGTGATTTTAAACGGGACGCGGCCGACTGATCCAGCCACCAGTGGATATCTCCATGAGACGGGTTCACGCCCTGCACCGGACACTCCTCTACAGGAAGGGGGGACCCCAATGCCTTACGAACGGTCTCCGCCTTCCCCTCCCCTCGCACCAACAGGAAAATGGTACGGGCATCGTTTAACGCGGGATATGTCAGGGTAATCCGCCGCACGTCTACTCCCGGCGCATCCACCACCCAGCGATCGCGCACGTGCAGGGCAGGGGAATGGGGGAAGAGGGAGGCGGTGTGACAATCAGGTCCCATGCCGAGGAGCAAAAGGTCAAAGGCGGCCCGGCCCTGGGGAAAATACGCGTGCAGTGTAACCTCGTAGGCCTGAGCAGCCAGGCTGGGCGTGTGCATGTACGTGGGAATTGGGTGAACGTTTTCCGTAGGAATGGGCAGGTGACGGATGAGCGTGTTCAGGGCCATACCGTAATTACTTCGCGGGTCGTCAAAGGGCACATAGCGCTCATCCCCCCAAAACAGGTGCACACGCTCCCAGGGCAGAGCGTGTGCGTAGTGAAGCGCGAGGTGCTGATACACAGCCCTGGGGGTTCCGCCACCGGAGAGAACGAAACTCACCACATCGGATTGCGCTAAAGAACGCTGTAATGTGCTGACTATCGCCGCGGTTACATCTTCCACCCACCGCGCGTCCGGCTGTATGTGAATGTATCTCATGGTCTTCTTATGTCTCCTTTACCCTGGTTTAATGACCGGTTTCCAATTTACGAGGTAATCCAACACATCCTGATAAATGGGATCTTCGCCCCCTTGCTGCAGGAGCATGGTCAACCCTTCCACCGCGTCCGACCAGTGGACCCCACGCGTTTGTCGGGTGCGCGTGGTCCCCACTTCTACCTGTATGAGCACCTCCTCCGCGCCTTCCACCGAAATGGTGAATTCCGCGCTTGTGCCTTCGGCTCGCGGCGCGGTCAACAAACGCACCCGCTGCAGTAGGGGAGAATGGGTGTCCTGAGCGGAAGGCGCCCGAAACTCCAACGACACCCGCACAAGATCGCCATTCCGATGAAACCGCCATTCCTTACTGCTCTTGCGTCCCCGCTGTCCGGGTGTCCATCCCAACCGGGATGCCAGCCAAGCCGTCAGGTAAAGGGCTGCGATAGTGCCGGCTGTGGTATTCACCGCGCGAATGTGTACTCGCTGCACACTGAGAAGGTACGGACGTTTGTCCGGCGGGTCAAACAGTTGAGCCAGCAACTCGCGCCACGGGGTCAAGCGCGACCACACCAGATCCACCACGGAGGGGGAGGAAGCGTGTTTCCGCACATCAGCCAGCGCGGACAAGAAGGCGGCCACATCCTGCACGTGCTCTGCGTCCACAACGAGCGAGGTGCCCACATCCAGCAGTTGGCGCAACAGGGTATCATGGATGTCCAAAGGGCGCTGCCACCATATGTCCACCGGCCGCTCGGGAAGGAGCAGAGCGAGAATGGCCGTGTGCACGTGCTCCCACACATCTGGGCGAGCGTAAAGGGTAATGACCTCACAACATGTAGGGCGAGCCGAATCCAGGTGCCCTTGAACGCCTACCTCGGCCGCCATCCCGGGATCAGGGGTGGTATCATCGGGCACGATGAAGAAGAAACGGCTCGGGTGATGCTTGGCCACCGCGATCACCCGGTGTACAACCTCCTCGACAGCATTGCGGTCGGCGAGGACAACCACCAGGTTGCGCGTGCAGGAACGGGTCATGCCTCGCAACCCTTCCTCTTGCCATAGCCTTTGCAGGGTGGTTTCCACATCCCTTACAGGAATAGGGCCAACGCCGCTAAATGCGTATTCCATGAAATTCACCTCCCGTTAGAGCCGTCGCCAACGCCGCCCATCCGCGAACAACAACGCATCTGCCCCCTTAGGTCCCCACGTACCCGCTTCGTACACCTCGGGAGGGGGCAATGTCTTCCACGCGGCGAGAATCGGATCGATCACCTGCCAGGCCTGTTCCACTTCATCCGCGCGGGTAAACAACGTCTGGTCGCCCAACATGGCGTCCAAAAGCAAGCGTTCGTACGCGTCCGGCGTTCTCACACCAAAGGCATCGCCATAGTGGAAGTCCATGGTCACCGAACGGACCTGCACGGCCGGACCGGGGAGTTTCACCTCAAAACGCAGACTAATGCCTTCATCCGGCTGGATGCGCAGGGCCAACACATTAGGCTGAATGTGCTCTCCAGTCTCGGACTTGAACAACAGGTGCGGAACCTCGCGGAACTGTACCGCGATCTCGCTCACGCGCTTGGGCAGTCGTTTTCCTGTACGCAAGTAAAAGGGAATACCCTGCCATCGCCAATTATCCACAAACAAGCGCAAGGCCACATACGTTTCAGTGGTGGAATCCTCGGGCACCCCTTCCTCTTCCCGATACCCGCGCACAGGTTCCCCCGCGATCCACCCGCGGGTGTACTGCCCTCGCACCACGTTCTGGGCCACATCCTGGACGTCATAACGGCGAATAGAGCGCAGCACTTCCACTTTTTTATTTCGGACATCATCCGCGTCCAGGGCCACCGGAGGATCCATGGCCGTCAGCGTGAGAAGTTGGAGAAGGTGGTTCTGAACCATATCACGCAGGGCCCCGGTCTGATCGTAATAACCGGCCCGGTGCTCTACGCCCACCTGCTCGGCCACAGTAATTTGAACGTGATCCACGTAACGACGATTCCAAATGGGCTCGAAAATGGCGTTCGCAAAGCGGAACACCAAAATGTTCTGAACAGTCTCCTTGCCCAGGTAATGATCAATGCGGTAGATCTGGCGTTCATCAAACACCTGCTGAACCAGCGTGTTCAACTCCCGAGCACTGGCCAGATCGTGTCCAAAGGGCTTCTCAATGACCACCCGCGTCCACCCCCGACTACGGGCCAATCCATCATGGCCCAAACGTTGAACAATCACAGGGAATAGGGAAGGCGGGGTGGCCAGGTAGAACAAGTGATTGCCATTAGTGCCAATTTCCACGTCAAGCCGACTCAAATACTCCCGCAACGTGCGATACGTCGCGGGGTCATCGTAGTACCCGGAAATATAGTGCAGACGCCGCAAGAATTGGGCTGCCACCTCCGTGTTGGTAACGCCCACATGGGTCTCAATAGCCTGCTGAATGCGCTTGCGAAATTCACGGGTATCCCAGGGGCGGCGTGACACCCCCACCACAGCCCAGCCGTGGGGCAACAAATTCTGTTGCGCTAACCGATAAAGGGCTGGTATCAACTTCCGGTGCGTAAGATCACCGGAAGCGCCGAATATGACCAGGACGTGCGGGGACGGTGCACGTTCCAACCGTAGTCCGGCCATTAAGGGATTGTCCGACCAATGAATAGGCACCATAATCCCTCCTTATCTTCCAAGAACAGTCCCCGAGCCGCCCATTATACCACACATCGCACAACAAAGCCGAACACCCACATCCCGGCCACAGTCCCCCTCCACGCCACGTACCCCATGCCTCCTGGAGAAAACGTGGGCCAGCAGGCGGACGGGATGCAGGCCAATAGAGATCGCCTAGCCACCAACAAACGATGTTGGCGAACACGTCCAAATGTGCTACACTCTATACATCAACGAATCATTACCTGATTGACCAGCACACCGGGGGATACCGTGTTGGTCAACCAGGGACTCACACCAACCCGTGAACCGTGCTCGGCTGTACATGTGAGAAGGAGAATTTACAATGTCCCAAACGATGCCGCTCCTGCGATTAAAAGCCCAACATTTAGGCAATGGCAAAGTCCAATTCCAGGCCGAGTTTGCAGCCCCATCCGAACAGACAGCGGGCGTATGCGCTTCCGCGTACCTGGAACCCGGTGATGACACCCGGATCAACGTGGGATTCCTGTGCACCCCCACATCAGTCACCTGGCGAGAACAACGGACCATCCCCCTTGTCGAACACGCGTACACCGGGGAGGGACCTTTCACAGCACGCCTGATATGGTCTGACCACGTCATCACCACCGAAGTGAACTTCGCCGCAACCGAAGAAGGAACCTCTCCTTCCCTGCCCGAACTTACCCACTTCACAGCCACCCGAAACAATGAGGACCGAATGCAAATCGACGTACACCTCGCGGTCCGCGGACTCACACCGGATGTGCGCCTTCGGGTGGACGGCGGGGCTGGGCAGGTGTATTGGCTCAGCGGAGATGGCACCTCAGAACAGGAAGCCGCATGGACGCTCTACTACACCAAAACCGGAACCTACAACATTGCCGTTGATGTGGTGGATTCCGACGGATTTTGGCTTGGCACATTAGCAGAAGACACCATCACCATTGGTCTCCCAGAAGAAGAGGAGGGCGAAGAAGAACCCGCGGCCACCACAGCCCCTACCCTTTCCGCCACAGCCCGCATCGCGATGGAGGAAATCACCATCCTCCGATCGGGTTTCCCCGCGTGGATGCCCTTCCGCTACGCACGGCCTGTATGGGCCTACACACGCACATACGTATCCCCGGGTGGGGGACGGGTTTCCCGCATACTGGCACCGGGCACATACATCTCCATCCACGAAGAAACCGTAGTCGGAGAGCACCTGTGGTATCGCACCGGAGGCAACGACTGGATCCCCTCCAGTTCAGTGGTCCTCCTCCACCCCTCTGACTTAAAGGGAGTAGAACTCACAGGCACAGCCCCCCCCCCACCACCACCCTCGCCACCGAGCACACCCACCCGTCGCGGAGTGGTGACCGCGTACATCCTGAACGTGCGCGCCCGACCGGGAGTTCGCCCGGACAACCCGCCCATCGACCGCCTGCGCCAGGGCACTGAAGTCCTCATCTACGAGGAAACCCTCTACAACGGGGAAACCTGGTACCGCATCGGCGTCAACCGGTGGGTCCACGGCGGTTGGGTCCGCATCGTGTCCCCACGCGCCCACGCGACCACAGCCACCGAGACCCCTACCTCAACAGAAGGCATGGCACTCCCTGTGGGTTGGATTGTCGCGTCCACCCTGAACGTGCGAGCACGACCAGGAGTTTCAGACGACAACCCACCCATTGACAGAGTACACTACAAGGACCGTTTCCACATCCTGGAAGAACGGGTCGTCCAGGGGGCAAAGTGGTACCGCATAGGGGAAAACCGTTGGGTGTACGGGGGCTGGGTGGGAGTTGCCCGTTACAAGCCCCGTCCGGCCCAGATCAAAGCCAGTGACAAATGGGTCGGAGTGAGCCTGCGCGAACAGACACTGGTGGCTTACGAAGGGGATACCCCTGTCTACGCCACCCTGGTCGCGACCGGAGTACCACAATACCCCACAGTGCGGGGCATCTTCCGCACCTGGTTACGTCGCCGTTGGGGACGCATGGTGGGAGGCACGCCCGGTACCATGCATTACTACTACCTGGAAGACGTAACCTGGACCATGTACTTCTACCGCGGGTACTCCTTACACACTGCCTACTGGCATGACGCGTTCGGACGACCGCGCAGTCACGGGTGCGTGAACCTGAGCCCCTACGACGCGTGGTGGATATTCCGCTGGAGCGAAACCGAGGATGGACACAGCCCGGTTGTGTACGTGTACTGGTAAGTGATGGCCATGTTGAGGGAACTGTACATTCGAAACTTCGGCATTATCGACGAACTCACAGTCACCTTTGCACCGGGACTCAACGTCCTGACCGGAGAGACCGGCGCTGGCAAATCCCTCCTGGTGGATGCGGTCACGGCCATACTGGGAGCACGGGCCCAAGCCGAATGGATCCGTGCCGGCGCGGACAAAACCATTGTTGAGGGCATCTTCGAACTGGAAGGCGACGTTCTGGATCGGGTCAATGCCCTGCTCCGCCGCGAAGGACTGGATGAGGAAGGCAACACCCTCATCCTCTCTCGCGAAGTACGATCCACAGGGCGCAGCATTGCCCGCATCAACGGCCGAGCAGTCACAGCCACCCTGTTAGGGGAACTTGGCCGTCTGCTGGTGGACATCCACGGCCAGGGAGAACACCTCTCCCTGCTCAGCCCCCGGTCACACCTTTTCCTCCTGGACCGCTACGCCCACCTGGATGAACTTCGGGCCGAAGTCGCGGAAAACGTAACACGGCTGCGGGCCATCCGTCGCGAACTGGAGCACCTGCGCACCCACGAACGAGAACTCGCCCAGCGCGCGGATCTCCTGGCCTACCAAATTCAGGAAATCGAACAGGCCGCACTGGATCCAGGGGAAGAGGAAGAACTCGAAATCGAGCGCCAACGATTGGCCCACGCGGAACACCTCATCGAAAACGTGGAAGCCGCGATCCTCGCCCTGGAAGGGGACGTGGGATCCATGGCCGGCGCGTTGGATCTCATCGGGGATGTGGAATCCCGCCTGGGCCGCCTCACCGAACTGGATCCCTCATTAGAACCCCTGGCCACTCAGGCCGCAGCCCTTGCGGACCAAGTAAACGACCTCCTGCGCGCGCTGACCACCTATCGAGAACACGTGGAATTCAACCCCCAGCGCCTGGAAGAAGTCGAAGACCGATTAGCACTCATTCGGAGCCTGAAACGCAAGTACGGCGACACCATCGAAGAAATCCTCGCTTACGCGGAACAAGCCGCGCAGGAACTGGCCCACATCCAGCGGGCCGATGAGCGGATAGCCGACCTCATGGCAGAGGAAGAAAACCTGCGAAGGGAGATCGGTGCCCTGGCCGCGACACTCTCCCAACGCCGTCAAGAAGCCGCCCAAAGGTTAGCGCAAGCGGTTGAGGCCGAACTCAAGGACCTGCGTATGCCTCATACCCGGTTCCACGTTGCCATCCGTCACGTCGAAGACCCCGATGGACTGCCCGTTGATGGGCGTCACCTGGCCTTTGACACCACTGGCGTAGATCACGTGGAATTCCTCGTCAGCGCCAACGAAGGCGAACCCCTGCGCCCGCTGGCACGCGTCGCGTCAGGGGGAGAAACCGCGCGCCTCATGCTGGCCCTGAAATCGGTGCTCGCCCACGCGGACCCCGTCCCCACACTGATATTTGACGAAATCGACGTGGGTATTGGAGGGCGTCTGGGCGGCGTTGTAGGACGTAAACTGTGGCGCCTGGCCCGAACCCACCAGGTACTCTGCGTTACCCACCTGCCCCAACTGGCCGCGTACGGAGACTGGCATCTCCACGTAAGCAAACACCTGACCCACGGACGAACGCGTGTTAGCGTACGTCCCCTTGAAGGGGAAGCACGTATCCAAGAACTGGCAGCCATGTTAGGTACACCCGGAGAAAGCGGACACGAAAGCGCGTTAGCCCTCCTGGGAGAAGCCCAACGTCACCGGTAACCTGTAAAGGAGGTACACACCAACGTCCATGACATCATCTCAACCCTGGCGCCGGGCCCTGGGAAACATGGCCCGGCTATTACAATTCGACCCAATACAGCGTGCCGAACACGACTACCACAACGTCTTCCTCAAAGGCCTGCGGGATCTACAGAAATTCACCCAGCGGCCTCTGAGCGAACAGGACCTGCTCATTCTGGGATGTGGCTACACCTACCCCGAAGTCATCCTCTACACCCCTCACCTGCGACGTGTTGTTGGGCTAGACGTCCTGGCCGCGTTTTACAGGGATGGCATTCGCGCCACAGCCAAAGACATCCACCGTCGCGGGGGACGATGGATTCAAGCCTGGTACAAAGCCCTGATATTCGCTTACAAGTACGCCCGCTACTACGACCACTTGGCTGAAATTTCGGGAACGCGTATTCAGCATCACACGTACGCGCTCTTCTCCTACGATGGCTATACCATGCCCGTGCCGGAAAATTCTTTCGACGTAGTCATCTCCAACGCAGTTCTCGAACACGTCATGGACATGGACCGACTTGTGCAGGAACTGCACCGGGTTACCCGTCCGGGAGGCCTCTCCTATCACCTCTGGCATAACTACTACAGCCTCTCCGGTGGACACGTCCACCCGGATTTGTACACCCGTCTCCCCTGGGGACACCTGCGCGGCCTGTACGAAACAAGAGGAGTCAACCGCCTGCGCCCCGAAGACATCGTCGCCTCCTTCTCCCGTGCATTCCGGGTAGAAGCCCTCTATCACGTGGACGCGCAACACAGAAAATTGGAGGAAGATCCCGACTTCCAACCTGAAGGAGCGGATCTCCTCAGCGAAGAGATCCGCCAGGAACTGGCCGAGTACCCAGAGGACCTCCTTCTCACTCGTGCCTTCCTCATAGTCGCCCGAAAACCCGTGTAATCACCGACGAATTTCCCCTGAAGCACTCACACGCACCACCAATTCACGCTCCGGATCATAAGTCCACCCATTCAACGCGGCCACAGCCTGTTGGCTCTCCGGCGGATACGTCACCCCCAAGGGAATGAGAACTCGCTCAGGACGCGTAACCCTCAAAAAGTGAGGAGTGGGCCACGTGCCACGTTCCGGGAGAGGCAAGGGCAAGATCAGAGGGGAAGGCCACGCCACTTGCTCCGCCCACGCATCTTGCCAGGCCACGGGAACATCCGGCGGC
>Ga0256914_1003145_pt1 | contig 13207 bp, 8 predicted proteins | sample HulkmetaG_FD_191571 | JGI IMG/M metagenome (GOLD analysis project Ga0256914, IMG submission 191571) | Hydrothermal chimney microbial communities from Main Endeavour vent field at the Juan de Fuca Ridge, Pacific Ocean - Hulk | ecosystem: Environmental > Aquatic > Marine > Hydrothermal vents ... | reverse complement strand
GAGTTTTGAAAGAGAAGAAACGCAACGTAATGCTGCAATAGATCAGTTAAAATCATCAATTATTGCGTTAAGAATTGCGGAAGGGATAATTGATGAATACGTCCCAATAATAAAAAGGATAAAAGATATTGAGAATTTCAAAAAATATGAAGCATATACTAAAAGTAGATTAGCACTAATTAAAAACTTGCCAATTGAAGGAGAATATTTACGAATTATTAGAGAACTATTAAATAAAAATGAACGAAAATGCATACAAACAATACTACATTTACTTGCAGAAACTCAAAAAAATGAAACTCGCTTAGCAATAATAAAAGTTATCCATAGTAAAAACGGAACGCAGAAAATTTCAACTGTTGCCATAACAATTCCTAAGAATTTTAAACGAAAAATAGATAAAATAATTAAAGCAAACTTTGGCCAAAACGCGAGAGTTTTAAGAATTAGGTTTTATAAAACACAACGTGCACTCGTTCATAATAAATATTCTAGAACCGCATTAGCGATATCATATTGCAAAACATTTTCTGAAAAATACGAGCCAGATACTATCAAGCACATTCTAATTTGGGATATTATACGACATTATATATTAAATTCTAAGCGAACTCGCGAACGATATTCAGGTCAATTTCCATATTTAGCAAGTGTTCCGACAGATGAAATGAAGAATTTATTGAAAGAACACCTTGGCAACACGAAAATCAAGATAATACCCTATGAACTAAATATTAATTCATTATTATTAAAGCTACACTTAGAAGAGAAATATGATGCCGATCTTCGGAAAATACATATTTTCAAGGATCCGACATTGGGTTTGATATCCATATACTTAACGACGAACAATGATATTAACGAACTCTTAAAAGTATATCAAATAAGTAAGGATGAATTTAATGATACACTTTTTAAGCTGAGATTATTGGGATTCCCAACATCATTTCTAAACATAGATTATGAAAAGCTACCTAAATTTGATATAAAGACATCACTAGCAAAACAAGTAATTAAAGCAATAAAAGATTACGCTTCAAAAAAACATAGTGCGGATTATAAGAAAATTGAAAATTATGAAAGTGAGAATATATCTCAAATATATCAAATTATAGTAAACAATCGAGATGAATTATTGGCAGCATTAGAAAATCAAAAAGACCATAGCTTTGAGAACATATATATAAGTATAAGACCAACAGTTGAAATTTTATTTGTTTTAGCAAATGAATTCCCAAACTTAAAACGTATTTATTGCCCAACAGGAAAATTTAAGGAATTATCAAAAGCTGTAATTCAAATTGCAAATCTTGCAAATATAAAAATTCTGCCATTACATAAACCTAAAGGACGGAGCCAGAAGTATTCTGATGAGACTGTAAAAAAAATCAAAGAGCAGTATAACTCCGGAAAATCTGTATCGGAAATTTCCCAATCTTTTGATATTCCCATAAGAACAATTTATCATATAATAAAGAAAAAAAATACTTAATTTTTCTAAAAAGTCTTAATAATGCAAATTAAATAATAAATGTAACATATTTTATTTGGAGAGTGAAAAGGAGTGAAGGAAACACTATCAAAAATGCTTTCTGAAAAATTAGGCTTAACTAATGAAGAAATAGACACATATATTTGGACGCTTGTAATGGGATACACAACGGCGGGTGATTTAGTAGCATATACCGGCATGCCCCTTGAAAAAGTAGATCAAGCACTAAATTCGTTAATTGATAAAAATCTCATATACAAAATTGAAGGGATAATTGCACGGTATAGAGCACAACCTCCATTTAAGGGATTTTCAGATATTTTAACAGAATTTGGTAATAAAATGAACACGATTGAGAAAGAACTTACAAAAGAAGTTGAAACATACAGAGAAAATTTGAATTCACTAATGCAGGACCTTAAACAGAATATTAATGAAATAACAGATAATGCAATCCAAACACAAAAGGAAAAATCTGATGCAGCAATTGAACAAATTAAAAAACATATTGAAGATAAGAAAAATGAAGTTGAAAATATAAACGAGGAAACAATAGAGAAGATTTCACTTACGATCTCAAATAATGATGAATACATACAAAATACTATAAACACATTCAAAGAAACAATAATTCAAAATTTCGAATCATTGAAAGAAAAAGGAAATGAAACATTATCAACAATAAATCAGGAAATAAAAACTGAGCTAAATAACTTTGCAGAAGATATAAATCAGAAATCTACAGAATTAAAAACATCAATTAATGATAATTTACATTCAATAAGTTCAGATACTGCAGCCTTTATTACATCTATACAAAACGATTTTAAATCAGAATTAGATATGTTTCATAATACATCGAAAGAACATATTATAAAAATGAATACACACCTTAGCAAAAATATTCAAGATGAACAAAATAAACTAACCTCAAAAATATCAACCTCAACTGACACGTTAAAGAATTTGTTGACACAATATAACCAAGCAATTAATAATGAGATAACTAAATTCAAGGAAACAGTATCTGAAAATATTGGCACATTCAAACAAATGAATACAGATAAAATAAAAACCCTCCTTGAGACTAGTTCATCATTAATACAAAATGGAAAAGAAAATATAAATCAACAAAAAGAGACACAGATCGAAAAAATTGCGGTGGCATCTAAGAATGCGTCAGAAGCCGCATCAGTTTTGTCTAGAAGTTTAATTGAAAAAACTCAAGCAACCATTACAGATACGAAATCTAATTTTGAAGAATCATTAAATGATTCTAAAACAAAAGAAATTGCACTAGTAAAGATGTTTCAAGCTACACTTGGAACCACATTTGATGAATTGTATACAATATCCTCAGAAAAAACTGAAGAACAAAAAGGGATTCTTACAGAATTAATTAACAACACAACACAAACATCTCAAACTACAATTGAAAATATTGCCAATAATTTAACACAAAAATCAGGAGAGTTATCAGAAGATCTCAGAAGTAAAATGGAAATAACAATATCATCAGAAAAAGAAAAAATCGAACTATCCTCACGAATGATATCAGAACAAATAGAAAAGATGAAAGAAACAATTCAAAAAATTGTTGCGGAAACTGTTGAAACAATTATGCAAAACATTTCAATACAATTTAATGATATGGTGGCACAATTAACTTCATTCGGAGATTCTACAAATAATGTGATCTCGGAATACATCACTCAAATGAATAAGAGTATAGCAGATGAAAAAGACAACGGAATTATACAGATCAAAGAAATAACAAAACAACAGACTGAAACATTGAATACATCAATAGAAACATACATAGCGAAGACTAAAGAAACCTTAACAAATACGAAGGAAGACTTAAACTCGAAGATTATAGAATTAGAATCAGATATAGACACATTTGTCTCAAATAGAATTCAACAACAAAACAAGACTTTTGATAATTATTTGAATACAGTCAATACCGAAATTACAGAATTTCGTAATAATATGCATCAAGAAATAAACAATTTAGAAACTACATTAAATGCAAACACCAATGATTTATGTAGTACACTTACAGAAACACTTGAGAGTATAGATAATACCATAACTGAAACACATAATCAACTTATTGATGAGACAAATAATATTGCTACAAAACTTGAATCGGATACAGAATCAGTAGAAAATACAATGAAAACGCAATTGTCACAAAATACAGAAAACGCAATTGAAGAAATTAGTTCTACCCATTCTGAGGAAATTGAATTTGTAAATTCATTTGCAAATAATATGCAAAACATAGTTTCAGATATTTCAGATGAAATAACAACATCTTTGACTTCAACCGTAAATTCAACAAAAGATAATGTAGACAATAAAGCCAATGAATCACAAGAAAAGCTAAATACGCATATTGAAAATTCAAAAGCTACGATTTCAGAAACGATTGATCAAGGAATTGTAAGAATTACAGATACAATCAATGCATTAGACAACACTTTAGATCAAAATATAACAACATACAAACAAGTAATTTCCAATACATTAGATAGTGGAATTGAGAAAACAACAGAAGTATCAAATAATACAATAACAAACCTGAGAGAAGCATTAACTAACATAAGTCAGGATAGTAGAACAGGAATACAAAACATGAATAAGAATGTACAATTAACATTGACGACCTCAAAAGAATTCATACTAAATCAAATAAGTACTCAAATTTCTGTATTCGGAGAATTGTCTAATGAATTAAAAGAAAAGTATCTTACGGCAGTCAATGAAGCAAATAGTGGATTATTACATATTTTCTCAGACGAAGCACTAGGAAAAATCACTGCAAATATGAGAGAAGCCGTGAATAACTCAAATGAACTATCAAAATTACTAAAGACAATTTGGGATGAAGTAGCTGATATTAAACCAGTTCATACCAAGAAAACATGGACAGTCGTAACACGCAGTGGCATAATGGCACACATAAAGGATATGATCAAAAGAGCCAAATCACATATGCTTCTTGTTGTTCCTACAATAGCAGATGTTCCAGTAGATTTAATTCTAAAAATGAAGAAATCTGTTAGAACAGAAATAGTATTTGATGTAACTCAAAAAGATAAGAAAACTGCATTACAATTAGTACAACAAGGAAACATAAGAGTCAGAGATAGAAAAGAACGCGACTATTACAGTTGTGTTATTGATGCGGAAGAAGTACTATTAGGTCCTGCAGCCCAAAAAGATGAAGAAAACATGGCGATCGTCTCAGAAGATGAAAATATAATTAAACTAGTTATGCAACATATGGGCCCAATATGGCAAGCACAGGCAAAGAATCTGAAAGAAGCAGACCTACAATAACATTAAATTCTTAACTTTTATTTTTCCTTTTTTATATGAAAAATTTTAAAACACTATCAATGTTTGATGAAAATAAGCGGTTGTGGTCTAGACTGGTCTAGGACGGAAGCCTCCCAAGCTTCCAACCCGGGTTCAAATCCCGGCAACCGCACCACCAAATTTTGTATGGCAAAACATTATAAAAACTATTTTTGAAAATATCAGGTAGATGACGAGTGATGAAATAAAGACCCCTATGAGAATTTAAAATTCGATGATTAAGATCTTGAGTATTGAACTCGTCATCTTTTAAAAATATTTTCGGATATCTCTCTGTTATTTGTATATTAAAACATACAATTTACATAAAACTTATTAGAGATAAAAGAAAGTATTAATGGGATAAAAAGTGTCGACCAATTTTCTTGAAGAAGAGCTACATAGAAAATCGGTATTCAGACCGAAAGGCGAGCGGTACTTGGATATTGAATATGTACCCCAAACAATGCCACATAGAGAAGAACATTTGAGACAATTAGCTCGAATTTTTAAATCAGTAATAGAGTCCCCAAGTAATACTAGTCAGAAAGTACTAATACATGGAAATACAGGAACTGGAAAAACTGCAGTTACTAAATATTTTGGGGCAATGATAGAAGATTCTGCAAGAAAACGGTCTTTACGAATTGATTATAAACATATTAATTGTAGAAGTAAAAAAACAGAATATTTAGTTCTTTTAACGATATTAAGACATTATGATAAGAATATTCCAAAACGTGGCTTTTCACCTTCTGAATTATTACATATGCTAATAGATATATTAGAAGCAGAAGATCGACATTTGGTACTTACGTTAGATGAAGTTGATTATTTAGTGAGGACAAGGGGTCCAGATTTAATTTACGATCTTACACGTTTAACTGATGATCGTCTAAATGCGCCACAAAGGCTATCCTTAATTACAATAGTAAGAGATACTACGTTTCTAAATGTCTTAGATTCAAGTACATTAAGTACATTTCAAAAGAATGTTATGAAATTAGAAAAATATACAGCATCACAGCTTGAAGATATTTTAAACTTAAGGGTTCAATACGCATTTAGGGACAATACAGTTCCAAAAGATACAATCTCATTAATTGCAGATATTGCATCAGATATGGGTGATGCACGCTATGCCATAGAATTACTATGGAAAGCGGGAAAATATGCAGATTCAAATAACGCTGAACGCGTATATCCCGAATTTGTAAGACTTGCAAAATCCGAAATACATCCAGAAATTAGAAAAGAGATCTTAGATGCACTTTCAGACTCACAAAGAGTTTTACTATTATCGATCGCAAGGCAATTAATAAACAAAAAATCAGCATACATAACAATTGGCGAATTAGAAGAAATGTATCAAATAGTTAGTGAAGAATACTCTATAAAGCCACGAGCCCATACTCAGGTATGGACACAAATTCAAGAGTTAGAACACCATGGGATAATATCTACAAAAATATCAGGCCAAGGATATAGAGGAAAAACAACATTAATTGGACTACCTGAAATTCCTGCAGAACAACTAGAACGTATACTAACAAAATATATGAAATCAGGGGAATATATATGAGCAAAGTAGAAACTACAAAAATACCGATAGAAGAAGTATTATCATCACGAGGAAGAGTTAAAATTCTTTCAGAACTAGCAAAAGCGGGTGAACTTAATATTTCAGAATTAGCAAAAAGAGCAGGATTAAATCATGCGACGGCAAAGCAGCATCTTAAAATTTTAGTAAGATCTGGAATCGTAATTGAAAAAACATTTGGACGAATTCGGATCTATAAATTTAATAGTGATGACCTACGAGGACGCGCATTAAAGAAACTTTTTGAATCATGGGAATAGATAAGTTAAAATAAAAAAGAATTATTCATGGAACCATGAATGTTGCCGTCAAAGTGTTTTACATAGGGACAAAATATCATGGCTCACAAATGCAACCGGGTTTGAGGACCATAGAAGGGGAATTACAAAAGGCTGTAAATAAATATAATGCAGAAAATTATGGTAAAGTAAAATTTTCAGGACGAACAGATAAAGGGGTGCACAGCTTAGGACAAATTGTAGTTTTACCAATTAAAGGCGAGATGTTTTATCCTGAAAAATTAAATACTGAGCTTCCAGAAGACATAATTGTATGGGCATGGACAAAAGTACCGCCTAATTTTAATCCACGAAGAGACGTAAATTCAAGAACATATCGATATTTTTATCCAACATGGAATGTAAGTTTAGATTTTGAAAAAATGCGAATAGCTGCAAATGAATTCATAGGAGAACATAATTTTTCACATTTTGCAAAACCAAGAAACGATCAAAATCCGGTAACTATAATACACAATTTAGAGATTTTTCAAAATAACACATATATTGAATTCAAAATACGTGGACGAAATTTTTTATGGATGATGGTTAGAAAGATAATAAGAGCACTAATTCAGGTAGGCTCAAATGAACTTAATATTGAGACTTTACGGGACATCATAAATTTAAAATCAAAGCCACAGAAGGGTTTTCAGCCAGTACCAGCCAATGGATTAATTCTATGGGACATAGAAACAAAGTTTAATTTTACGATCAATAAAAAAGGAATTAAACGCATAAAACAACTAGTAAATTCATATATATTTAATTTAGAACAAGGCTTAAACATTATGAAAAAAATTAATGACTTTATGTAATAGTTATTTGTTTTTCATCGACATTTAGCCAATCGGCTATTTGCTTTTTGGGAATTTTGGTAAGGATTATTTTAAATAGCGCATAAAGAGAATTTACTTCATTTAATGACAAATGTAGCTTATCAGCAATTAATTGCTTATTTAACAAATCCTTGTCACTTTTTCTTTTTCCAATATATACTAATAATGGCCATTCGGATTCCGTAATGATTTTTTTATGAGGATATTTATTAGATCGCATTAATGCCAAAACAAGGAATTCATAAATATATTTTAATAAATTCCAATTCATATTTTCGGAAATATTTTGTAAATATAGATCTGCTAGGGATATGTTTTTAATCACTACAAGCGCATCTTCTAATGACATGCCATTTAGCAAAGAGTTTTCATAGAGCAATAATAGAGTAGTATCAGGATCTGTATCAAGATTTAGAGCTTTAAATTCAGAAATTTCTTTGAGCGATAGTAAATTCTTAATTGCATCCTCTAAAGTTAATTGTTGCTCTCTGAATGTATCACGATCAACAAAAGAATCATGTATAATTAGAGACTGTAAATCATTAATTGCAGCTCTCAAATCCCCATTTGATCTATTAGCAATATTTTCTAAAATTTCATCAGAAACATCGATATGCTCCGCATTACATATTCTCTTTAAAATTTCAACAACATTTGATTTTGAAAGAGGCGCTAATTCAATAATTAATGAGAACTTTCCTAAGAATTTTGTTTGCGAACGATCTAATTCGTTTGCAGTAAAAATTATAGGATGTTGCGTTTTTTCAACTAATTCTTTAAGTGATTTAAAACCACCACGGTCAAGAGAACCAGATAACCCATCAATTTCATCTAGCAGAATAACGCGATGTTCATTCCAGAAAGATTGAGTTAAAGCAGATTCAAGAACTGTAGATAGTATAGACTCCTTATTTCTTGTATCACTTGCATTAAATTCAACTACTTCATAACCAAGCGACTTTGCAGCAACATAGACCATTGACGTCTTTCCAATTCCAGGAGGCCCAAATATAACTAAAGCTTTTTGTGCCTTTTTAGGAGACCATGATTTTATCCATCTAATTAATTGCGATAGCTTGTCTTTATGCCCTATAAATTCATCAGGATTGCTAGGTCTATATTTTTCAACCCATGGAATTGAACCAGAATTCATGTATATCATCTCAGTTGAGCCATAAATGCGATTAATGAAGAGATCTGTATTTTACCAGATGCACCTTGACTTAATTGAAAATCAATGTTTCCAATTTCATGTAATATCTTAATTTTTTTAGATTCTTCAATATCAAGTTGTTTTACTGCAAGATGTATTTGTTTTAACAAATCCTCCGGAGAAATACCCTGCCCAATAATTAGATCGTCTATAATTTGTAATGCAGATTCAAATTCACCATGAATTGATGTGTTTACCAATTTTTCAATATCTTTTGGTGATGCGCGACCTGCGACCTTATATACATTTTCAGCTGTGATATTAGAATCTAAAGCAGCTGCAGATTGAAGTAAATTAATTGCCACCCTCATATCCCCTTCACAAACATATAGAATTGCACCAAGTCCATCTTTTGTTAGATTTATATTTTCTTTTTTAGCAATGTAGTTTAATCTTTCCGAAATAGATTCATCAGATAATGCATTAAATCTGAAAATAGCACATCTGCTTTGTATGGGAGGTATTATTTTCGATGAATAATTACAAATAAGTATGAATCTGCAAGTCGAAGAATATTCTTCCATTGTTCGTCTTAAGGCGTGCTGCGCATCAGAAGTTAAATGATCTGCTTCATCAAGGACTAATATTTTAAATGGTACATCACCAACAGGAAGCGCCCTAGCAAACTTTTTAATATTGTTTCGTACAACACCAATTCCACGCTCATCACTTGCATTTAATTCCATAAAATTATATTGATATGTTTCCTCACCATATAGCTCACGCGCGATACACAAAGCTGTAGTAGTTTTGCTTGTACCGGGAGGTCCAGAAAACAAACAATGCGGAAGATCTTTTTGCTCCACCATTTTCTTTAGTTGTTTGACTATTGCATCTTGCCCAACAATTTCATCAAGTTGTTTAGGGCGGTATTTCTCAGTCCAGATAGTGGATTCCATTTTTCAGCAGCCTCATCAAATAAAATATTATTCAATAAGAGAAAGTATATCATTGAATTTAAATTTAATCAAGTCTATATTTAGAATCATGAATAATAATTTAAACACCAACATTACAAAACAATTGAAACGAATATGGTTTAAAATATCACATGAGAAAATTCCAGTTATATTCAAACAACCAATTGATGAAATTAATTTAGCAGGAATAAAAATAGGACCATATCAAAAGGGAAGCGAAGTAAATTTAGAATGGTGGATAACACAACATCTGATATCAGAAGAAATTGTAGAGCCAAAAATATCAATTTTACAATTTTTATCAGATTTAGAAAAAGAAAATTTCAAAGAGATTAATAATTCAAGACTACAAGAAGTTGATAAGGATCTATACTTTGCAACAACGTTATATCGTAAAATCATAATTGAGCGCTCAAGAAAAAATCCAGAGCCTATGATTATGCACCAATATGAAAAGATTGCATCATTACTTTTCGACATTTCCTTAAAGCGCGCAGCAAAATTATTAAAAATAGCTCACGCAGGAGAGCCAACAAGAGAACAAATGAACCGAATGACAGAAGAAGAAAAAACAATTGTGAAAATTTTATCAACTGTATTATCAACTTGGAAGAATTTCTTAGAAGAAACTTGATTTTCCAATTATGATATCTTTATATAAAAAAGTTAAGTATCTTAATAATGATAGCCAAACAGGTGTAATATGAAAAATGGAGGACTTTGAGTTTAATTTTGATCCTGAAGAACGCTTTGTAAACTTTCTCAAAATGTGTAGAGATGAGCGCGGAGAATACATATACAGAAATAAAATTGCAAAGCTCCCAACCAGTGGAGAAATTTCATTATATGTAGATTTCGATGACCTATTACGATTTGATCCGGAGCTAGCTCGAAAGACAATTTCTGAACCGGATAGTATGTTGAGAGTTGGAAGTAGCGCTCTTAGAGAAGTATTAAAGATACATGATGAAGAGTATGCAGAAAATACTGCAAATCTTCATTTACGATTTAGAAATGTTGAAACATATGTTCCCTTACGCCAAATAAGAGCAAACCACATTGGAAAACTAATTCGTGTTGAAGGTATCTTAATGAGAGCATCTCAAGTCAAACCTTTACTTGTTAATGGTGTTTTTCAATGTGGACATTGTGGTGAGAAAATTAGAATCCCCCAAGAAGAGGGTCGCTATACTCCACCAATGGTCTGCCCTAATCCTGCATGTAGGAAAAAGGGTCCTTTTAAGCTAATAATAGAAGAATCTGAATTTATTGATTGGCAGAAAATTAGAATTCAAGAGACTCCCGATGAACTGCCACCAGGACAAATGCCACGTTCATTAGATGTAATATTTACTGATGATTTAGTCGACACATGTAGACCTGGAGATTTAGTAAGAATAGTAGGAATATTAAGGTCTGCACCTGATTTTACAGGCGCACGAAAATTAGCTACTTTTCATGTATTTATTGAGGCTAATGGAGTAGATGTCTCAGAGAAAGAATTCGAACACTTACAGATATCAGAAGAAGATGAAAAACAAATTATAGAATTATCAAAGGATCCTTTTGTACATACAAAAATAACTCAATCATTAGCACCTTCAATTCATGGAAATGAAAAAATTAAGGAAGCAGTCACATTAATGTTATTTGGAGGAGTACCAAAAGTACTTCCAGATGGAACAAAAATTCGAGGAAAATCAAATATACTATTGGTAGGAGACCCGGGTACTGGAAAAAGCCAACTACTAAAATATGTTGCCACCTTAGCCACAAGAGGGTTGTATACTTCAGGAAAGGGTACAAGTGCAGCGGGACTTACTGCAGCTGTAGTTCATGATAGTGAAACTGGAGCTATGACTTTAGAAGCTGGTGCATTAGTCCTTGCAGATCAAGGAGTAGCATGTATTGATGAATTTGATAAAATGGAAGCAAGTGATAGAAGCGCCATACATGAAGCCATGGAACAACATACAGTAAGTATAGCAAAAGCAGGAATTGTCGCAACACTAAATGCCAGGACATCAATTCTTGCAGCAGCAAATCCAATAATGGGGCGATACAATCCAAATCTGACAGTTGCAGAAAATCTAAAATTGCCAGTCACAATTCTTTCACGTTTTGATTTAATCTTTATAATGATCGATAAGCCGGATACTAAAAAGGACCGCGAACTTGCACGCCATATTCTCGGATTACATAAAACAAAAGGTAAAGAATTGCCTCCTGTATTACCTCCTGAATTCTTAAGAAAATATATTGCATACGCAACCAAAAATGTAAAACCAGTGATTTCAGCAGAAGCCGCTGAAGAAATTGAAAATTTCTACATTAAAATGCGTTCATCAGGAGAAGCAGAAGGCTCACCAGTACCGATCACTGCGAGACAATTAGAAGCAGTTATCAGACTTGCGGAAGCACGCGCAAGAATGGCACTCAGAGATGAGGTTACTAGAGAAGATGCGAGAGCAGTAATTGATTTAGTAACTGAATCGCTAAAAGCAGTTGGAATAGATCCGGAAACAGGACAATTTGATATTGATACAATATATACAGGAAGAAGCAAGTCCCAACGCGACAAAACACAACAAATTGTCGAAATTATAGAACAATTACAACTCGAGCTGGATGGGCCAGTTCCAGTTGATCAAATTATCGATAAGGCAGTAAATGAAGGCATAGATAAAGAGTTCGTAATTCGAAGCATAGATCAGCTAAAACTTGATGGTATGTTTTATGAACCCCGTCCGGGATATATCAGTAAAGCATAGGTGACATTATTTTGAAACTGAGTGAATTACCACTAAATGAACGAGTAGTACAGATACTAATAGAATCAGGAATAGAAGATTTATTTCCACCGCAAGCAAAGGCAGTCCAAGCAGGTCTTTTAGAACGCAAAAACATAGTACTTGCAGTACCAACTAGCTCAGGAAAAACATTAGTTGCTGAATTGGCAATGGTTCATGATATTTTGAATGGATATGGAAAAGCTATATACATGGCACCACTAAGAGCAATAGCATCAGAAAAGTTTGAAGAATTTAAAAAATATGAAAAAATAGGATTGCGTGTAGCATTAACAATGGGAGACTATGATTCAGAAGATCCAGAATTAGAGAACTATGATATTATAGTAGCAACAATAGAAAAACTAGATGCGTTAATGCGACACAGAGCAAAATGGTTGAAAGAAATTGGAACAATCGTAGCTGATGAAGTACATCTGCTTACAGATCCATTACGTGGTCCAACATTGGAAATGACCATTACAAAAATTAGAAAGTTACTAAAAGATATTAGATTCGTATTTCTAAGCGCAACAATAAGTAATTCAAAAGAATTAGCAGGATGGATCAATGCGAAATTAGTCCAATCGAATTGGAGACCAGTACCACTTAAGGAAGGCGTTTATTTGGATTCATACATTTATTATGACGATGGCAGTACAAAACGGCTTAAAAAAAATAAAAACTCTGTATTAGCATTAGTAGATGAT
>Ga0256914_1003144_pt1 | contig 13209 bp, 13 predicted proteins | sample HulkmetaG_FD_191571 | JGI IMG/M metagenome (GOLD analysis project Ga0256914, IMG submission 191571) | Hydrothermal chimney microbial communities from Main Endeavour vent field at the Juan de Fuca Ridge, Pacific Ocean - Hulk | ecosystem: Environmental > Aquatic > Marine > Hydrothermal vents ... | reverse complement strand
ATCTATTTCTCTTGGGACTGTTTTGTCAATATAGATAGCTTTAAGCTCTGAAGCGAATATAAATTTGGTATCATCTCTGTAATAATATAAAGGTTTTTTACCTACTCTATCTCGTGCTAAAAAAAAATTTTATTTCTATCATCATAAATTCCAAAAGCAAACATACCATTAAATTTTTTAACACAATCAGTCCCCCATTCTTTATAAGCATTTATAATAACTTCCGTATCAGTCCGAGTGCGAAAAACATAACCTCTCTTTTTCAATTCTTCTCGTATTTCTTGAAAATTATAAATCTCTCCATTAAATGTAATCCACACTCTTTCTTCTGAATCAGACATCGGCTGTCTCCCTGCTTCTGAAAGATCTAAAATAGAAAGCCTCCTATGGGCAAGCCCAACTGTTTTATCATCGCTTATACACAAACCACAATCATCAGGTCCCCGATGAACCATTGAATCTCGCATTTTGAGTAAACTACTTTCCTTAATACCTCTTAAGTCTAAAATTCCTAAGATTCCACACATTTTAACCTACTTCCAATTTTTTTATCGTTATAATAATTATACTTAATAAGATAAAGAAAAAAATTTTTCTAAAGTTATATTGAAATGGATACAATTTTTCAGCAAAAAATGCATATACAAAAGAAACAAAAATAGATGAAAAAAATGTTCCTAAGGCCACTCCTACAATATTAAATTTTTTAAGCAATAATATACTTATTACTATGTTAACAAGAATTGCGATCCCTGTTATTATAGGAATGGCATAAGTCTTCCTTTTTATACTATAACCAAAACCATCAAAATATATACTGCTAAAATAAAGTGTTGAAGCTAAGAGAATAGGGACAAGAGGAATAGCATTGTAATATTTAGTGCCTCCAAACAACAATGTAAGTGGTTTAGCAAAAAAAATCGCGAGAATAAGAGCAAATGGAATTAAACTTATATACCACTCATAAACTTTTTTTATCATTTTTTTTCCACTTTCATTTTTGTAGTTTTGAAACATAATAGGTCTTAAACCTTTTGAAAAAGAAAATAGAACTTGTTGAGGAATAGCAGATATTCTACTTGCAAGAGCGTAATAACCCAGTGCAGTTGGATCTAAAAAACTAATTACTATTAATCTATCGGTTATTCGCATTACATAATTAGCCATATAAGCTGGAATATAAGGTATGGAAAGTTTTAGCAAATCTTTTTTTATTAAGTTAATTTTTGAAAGTTTAAAATTGATTAAGTGATTTTTTAATAAATAAATACTAAAAACCACTCCCCCCAATAAACCTAACGCAAGTCCACTTAAAAACACATCTATTTTTTTAACTGGAGCAAAATAAAATATAATAAATCCTGTTATTATACTTCCTGCTATGGATAAAAAATTAACAATTGAAGCCTGCTTAGCTTTACCTGTCCATCTTAAAAAGCTAGATGTATCATAAATTAATAAATAAAAAAGAGAATATATAAACAACCAGTTAATCTCAAATAAAGAAAAAAATTTATTTATTCCTAAAGCAAAAAATAAACAGGATAACATCCATAAGATAATAAGAACTATTATATTTAAAATTATCTGAAATCCTATTATAAGAGATAACACTTTTCGATCATGAATATTCTCAGCTATTAAAATAGCTCCTCCAGAATCCATGCCCAGTGTAGAAATCATTACTACAATATTTGCAACGAGAATAAACATGTCATAAATACCAAACTCCTTTACACTAACCATTCTTGCAATTACAGGTATTATAAAAATTGATATAACTTTAGACAAAAAATCTGAAATAAAATAAAAAGAAGAATCTCTTAGCCCTTTACAAAATAAGGCTTTAACAGAAATTTTAGTTTCGGCCATTTTAATCAAATTTCAACTTATTTATATCTATTTCTTGTTTCTCATATATACATGAAATTATATAAACCCACTTTTCAGCCAAACCAATCCCCATGTATTTATCAAACCACTCTTTTGCTTTTTTATCTAACTCTTTGTAAGGTTCCGGATTATTTTCATATTTTAATAAATGTTCTGCAATAGCTTCAGGACTATTTATATTAACTATAGGAGGAAAAGGTCTTCCTAACATAAGTTTTTTGTGTTCTTCTGGGGTAATAGGTAAGTTTTTAAAAAGTGGTTTACCTGACATCATTACTTCTACTGATGTGCCGTTAGTAGTAGACCAGGTGACAGGCACAAGAATATCCGAACCAAAATCAGCTAAACTCAATCCAAACACAATTTCCTTCCTGGGCATTTTAGGTAGCCAAATTACATTCTTTTGGATACCTAACTCTCCTATAAGTTTTTTAGAATTTTCCACATCAGGTCCATATTCAAATAATACTAACACAGCTCTTTTTTTTGCTTTCTTTAAATATTGAGCAAAACCTTTAATAATAATATCATTTCCCTTCCACGAGATCTCGTCTACAAAAGTTTTCCATAGTTGACGACAATGATTAAAAACTATTATCTCGTAATTTTTTCTTAACTCCAAAAAAAAATTAGAATATTTTAAGCCCTCCGGTTTTAAATTACAATATTCTTTGTAATAAAGATGTGGTATACTAAGAGAAAAGGTTTTTACTCTTAATTTTTCTACAGCTTTTTTATAAAGTTTATTACTAATAGTTATGCTTGAAAGATCACAATTGCGTATACCCTTCTTCTGATAATATTTAATTACTAACCACAAAGGCAACTTCCAATCAAAAAGATTATTTTTTAATATTAAAAAATACAGATCCTTTCCATAAGGAGCAAATATATTTAACTTCAAATGAGCTTTTTCAAGAAAAGCTGGTAATAATCCGCATCCGATAATAATATCATAATTTTCTAAATCTTTTCTTATTTTTTGAGGAGAAGTTAGAAAAAAAGATCGAATAGAACCCCACGAAAGTCTTTTTATCCAAGGAATAGGTTTATTAAAATCTATAGTATCACATTGAGGTAAAAAATGTTCAGCTTCTCTATTATAAAGTAACAATTCTGCATCTATTCCGAAGTCTCTAAGATACCTTACTAATGAAAACATATTATTATTCATATTGCCCACACAGGCTACTTTAATTTTCATACTGCACTCTCACTCCATCTTCTTTACAATTCTTCCACACAAACTTCCCTTCCCGCACTACAGGTGGATTTTTTAGTAAACATTTTGTTAATTTATAAAATCCGTTTCCTTCAAATGCACCCCAAAAGATTTCTTTGTTGTAATGGTAAGCGATAGCTTCAATTAAATTACTTATATCTGTAGAAACGCCGTTACCAAGGACAACTTTTAATCCTAATTTATTAGCCATTTTTGCTATGTTAATAAGATCATAAAAACCTTTAGTTTTGCAAAGTTTAAGCTTTACATACTGAGCACCTATCATTGCCGCTTTTTTAATATCCTGTTCATTGTATATGCTTTCATCTAAAAGAATTGGAATTTTTTCTAATTGACATAATTTAGACAGATTATACCAATCATTTTTAGGTAATGGTTGTTCAAGATATTCAATCTTTTCAGAATGGAATGCTAATATATTATTAATCAAATATTGCGCTTGTTCAAAAGTATATGCCTGATTTGCATCAAGACGAAAATTTAAGTCAAGGTCAAGTTTTAATAATTCCTCAAGAGTGATAATATCTTCATCAAAATTTCTTCCAATTTTAACTTTTATTGTCTTAAAACCTTGGTTATAAGCCTCTTGGACTTTTTGTACGATATAAGCTGGATCTGAAGAAGTAGAAGTTGGAAAAATAAGAGGCAATTTTATTTCCTTTGGCAAAATTATATTTGTAAAAGCAAAATCTAAAGCTGTTCCTATCGCAGAAGCAGCAAAAGGATAATTTTTATGTAACTCTGATACTACATTCTTAGCAGTATCATAATTAAGTCCTTTTAAGACTGCTTGTATTTCCCCAAAAATTTTATCAATATCTTCAAAAGTTTCTGTTCCATATCCAGGCAAAGCTGTACATTCACCTATTCCTACTTTGCCTGTATCAAGAATAATTTTAATTATATTACATCTTATTGACTCTATTGTAGTAAATGATAGTTTATAAGGAGAAATAAGTTTTATTTTTTCTGAAAAAATAAATATTTCGGATATTTTCATAATTAGTTCCTTTATTAATAACCTACTGGAATATACTGTAAGTGATTATCTATTTCCTTTTCTCTAAAAAACTTTGTCTTATAAGTAAAGCTTTCTAATCTTTGAATATATAACTCTAAAGGAATAGTTTCACTATAAAAATTATCTTTATCAATATAGCGCACATAAAAAGGACCAATTATGAAAAGATTATGTCGAAGAAAGCTTGTCATTACTCTCAACGGAAATATATCTGTAAAAGAATTTGTAAAACCAAAATAAGAAAAAGCCCAATTTGCCAACTCAAAATTGTTTCTTCGAATAAATCTTGTTCGTTCCATAAATATCTGAAATTTATCTGGTCCCGCATTTGGTCCTTGATAATGAGCAAGGACTATACAATCTGCTTGAATTAAATAGTTGTAAATTAGTTGCATGTCATCATCCTTAATGATACATCCGTAGGAATTAGAACCAAGGTTTTCTTTAGGGCAAATAGAACAAGCATGACATCGTTTAATTTTCATTTTTGTAATATCCAAAACATCTAAAATCACATTAGAAGAAAATGGTAAATTTTTAATTGTTTTTATAAAAATTTCATTATTATCAGATCTAGTAACCAAAAAAAGAATTCTAACATTTTTTGGTTTCCTAACTAAATTAAGTGTGTGCGAAAGTAAAGCAACTCTACGCCCTGTTCCTTTAGATGTCATAAACCCAAAATTGTCATCAATAATAGCTCCAACATTACCTGCCCATCCAGTTCCTCCGTATTGAGAAGTTGGAGGACCGTTTCCTACTATACAAGCTCCTAATTCTAAACATTCCCATAAAGCATAAATATTTGTTGTTTCTTGCCCACCATTTCGTTTCGCTCCAACCGAAACTATCCCAACAGCTTTATTATTTAAAGGCAATGTATCTTTTTGAGATTTTTTTAAAATTTTAATCAAATCAGCTAAAAATGAACTTCTATCTCCAAAGTAAACCGGAGTTGACAGGATAAAACCATTTGCGTCTTTAATTAAATCTATTAAGTCTTTACTTTTCGTAGATTGATCATCTACTAATGAAAAATAGTCTTTTAACTTTATTAAACTACATTCAGCTCCTGCTTCTTTAGCACCAAACATTGCTGCTAATAATAATGCTTCGGAGTTAGCAATTTTTTGATCACAACCAAGTTTATATATTATCTGAATAATACGCTCGTATGTATCAGCTTGTTGTAAAACTGAATAAAATAATTTTGATGTAATCCGACTTCGTAAGGTACTTATAAAACCTAAAACTTGAAGTTTTTTCATTGTCTAATATCTCTTATGTTATTGAAAATATTGTTTCGCTTTTTGGAGAATTTGGTCTAAATCTTTTTTTCTTATTATAGTAGGTAAAGTATCTAATTCTCTAATTAAGAATACATCTTCTTCAATATCTATAGGGTCCTCTATATCAAGAGGAAGGTCTAATGCACATCTTACATAAACTTCCGCTGTATTATATTTACCAGTGTTATCAAAAATAGGTGTAATCATACAAAATCTTCCTATATTAAATTCAGTAACACACATCTTTCCTTCGGAATTTCCTTTTAAATCCAAACAAAAGTTTCCATGGGGTCTATCTGAAACAGCATATATTGCTTTAAAAATTGTTTCTAGAGCAGCATCATCACGAATAGTTTTAGCTAAAGAAGGACTACTAGACATATTAGAAAGGCGGTTTCTACTCATAATATATGCTAAACGTTCAACCATCTTAGCTACAATCAACTTCCCATCTTTCCAAACACTTTGAAAAGCATAATCTCGACCGGGTAAAAATTCACTAATAATAAAATCTTCAATGCGAAAACCACGTAATTCTACCCATAACTTAATCCAAGCCTTTGCTTGCGAAGCATTTTTAACCCATGTGGCTCCCATTGAACCAGAACCACGCTTTGGACGAATCCAATATTTTTCAGCCGGAAATTCTTTCATAAATTCATCTATATCTTCCAATGTTTTAAGCAATTTACTCTTAGCTAATGGCACCCCTGCCTTATTAAGTATTTCATACATCTTAAATTTACCTTGACAAATTTCAATAGTTTTTTTATCTGGTAAAAAAACTTTACAGGGAAGTTTTTCTCTATCTTTAGAAATTCTAGCTACTTCTGTGTCATTATTAGGAATAACTAAGTGTATCCCTTCTTTCACTATCAATTTTTTTAAATACTCAATATATCTTTCTTCTTTAGCACTCGGTAACCAAACAATTTTGTCTGCTGATGATTTTGCTAATAGGTATTCATCCATATTACTACCATAAATTATCAAATCTAAACTACTTTTTCTCAAACTATTAATTAAATTCTCAGCTCCACCACTACCAGCTCCTGTAACTAGTATTTTATATTTCATCTAATACCTCCTCCTACAAATTTATTATCTCTTTTACCAAAGTTTAACATCCTCAAATGCTAATGCAGGATAATTTTTCTCCATAAAAAGTTTATATTCTAATCCTTTTAAACCTAATTCGTTCGCTTTTAACATACCTTCAGCTACTTTTAGACCAGCAGTGTGAAGATCTATAACAGCTTGAGGGTCTATAAAGTCTGTAGTTATACTCATATATCCAAATGGTTTTATTTTTTGGGGCACATACCTAAATTTGACATTCTCAAAATCTACATTTCCACAAATGTGAATTACTAAATTATTTTCATCTATTTTCTCTTTATCAATAAAAGCTTTTTCCTTTTCACCTATGATTAAAATATTCCGTTGATGCTCCAGAATCACTATTACATCATGATCTATAGAGTATAATGGAATATTATAATCCGTAATACTTTCTACTTCATATCCGTTTTTAGTTAAAATTTTAAATACCGGGGCAACAAATTTTTCACATCCTACTAAAAGCACATTTGAGCTAAAAGGAGAATATTTGTTATCAAGAAGAAAATACAACACGATAAATCCAATATATTCCATAGTTCTCAATCTTTCATCACTTTCATTTATGCCATACACCTTTATTCCTTTTTCATAACAAGTTTCTAAATCAATTTCTCCTTTTCTAAATTCCCAAGGTTCATACATTAAAGAAATAACACACTTTGGAGATAATTTATCTATTAAATTTTTATTTAAAGGTCTTAAAAAACCTGTATTAGTTACAATATCTACATCTGAAAAATCAATTTCTTCAAAGGAAGTAACAATTAATATTCTTTTTTTTACATCCAACATTTCAGCCAATGTGTAAGTTTGCCTCCTAACCTCTTCTATCGAACCATATTCGGAATTTTTCGTGAAAGCATACACCTTTTTGGCTCCAGCTACAGCAGCTATAATTGGAGTTACTACATAATTACCTGTAGCAGCCTCTGTAAGAACCACTCTCTCTGATAAGTTTAGATTAAATTTTTCGATAGATTTAATTATTCCTTTTTTTAACCTTTTATATTTACTCATCCTCAAACATTCTATTTATTTAAAAACAATCTCAACCACCATTCAAAGTTAAGAAGAGACCAAATAAATAGTCTGCGATTCACCTTTCCCTCAAGATGTCCTTTTACCAATTTTACTAAACTTTTATAATCAAAATAGTTGTAAATCAAAGCCTTTTTATTTAAAATTGTTCTTTTCACATATTCAATACTTTCACCCTTAAACCAGGAGGCATCCGGGGCAGAAAAACCTTGCTTAATTTGATTTGTAATTTCCTCTGGAACATACTTTTTTAGTGTTTCCCTCAATACTATCTTACCATCGTTGGTTTTCTCAAAATACTTCCTTAATTTTGCTGGTTCGTTTTCATTTATCCTTAATACTTGCTGAATATTTTTAAGCTTAAACTTAACAGGTATTTTTTGAGCAAAATCTACAAGATCGTTATCAAGAAAGGGTACCCTTCCCTCTAAGCTAAATGCCATGGAAAGTTTGTCTTCCACAATGAGTAAGCCGTGTAAAAATGTTTTTGCTTCAAAATAAAGAGAATAATTTATGTATTCCTCTGGTGTGTTTATTTTTCTAATAGGAAGCTTAAAAACACCTTTAAATATGTCTTTTGTCCATATATCTTTTACTTCATCCCAGATGGGAGAAAAAATGGCTTTAAGATATCTATTTGGAACTAATCTTTGCCAGTAAAGATAGTAATTATCTATGTATTCCTCAAAATTACTACTTTTGATAGTGCGATAATACCGCCAGGGATAGCCTCCAAAAAACTCATCTCCACCAGTTCCTGCAAGCACAACTTTCACAAATTTACTTGCAAGTTTAGATACATAGTAATTTGGATAGCTCTGGCCAACTCTTGGCTCTTCTAAGTGCCACACCAGATCCCTCATACATCTTTCCATATCTCCCGCTTTAAGGACCATTTCATAATGTTCAGTTTTGTATAAATATGAAATCAACTCTGCTTTAGGGCGTTCATCAAAAGTAAGTTCAAGTCCGGAGGCTGAATATCTATCATATCCAATAGAAAAAGTTTTTAAATAAGGAAAATACCCAGAAGCAATTGCGGTAATGGAACCAGAATCTATTCCTCCACTTAAATAGGCTCCTACTTCTACATCTGCTATAAGTTGCCTTTTTACCGCCTGAGTGAATAACCTCTCAAGCTCTTCTATTAGCTCCTTTTTATCGGTTTTGAGTAAAGCTGGGTCATCTTTAAAGAAAAAGTCCCAGTATTGAATTAGGTTTAAAGAGGGATTAGGAGATTTTAAATCAATCTCTATATAATGCCCAGGAAGTAATATTTTAATTCCTTTCCAAAAGGTATTATCAGTAAAAATGTTTTGAAAAGTAAAATATTCAAGAAGGCTTTTGCAATTCAATTCAGGAGAATATTCCTTATATTCCAAAATACTTTTGACTTCACTTCCAAACACTAAAGTTTGAGTAGAATTTTTTACAAAAATACTATAATAAAGAGGCTTAATTCCATATCTATCTCTTGCAAGAAAAAACTTTTTTTTGAAGTTATCATAAATAGCAAAAGCAAACATTCCATTAAACTTTTTTACACACTCTATTCCCCACTCAATATAGGAATATATTACAACTTCAGTGTCTGTATCACTTTTAAAGGTGTAGCCTTTTCTTTCTAACTCTTTTCTAAGCTCTTTAAAGTTATAAATTTCTCCATTATATACAATCCATACATTTTTTGAAAGGTCACTCATTGGTTGATGTCCAGCAGGAGTTAAGTCTAATATAGCAAGGCGCCGATGGCCCAAGAATACATCCCAATCATGTCTTTTTAATTCTCTCTGGACATATTCATCCTGAATGGAAGGAAGAAGAGGAGCTAATTGGTGAAATCTCTTATCTGCAAGTTCTAAAAAGAAAGAAATTTTTCTGTGATGTCTACAACCAGTGTGAAAAAACAAATAGCCTGCATCATCAGGACCTCTATGCGAAATAATATCTACCATATTTTGGGCATAAGAAAGGTTTATGCTTTTATGATTTAAGGCAACTGCTCCGGTTATTCCACACATATTTAATTTTTATTTTATTATGTCAATTTTTCTAAACCTACCACTATATGAAGCCATCTCGTCTTGAAAAAAATAAACCACTTCCAATCCTGAATTTTTTATCATTTTTTTAAATTCTTCTTCACTATATCTATACGCTAAAGATGGAGCATACCAATCGTAGTTTGTCATTACTGAAGCCTCCCATCCTAATTCTTTATTCCAGTAACATTTAATAAAATTGTAATAAATAAATCTCTGTAAATCCCATTCTCCCCCTTTAATTCCTAATAAAGGAATATTAGGCACATTTATTTTTATCTTTAACTCAGATAATATTTTTCCTAATAAAGTTAACTGTTCACTTAATTCCATTAATTCTTTGTGTGACAAATTTGGAGTTTCTTTTCTAAAATATTCATCAATAAGTTCTCTTGGTAGTGCTTTTTTAGCATAAACATAAGTAAGAATTCCCCCCCCATTTTTAAGATTCTGGTTAATTCTTTCAAAGTTTCAGGAGGATTTTTTGTATGATGCAAAACTTGATCACATATTACTAAATCAAAAACTTCGTGTTTAAATAAAGGTTTTGTAATATCTCCTTTTATAAAAATTAAGTTTTTTATTGCCTTATATCTATCGGCAGCTTCGATTACACTTTCAGCAATATCCATTCCTACTACTAACGCATGAGGAGCTAATTGAGCGAACCAAGCAGTTTTATGTCCTCTTCCACATCCTGTATCGTAAATAACTTTTTTATTTTTAAAAAATCTTTTTAAATCCTCTTCATCTTTAAAACCATATAGTTTAAAAAATCTATTTTTGGCTTCTTGTTCTACTGATATGACTTCCTTTTTAGAAAAATGGCTATACTGTTTCCATTTATAAGAAAAAACTTCCTCAGTATGCTGAACTTGTTCAGTATTTTCTTCCTCTGAAAAAACTGCTAATTTGAAGTTAAGAAATAAAAATTTTTTAGTTGAGAAAGATATATTAAACTTTTTATCCTATCTAGCACTTTTAAAGCCTCCTTTTCTCAGCATCTCCTTGAGAATCTTTAAAAAACTTTTTCATCAAATCAATAATGACTTCCTCGTGATCTTTAGTTAAAATAGTAAGAGTTAACCCACCAACTATTCCACACATTAAAATTTCTTCCAGATTGCTTTGATATTTTCAATTATATAGTCAAATTCTTTTTCTTTCATTTCTGCGTATAAAGGTAGAGCTATAGAAAGCCTATCAGCAATAAAGCTATTCGGATAATCCCACTCTTTAAGGTTGTACTTTTGCTTATAGTAAGTTAAAGTATGAACTGCATGCGTGCCCTGTCTTGTTGAGATACCTTTTTCTTCAAGCTTCATCATGAATCTGTTACGCAGTTTGTTTAATTTTTCAACCTTTTCAGCATCTAAAGATTCTACGGATTCTCCCCCCGTAAATAAACAAACATAGGATTGATATCCGTGAGTGTAACCTTCTGGAACATAAGGTGTCAGAAGAAAAGGAATTTCCTCTTCTATAATTTTAGTATATTTTGAAGCGAGATTGGTTCTTTTCTGTAGTATGGTTTGAAGTTTTTGCATCTGGCAAACTCCGATAGCTCCCTGCATATCTGTCATTCTGTAGTTATAACCCCTTATCCTGAAATCCGGGAGAAGTGAACCGCCTTTTTCAAAATGTCTCTGCAGATCTGACTTGCTTGCTCCGTGATCTCGCAGCACTTTCACTTTTTCAGCAATTTCCGGATCATCAGTTATCAACATACCACCCTCACCAGTTGTTATAACTTTTCTCGGATGGAAAGAGAAACACCCGACATCTCCAAATGTTCCTGAATGTCTACCCTGAATGTATGCTCCAACTCCACAGGCTGAATCTTCAATGACTTTTAAGTCATATTTCTTCGCAATTTCCACAATTCTAGGAAGAGTTACACACAAACCAAATAAGTTCACAGGCATCATGGCTCTTATGTTTTTATCTTCTTTAACTATCTCCTCCAGTTGATCCTCATCAATATTAAAGGTTTTCAGGTTAATATCACAGAAGACAGGTTTAGCTCCAGTATATTCAATCGCATTTGCACTTGCTACATAGGTGAAAGAGGGAACAACTACTTTATCTCCTATTCCAATATTTAAAGCTATAAGACCAAGATGAAGTGCTGTTGTGCAACTACTTGTTGCAATTGCATATTTACTTCCAGTAAAATCGGCAAACATAGATTGGAACTTTTCAACATAAGGTCCCTGAACAAGCCATCCAGTTTCAAGCGGTTTAACTACCAACTCTTTCTCACAACTGTCGATTGCAGGCTTTGTGATAGGTATTTTCATTTAACACCCCCTTGTTCTCCAGTCTATTAATTTTCTTAAGCCTTCTCTTAAAGAGTATTTGTATTTAAATCCAATCTCCTTTTCAGCTTTTTCAGGAGATAAAACTCTATTTTTTACAAACTGCCTCGCATCATCAGGAGGATAAGGTTTATATGTTATTTTGTTCTTTGCTCTTGTAAGATCTAAAATTAAATTTACAAGTTCTCTTATACTTGTCTGAATACCTGTACCTACATTATAAAACCCAAAGTTAACATCGGATTTCAATGCACATATATTTGCCCTTGCGACATCCTCAACATATATAAAATCATAAGCTTGAGAACCATCTCCATTTATAATTATTGGTTCTTCAGAATCAATCTTGTTAAGCATCACAGGAATAACACCAGTATATACAGCTTTTTGATCCTGATGAGGTCCATACACATTTGCATATCTCAAACCGATTATAGACAATCCATATCTATCGTTAAAAGCAGTACACATTGCTTCTCCTGCAATCTTTGTGGCTCCATAGAAATTTTTGTTATTGAAAGGATGTTCTTCCCTCATTGGACTTTCCACAGCATCGCCGTAAACGGACGCCGAAGAACTATAAATTAGTTTTTTAACTCCATGTTTTACGCAGGCTTCAAGAACATTAAAAGTTCCATATATGTTAACCTCAAAGGCAGTTCTTGGAAAGTCTTTACAATGTAAAAGCCACATTGCCGCGAGATGAAACACATAGTCAACTCCTTCCAGCGCTTTATCAAGAATATCTATTTCTCTAATATCTCCACCATAAGGAAAAATATAGCACCTTTTATCGTTGAGTGATTCTTTAATGTTTTCTATTTTTCCTCGTGTAAAGTTATCGTATATGACAACTTCTCTTACATCTTCCTTTAAAAGCTCTTTTACAACATGACTCCCAATAAAACCCGCTCCCCCAATAACCAAAATTTTCGAATCCTCAAGGTTCACAGCCATTAAAAAACCTCCTTTATTTTCTACCTTAATTCTTTCCACTCCCTTTCTGGAGTTTTCCCCTCTCGCATAAGTTTAACTTCTTCTAAAGCTTCTACTACTTCATCTGTAAGTCTTTTCTTTCCATTTCTTTCTTTTAGGTAATTCCTTAATTCATTCCACCCCCTGACGGCTTCCACTATTTTATCAAATAAATTTTCGTTTCTATTATTATAGCGAAACTCAAGCTCTTTCAAATAGTATTTGAATGTCTTAGGCGATAAACCATGAAATTTCAATAACCTCCCCT
>Ga0256914_1003143_pt1 | contig 13213 bp, 16 predicted proteins | sample HulkmetaG_FD_191571 | JGI IMG/M metagenome (GOLD analysis project Ga0256914, IMG submission 191571) | Hydrothermal chimney microbial communities from Main Endeavour vent field at the Juan de Fuca Ridge, Pacific Ocean - Hulk | ecosystem: Environmental > Aquatic > Marine > Hydrothermal vents ... | reverse complement strand
TTTTCATATATTTTCCAGAAGGTATGTGATACCTTTCACTTTTTGCAGAATCATCACTCAATTTATACATCCCACTTTTTTAATACTACTACTAAAAAAGTCAAAAAAGTATAAAAATTTATACTAATAAAATAAGTTCAAATAGTAGTGGATTAATAACCACCATAATTTCGCCAAGTATGACCACATTTGGTACATTTATAAAATTCAGTCATTGCTTCATCTGCACTACGAGTCTGTAATTGCCAATAGTAAGCTTCATTATTTCCGCATTTGGGACAGGTTACTTTTACTTTTGGCATAGGTGCACTATCATCCTCAACAACGATAATTTCATCTTTTGGATCTTTTTTGATTTTTTGTGAAATCACATAATCATCTTTTGATTTAATAGGTTTTTCAAAACCACATTGGCGACATTTTAAAACTAATTCACCACGTTCATTCCGTGCAGGAACCATCAATGCGCCACATTCATCACAAAATTCCAAGTGCCTCACCAGAACTTTTTAATAAATATTCACAAATTTTGTTTTTAAAAATAGTGACTAAGGCACAAGTGATACATTTACATTTACAAGTAATGTAAAAATATGGTCCAATAAAAATTGGAATGCATTAATTGATTTTATATTTAATTCTGAGCGATCATTTATATCAATATCGATAAGTTTTGTTTCTAAAATGCTCTTGCACTTTTCAACATCTAAAAAGTCTCCAAGAATTGAAAAACAAATTAAGGCTTCTGAAAAATCTGCCAATGTATGTAGATCTGAACGTACATGTACATATTTACCAAAATTAGAACGCCTAAAGGCATTTCCAAGTATTGCTGCTGAAACTTTTTTACTAGTTATATGTTTCATAGAAGCACTAATAGCAAGAGAATAAATCAAATTTGCAAAGACATCACCCAATTTAGCGAGAGCATGATCGTTAATTATATCAAAAATTGTTTTATATTTCTCTTTATTAAAAAAAGGTAGAATGACCAAAGTTAATCATCCCACTGATTTTCGGTTATTCCACTTTCAATAGATTCATCCTTTGGTACATATTCTCTAATATCAGTAACTGTATGAACTTCCAGAACGGGTAATTTTAACGTATCAATAAGCCAACTTCTAAAGTAATGTACAGATCTTCGACGAAATAGTTTAACATATAATAATGTATTAATTAGTACAACAGAGAATAAGCTCCCAAATGCTATAATAAATATTAACAATAACCAAGTAATACCAATAAATTGTAAAATCAAAAACATTACAGCTACAAGATTAATTATATTTAATCCTGCAAATCCTTTAAGGAATCCTTCGAACCATATACCTATATTAAATACAGAACGTAATGTTTCACCAGATTCGGAAATAAAAGAGAGACCAGCTTCTTTAGATATCCACGGAGCAAAAAATGCAATAGCTAAAATAAAAGGTAACAAGAACGTTTCTATGACTACCAATATTTGCGAGTGATACGTTAATAAAGATATAGCAGCCTCACGCAAAGTTGGGTCTGAGCCAGCTCGAGCTACGTTAACAACATCACCAAGAAGTAATATTAAGGTTATTCCTAAAAATAAGAGCGCACCATACATAGCACGAGAAGCAGATTCTTTCAGCCCCATATGGGGAATTTCAACATCACCTTCTACAAAAAAGCGACCATTTTTCGATTTAAACACACGAGATACAAAAGCATAAGGAATCATCAAAACGGATCTCTTTTTTAATAGAAGAAAATAAGTAATACCACTAACAACCAAGATAATGACTAATGAACCACCTGTAACAGCAAGTTCAGATAATAAAGGATCATTAAAAAATATTGGATTCCCAACCAAGTATAAAATGATATGATTAGAAATTATAAATAAAAATACTGCAAATAATATTCCAAGTTTATGGGACTCCATTTTCATTTATATGCACCTACTAAAATGGTTCGAAGTTTTGAACACTTTCATCAAATTTAATTGCAAATTCATTAGATCTAGCAATAAGTTTCTCAAGAGCTTCTTTTAAAGCTTCTTTAGCGGGTTTATCTTGCGTTCTTACAGACATAATAGGGTTGGAAAGGAGTGGATGCTCAAGGGAATAGCCTGCAAATACGACATAAGGATCTTCAATAAGAATCCTACGTAATACATTACAAAATCCGTGACTTTCACCAATTACTTCAAACTTCATAAATTCAGGTTTATCTTCAATCATACGAATGGTCATGAATTTTCACCTCACGTTTAGTTCTATTAGAAATCCCAAACATAACACCATAATCTTTTGCAATTGCACGACGCTCACGATTACGACACGAAGGGCATATTAATGTATTTCCTTTTAATATTCGCAAATAATCACCACAATTTACACATGTAGCTCGAATAACTCCAAGACTACTACCCATAATAGATAGACTCACAGGTAAAACATGAGTTGAAATTACTTTCGCGCGTACAATATCACCAATCGTAAGAGCGTCCCGCATGGTTTTCAAATATCTTGTTGTAACATTAGATATGTGAATCTCACCTGTTATGGGTACAAGTAAATCTTTATTGTTTATGCGGACAATAGACACTTCCGCACGTTGTTCGAATACATTTTCAACTAAACCAATAATTATATCGCCTTTTTTAGGCAAAGAAAGACTATTATTTTTCATAGGCATGACTGAAATTGATTTTTCATCATGGTCGATCCGAACAATACCTGCAATTGATGCGTAAATTTTTCCATCATCTTCATATGTTCCGTTTTTTGGTATAAATTCTTCAATTACTCCCAATTTTTCACCGAGGATTACAAAATCCCCATCTTTAACTTTTACCAATGTAATTTACCTCGTAATAATTCTATAAATATCAACGTCAAATACATATTTTTCATGTTTATGAAATGGATATAATGCGCGTATTGGAAATTGCTTAGTCCAAATATCACTTATTTTACCATTATGAGATTCTATAAATTTTTTTAAATAACGATAATTACCACTTTTGTGTATTGTATATATAACTTTACTTATTTCTAATGCAAATTCTAAAAATTTTATATCTGCACCACGCCTATGGATACCAAATGGAGGGTTCTGAAACACTGTATCGACCGTAGAATCAAGTGGCATGAAAAATACATCAGAAAATATCCATGCAGTATTGTTTAAGTTTAGCTTCATTGAGTTTCTCTTTGAAATTGAAATTGCACGCCAAGATTTATCAATACCCAAACTCAATTTTGCGCCCATTAATGCACTACCAATTGCAAAAAATCCAGAACCACAGCCCAGATCTACTACGATTTTATTAGAGATATCGTGAAACCTAGACTCTGCAATAAATAAGATTTCTGAGACAAGCTGGATTGGGGTTGGATATTGTTCCAATGAAATATCTTCAGATGGCGCTATATCAAGAGATTGTAGAATAATTTCTAAATTTCTTTTCTTAATTTGCATAATAAATACATAACATTGTAAATATATATAAAATATATTAAGAATCCATAAGGCGAAATGCAATGATTAATCCCGAAGATGTTAGAAAGGAGATTACATTATTAAGAGAAAATAAAATTGCATATTTTGATTCAGCAACCGCGTCATTAATGCCAGATTTTATTATTGATAAAATTTCAGAAGGATATAGGCACTTTGCATTTCCACCAAATCAGGGCAATAATTCATTAATTAGAAAATCAAAAATAATTATTGAAGAAACTAGAGAATCATTTGAAAAATTTATCGGTGCTGAAGAACAAACTATATTTTTTGCTCCGAATATAATGTATGGATTATCGAACATCCTTTGGAGCCTTATTCAGAACAAAAAAGGCCGCATTATAATATCACCATTATTACATACATCGATATTAGGCCCCATCATCAAATTATCAATGATTAATGGTAATAAAATCCAGATAATACAAATTGATGAAAATAATAGACTAGACATTAATTATATAACAAGCATATTGGACAAAGATGTAATTGCGATAATTACAGATGATGTATCCTCAATCTATGGAGTACAACAACCGACAAAAGAGATTGCACAACTTTCTAAAGAATATAATATTCCACATATTGTTGATGCAACAAAAAGTATAGGTCATGATCATTTTTCAATTAAGGAGAAAAAAGTAGACATCGCAATTATGGAAGGAAACATAGGATTAATGGGACCGAGTGTATCTATGATTCATGTATCTCGGGAAAATTTAGAGAACAGAGAACCAATGCTCTTAGGCGGAGGTACAATTGAAAAACTTAGTATAGAAAAACTCAAACCTATAAGAAATATCACAAAATATGAAGGCGATTTTATTGATGTTGCAAAAATATACGGATTAAAATATGCAATTGAGTATATTCAAAAGATTGGTATTGAAAATATTAGAATTCAAGAGCTAAAAATAATAAGGAAGATTCGAAAAATATTAGAAAACTATGGATTATTAATTCATTCCACTGAGCAAAGCCAAAACATTATAAGTTTTAGTTCGGAGACCCTTGGCGCACATGATATAGGGATGTTTCTGGATGAAGATGAAATATATATAAGAACTGGAAAAATTTGTACATATTTAGCTCCAATCTTTAGGAAAATATCTAACGTATGTCAAATATCGATCCATTATTATAACACAATTACTGATGTAAAAAGATTAGAAGACGGCTTGGAGTCCTTGTTTACGATGATATAAAACTAGGCGGATACATTGTAAAATAATGCAAAACTATTAATAATATAATTCCGCCAACAATCATTGATTTTGATTTACGAGAATCATACTCAGTCAACCATAAAATTAGACCTACTGCAATACTTACATAAGCACTAAATTGACCTATTGCAATTATAAAATTCCATATATCACTAAAATAACCATATAAAAATTCAAGCAAATTACTAAGGTCAATCAAATAGATCATTATTAAATCACCTATAAAATATAAATTAAAAAAAAGATATAAACTCCTACAAAACTGTGACACTTTTTGCAAGATTTCTAGGTTTATCTGGGTCTAAACCTTTTCGAGTAGCCATATAATAGCTGAATAATTGTAATGGAACAATATATCCAATAGGACTAAAATCAATTGGAAAATCAGAAGGAATATGAAATGAAAATTTCGATATTGATTCTATTTCACTATCATTGTCAGATATTACAGAGATTATTTTTGCATTTCTGGCTTTCATCTCCATTATATTTCCAATGGTTCGCTCTCGCGTTTCATCAGGAGGTACAACAAAAACAACTGGAAAATCATGTTCAACCAACGCTATAGGGCCATGCTTAGATTCGCCTGCAGAATATGCTTCGGCATGATTATATGCAATTTCTTTTAATTTTAAGGCACCTTCCATAGCTGTAGTTATAGATATTCCTCTGCCCAGATAATAAAAACTCTGCTTAGTATATAATTCGTTAGATATAAAGCGCGCAGATTTTTCTTCACTATTAACTATATTTGATATAAATCCAGGAATTCTAAGCAAATCTGATGAATATGCGGCATATTCACTATTATTTAGTAAGCCCGTTAATTTACCTAATTCGATAGATAAACGAGATAAAGTAATTAATTGCACTAGAAATGTCTTTGTAGCTGCAACACCGATCTCAGGCCCAGCTTGAGTAAGAATTGTATAATCTGAATATGAAGTTATAGAACTACCGATTACATTCGTAATTGATAAGATCTTTGCGCCGTGTCTTTTTGCAAATTTTACTGCATTTATAGTATCCAAAGTTTCACCGGATTGTGTGATTGCAATAACAATAGATTCCTCACTTAAATTATTATTAATTATATATTCAAATTCACTCGAATTTTCCATAAATGATGACAAGCCACTAATCTTTGAGAACAAATATCGCCCAGCGAGACCAGCGTGACCCGAAGTCCCTGCGGCAACAAAAAATATTTCTTTAGAATCATGAATTAATTTAGCAGCATTAGATATTATATCTTGCTTGACATGCAGAGTGTCGCGTAAGGCTTGTGGTTGCTCATGGATTTCTTTTAGCATAAAGTGTGGGAATCCACCTTTTTCAGCCATATCTGCAGTCCATGTAATATGAATTTTATCGCGTTTAATTTTATGCCCATCAAAGAGTGATTCAATAGATATGCCATCAAGCGAAACAATAGCAAATTCACCATCATGTAACAATAATACATCCTTTGTCATTTGAAGAAATGCAGGAATATCAGAAGCACAATAATACGATTCTGCAGATATACCCAAAACAAGAGGATTGCCATTTCTAATGCAAAATATTTTGTTAGGTTCATATGTAGATATAATAACTATTGCAAAAGTTCCTTCTAAATCCATAGCAGTCTTTCGAATAGATTCTTTCAAAGAATTACCTTCAGAAACATATTTTTCGATCAAATGGGGAATTACTTCTGTATCGGTCTCGGATTTGAAAACATGACCTTCAGCAACCAAATTACGTTTTAATGATTCAAAATTATCGATTACACCATTATGAACAACAGCGATAGAGTTTGTACAATCTAAATGGGGATGTGAATTTTCCTTTGAAGGAACACCATGGGTAGCCCAACGAGTATGCCCAATTCCAATAGAACCAGGTAAATCATCGAGATTTAGATAGGCATGCACTTTATCGATTTTACCAACACCCTTCTTAAGGTATATTTGATTATTGAAAATAGTAGCAATACCAACTGAATCATAACCGCGATATTCTAGTCTCTTTAAGGCACGATGCAAAAATGGTGCAACTTGACCATGATTAAATATAGCTGCTGAAATTCCGCACATATTAAATTCACTCACTGATTTTTAATATATCCTTTAAATAATTAATAAATAAATATAATTATGATATATTAAACAATTTTACGAATCCTGACGCGAACGGCGATATTCTTCAATAATATCAAGGATTCGTTTTTCATTGCGCTTTTTATGCTCATTTTCAATAAAATGCAAGGATCGTTCCAATTGCTCTTCAAATATATTTCGATCAATATATGCAATATTGTTAATAATTTCATAAGAAATATCTGAAGAAAAAATAAACGGAATACGAAGCTCAATTAGACGCTCAAACGATAAATGTGTTGGATTACCATTTAATATTACGGCACGAATTTTCTTATTATACAAATAATCTACAGTAGAAACACCACCACCGCTTGCATCATTAAAGAATAATATGTCACCACGTCGTATTCCAATTAAATCTTCAATTTTTAATATTGCATCCTTAGTAAAGGATGAAACAATTTTGGCAGGAAGTACATCCCCACGAATATATGAATTTTCAATCCGTTTTAGTTGCTCAAGAGAACCTCTTAATTGTGCATTTTCACCTTCTAATTCATGCAAGGATTCCTCTAAGGCTCTAATTTTATGATTTAATTTTGTGATTAGACGTTCCTTTCGAATATTCCGATATGTTTTTGTTTGGGAATATTTTATGTAATCTTCTAATTCTGAAATTTTAAACTTCAAATAACGATTCTCAGATAATACTTGTTCAAATTTTTCAGATAATTCATTAAATTCGTTGCGTAATTGTTGCATTTTTTTAAGTAATTTATCAATATCAATAGTAGATTCTTTAGTTTCATGAGAAGAAACTGCTTCAGGTATTTTTGGCAATACCTTTTTAATGGCTTCGTTTATGTTAAGTCCACGAAGAACTAAAGCTTTAACTAAGTTTCCATCAATATAATGTGGAAGTTCCATTATTTTTTGCTCAACTTGCGTGATTTTTGCCTTATAATGGTTAAACGCTTTAATTGCCGCGGCTAAAGCATCACGCTCATGTGAATCATTAATGGATACATTGGGAGGAAGAGAACGCATTAAATGCTGCTTTTCTGAAATTGAATAAGGATGTTCTGGTAAATATAATCGAGCATTATAAATGGAGGATATTTTTTTAACAATCTGTGGGGGACTAGGAACATCAGAAGTTACAACTACAGGGGTCCCAAATTCTAACAAAATCTTTAGTAAATCACTTCTAGAAAGATTTTTTGCACTATTTATATAAATAATTTCACCATCTAAATTAATCATTGCAATTCCGATATTTGTTCCAGCATCAAGCCCTAATATATAAAAATCAGCATTTGAGGACAAAAGATTAGATTCAATAGATAAAGGTACGAATGATATTTGCTTTCGTACCGGATATACATTAACACGTATATCAGAAGTTCTGAATGGATGAATAATTGATCTAACATCAGAATATGCGCCAAAAACAGTTATCGTAGCGGAACTCAAACCTGAATCGGATATTCTCGTATTTACTTCGAATTTAAAATTGTGATCTTTTAATTTTGATGTTACCTCGTTAAAATATTCTTTAATTAAAGTATGTAATCGTCTACGATATCTATTTGCGCTTTGACCACCTTTTCCAATAGAACGTCCTCTAGAAATTTTAATAATTGTTTCAGATTCGAATACATGTAGAAACGACCCAATGCCCATAGCAGCTAATCTGGCAGAAATTTCAGCAGTCTCAATAGCTGTAAGTTTTCTACTAAAATGATACCCAATTCGACGAGCTAAAACTTTTAATGAAATCATTCTTGGAGGGGACCCAGTTACTTGAACTATTTTTGTATAAGTTGGAATTTTCGCCAAAATTGTATAAACACCCTTAATATTAGGAAATATTTCAAATATATTATCAGTCGCAACGATTGATACTTTATTTTTTTTAATAATTGAAATTACTTCATTCAACGAAATAAGATTATATTTTTCTTGGATACTATCATCTTTGAGTAATACAGCAGAAAATTTAGCACCCGAATGAGATAAGGGACTTCCAGATGCAATATCAAGCCCTAAAATAACTTCGTTTCTTAATTCCATTTTATCATCAGTATCCACTATTTTCCTTCAATTATTATTTTAATAAAGAATTATATGAGATTTCCGAAATAATCATAATATTTTATTAAGTATATCCTTATGAGATATAGAATAACCCAATTCAGTAAAGAATGTAGAAATATTGAACAGATCACGCTCTAAAAATTTCATTCCATATTTTGATGTTAGGGGAACTGCTTGCCCCCAATCGATAATGAAGGGCTTTAAATCACTAAGGCGAATTATTATATTATATGCACTTAAATCGCCATGAACAAGATGTGCATTTTTTGAAATTCGTATGACATTTTCTAAAATTAAATCTACCATGTCTTCACTTATTAATTCTTTGTCGATCTCAGATAATAGAATACCATCAATATACTCAAGTAATACAACATTATTTGCAATAGACTTTGGCATAGGTACACTGACTTTTGATTCCCACGCTTTTATTAAATTATTAAATTCTCTTTTTGCAGAGTCTTTTGAAAGAATAAACCAGTTTACATCAATAGGGCTTATATTTCTAGAACGAACTACAGATTTAAAACTTGGAAAACCTAGCCTAAAGATTTTAACAGCCAAAATTTCATTTATAGGAGATATACCTTTCAGAACATAGGATTCTTTACCGACACCAATATTTCCTAACAAGCCACTTATTTGATTCTTAACCTTAAGATAGTGTAAAGAAATCAAATCAAGTCCATACGGTTCAAGAGCAACACCAAAATAAGGCGATTTCTTAACTTTTATTAATCCATATCCTTTTAAATATTTCAAAATGTTTTCAACTGCTTCTTCTGAAGTTTTTAATTTTTTAGACAATAATTTTACTGGAACAAATTTATATTTATTCAAATTATGTTCAAGGAATGTTAAGATTTCAATATCAATATCTCGGAGGATACTTAGTGCTTTGTATAATTGATACATAATTTTTAGAAGTTGTTTTTTAATTAAAAATTCTTTGATTTAAAACTTAATTTATAAATTTAAATATCTATAGAAATTAGTAAAAATACAAAATATAGTAAAATCGTGATTAATATGACAGATAAAAAAACATACGCAATTCAATTAAACGATAACGAACAAGATTTAGAAATTTTAAAAGTAATAATCTCGTCATGGAATGTATTAAAAGTCCTAAAACAAGGAAAACAGGATATAACAACAATTGCAAAAGAAATTAATCAAACAGAAGCAAATATCAGTATGAAAATAAAAAAATTACAAAAATTGGGTATTGTAAAATGTTTCTTTGAACCAGCAGAACATGGCGTAAGAAAAATTTGCGAGATTCAACCAACGGAAATAAAAATAGTTCTATGAGCCAGATAAGATTTTTCGCCATTTTTCAATATTTGAGATTATATAATCTTTTTGATCATCAGATAAAAGGGGAACACTCCATTTTGTCACCTCATCACACAAAGATTCAACTTCACGACGTATTGTTGTAAATTCGGAATCGCCAATAAGTCTCAATAATGATTGTCGAATTATTTCTGCAATATCAAAAGAAGACAACGAACTCGTTTTAATTTCATTTATTAATGGATCAATTACACGAGAAACCTTAGATGGCGGAATGGCAGGAATACTTTTTGATGTAGATTCTTTGATTTTTGAACCCTCGATAGAACGAGTAGATGAGGAAAAATCAATTCGATTTAGAGTGTCTTTAATTTCAATAATTTTATTTGAAAGAATTCGTAAAACAGTTTGCATCTCTTCAAGGTCGCTAAGAATCTTTTCTATCTCCGGAGATTTTTCAGACATTTTAAACACAAATTGTATAATAGCCCAAAAGGAATAAAAAGTTTATTACTAAAGACGTTCATTAATTAAATCATTCAACTCGTGAAAACTTTCTAAATCTTTTAAGATTTTAACCTCCAATAAAACGACCCCATCGATATTATCGGTTTCAGCTTTCTCATTTATGAACATTACAGCAGGTTCGTTAAATATATTTGAAAAGCTAGAAATAAGAGATATTTTTTTCTTAATTCTATGTGTATTCATTTTTGCAATTCCGGATATTAATCGATATTTTTCTTTTGTAATAAAATTAAATGGAGAACGCCTAGTCCATATAGGCTCCAATCCAATTCTACGGATATATAGATCAATCACTTGCTCTATCGCAGCCTCAGGCATCCAACTAGGCTCTTCAGGAGGCTCAAATCGTTCGGAAAACGAAATAGGTTCAATAAGATCAATATCTAATATCTCTTCTAATGCAATAGCTATATCTAAAGATACGGAGATTTCACCACCCTCATATGCAAATAAAGCTCGGGGAGTTATATTCAAAAGAGTTGATAATTCACGAACGGAGATATTCTTTGCTTTTCTTGCATTTTTTAAAGCCTCAGCATTAATTTTTACAAATCTACCTCCGCGTTGAACAAAAATATAAGGTAATGTTCTATTAACAAGAAATGCTAAGAAAGTTTCGACACTTACAGCAGGAACACCATATCTCTCATAAATCATATCTTTTTCTAGAATAGTACGACGATTGCGATATCCAATTATGATTGGTGTAGCTCTTAGAATCTTGGCTAAATATGATAATTCCTCAGCATCTTCCGATTTAAATGCATCTACATTATATAATATCTTAATTAATAATATTTCATAGTCTTTTCGAGCAACGATATCAAAACAGCTAGGTCTAAGATCGCAAAAGGTGGATACTACATAGCCATTATCTTCTAATGCATTTTGTATAAGAGATATGATTTCTTTTCGTGTGTTAGACATTCGTATCCACCAAGTATATATTTTATATCTATTCAATTTATAAGAATTAAGATATTACAAAAAATAAATTATATGTTTTTTACATAAAAATCATTTAACACTAAATGCGATAATACTAAGGGTGCGAAACATTTTTCGAAATTGCATAATATGAGGCTTATATAGGACAAAAGAACTACTATCAATTTTTTTAAGATATTCGGAATAGTTTTCTGTAGAAATCTCGCCTAACACAATTTTTACAGATAAAACATTGTATTTTGAACCACTAACAGTATATGCACCACTACCAAGATCAATACGCCTCAAAAATACAATAGGTAATGAAACATATCTGTAAAATTTATCAGGAATTAATGAAATAAACTCTTTAAATTCTGATTCTGAAATATAATGATATGATGAATCTTTTAATTTGAAATGAAATAATTTATTCTTTAAGATAGTCTCAATGTTTCGAAATTCGACAGGAACATGATCATTCAAATGCGATAGTTCATTCTCAATGACTTTATCAATAAATTTAAACATTTTGAGATCCTCGGAATTACTTATATTTTGCAAGGATCATTATATGGTCTTTTTCAAGAGGATCAAGATTTATTTGTTCAAGAATTTCAATACCATGGTCTATGAGATATTTTATTTCATTTTTGTAAATAGACTTAGGGTCTTTTGTTACATCAATACTTCTAGCTTTTATTGCTAATAAGATATACGAATTGTTTTTCGCATAAAATTCTGCATTTTTAACAACAATTTCTGATTGAAATGGTTGTGCAATATCCTGATAAAGAACATCTACAGTATTAACAAAATGAGAATACATGTCGGGCTTTCTAGCATCAGCAACAATAGGTGCAATATTCTTACGGGATCTAGCTAAGACCACTAAAGACCTTGAAACATGAGGGGCGAATTCAACAGCATATATCATACCACGATCTAAGACAATGTCAGAAATATGACTTACTGTGGTACCTGAAGCCGCGCCCAAATATAAAACAGTACTCCCAGGAACAACAGGAAGTTTATTCAGACCACTTAATATAGCTGCAGACAATTTTGAACGATAGGGTGACCAAATTCGAAATTCTTCTGATTTGAAATTAACTAAACGCTCACCATAAACAGACTTACCCGGCGTTAAATTTTTCGTTGCAAGTTTAGTAGTATTAACTTGTTTAACATAGTACACACCAGAAAATTTAGGATGCGGTTCCACAATATTCATTTTAATTTCGTCTCCGTTTAGATTTCTTACCTTTCGATTTATTTTTCCGCTTACTTGATTTTACTTTACGTGAAGATTTCTTAGGAGCTACAGGATATTTTCGCCTAATTTCATCCAATCTCTTTTGAAAACGTAGTTGAAGATATTCTGAAATATTTCTTCGCGATATTGAATCAACTTTTGCAGCTATAGAAATTAACCCAGACAGCATACGTGCAATTTTTCCACGTTGCCAATAGGGTGCCAGACCAATAGCAGGATGCTGAAAGATTATTCCATGTTTTGGAGGATTTGCACCACTTTTTAATGATCTAAAT
>Ga0256914_1003142_pt1 | contig 13221 bp, 4 predicted proteins | sample HulkmetaG_FD_191571 | JGI IMG/M metagenome (GOLD analysis project Ga0256914, IMG submission 191571) | Hydrothermal chimney microbial communities from Main Endeavour vent field at the Juan de Fuca Ridge, Pacific Ocean - Hulk | ecosystem: Environmental > Aquatic > Marine > Hydrothermal vents ... | reverse complement strand
CAGGATATGTAGATCACTGCCATCGTTATTCATGACCCACAGGTCATATCTGCCGCTCCTGGTAGACACAAAGACAATATGTCTCCCATCCGGAGACCAACAAGGCTGGACATCAAGAGCTGTATCATGTGTCAACCGCACCTGCATGGAGCCATCGCTCCTTGCCTTCCACACATCCATATTACCCCCCACATCAGAGGCATAGACAATCCATCTGCCACATGGAGAAGGAAACGGCTGAATGTTACATGCGCCGTTTGTTATAATCCTCTTTTTTCTTCTCCCATCAACGGAGACACTCCATATATCCTCCCTTATCATGCCCCCTTGCCCTATAAATGCCAGACTGTAATAAATTTTTTCTCCATCAGGGCTGTATCTCGGGTACTTCTGGATACCAGCCTGTTCAAAAAACTTATATGCAGTATCTCTCCAGGGATCTACAATCCAGAAATCACTGTCCTCCTGGCCATTTGCAAAAGAAAAACATGCGCAGACCAGTTTATTGGCATCAGGACTCCACGCAGGAAAATTGCAATGCCCAGGCAAAGATCCCAGTCGCAAGGTATCTCCTCCTTTCCATACCCTTATCTCTCCAAGGTTATTGGACCAGGCTATTGAACAGTGATCAGGTGAAATATCCGGATTGTGTCTTTCATTAGAACCAGAGCCAACCTTCTCAACCTTGCCGGTTTCCGGATATAAAATCCAGATATCCCATGTTCCGGCGTGACACGCACTAAAGGCAATGGCATCAACAAGTGATGCTGGCCCAGAACCATAGGTATTAGAAGGCAGCAGGGGGAATAGCACCAATACGGTGAAATATATGGATGCGAAGTGAATTGACAGTGGAACAACCGATTTGACACGCATCATGGGGCTTACCTGAAATTCCTGTTCACTGGCATGGAGGAATAATTCACCCCACAGGGCCATAAATAATGAAGCCAAATATTATCTGTAAAAAAGGGATATCATGAAAGATGAAAACAAATTATCCAAGATGCCCCCGCAGGCAAACCTGGCATAAACTGGCAGTGATACAGCTCCCCTGCATATCATCACTGCAGGGGAGCTGTAATGCATAAGCTATTCACCAAAATGATTGGCAAATGTCTCAAGGTCATCCGGATCTACATGGCCATTGTTGTTGACGTCACAAAATGCATTATAACAGCCCTCACCTGACATGCAGTCGTAGGCACGGGACAATATTGACAGATCCACACCATCTACATCTCCGTCAGAATCTGCACCAAGAGGCACCTGATCCTCACTGAGATAGACGTCTCGGTCACTGCTTCCCATCCAGCCGAGCACAAACTCTAAAGTACCTGTCTGGCCGTCTGGTGTGGAGAATTCCACATGCACAACGTCACCTGCGTGCCAAGGGGTAGCAAAATTGCCTACATTTATCTGCCAGAATCCTTCACCAACACCGCACCCCACGCTTTCCTCAGTGAGCACATCATCCTCCCTGCCCACTATCCAGGCGCTGAAGGATACATCAACATTGTCTAACAGGAAGCCATCCTGGCTGTAGACATTTCCCCCCTCAATCTGAGGTACGCCACCGCATCCACCCTTTGAGACCAGACCCTTGATAGACAGGGTACTGTCATCTGTGACTGTCACAAAGTAGGGCTGCAAGACATCAATGTCAAAGTTGAACAGTGGAGTACCATAGCTGTGTCCCACATATCCCTGATTTTCCGCATCCCAGCGGGTAATCTCAGTACAGTTACGCACAACATGACCCAGTTCCTCTGCCTTGGTGATCCGCTGCATGGTTAGAGGAAGTGAAACCATGTTTACATTGGTCGTACCCGTGGTGACCAGATCAACCTCGGGCCATGGATCAGGAACGCTGCCTGTTGGAGTCCATGTCCCTGGTGCACTCACCGTCACAAAATAGGGATATCCTGCCTTCACAGGGAAGTTCATGAGCGGAGACCCTTTGCTATGGCCAATATACGCCTGATGAAGCGCATCCCAGTATGAGATTTCCAGAGCATTTGGGATAACCTGAGCCAATCCCTCTGCGTCAGTCACTCCACTGTCCTTTACCAGGGTAATGACATTAACATTTGTAGAGGATGTGGTTACGAAACTGTAACTGATGGGAGACAGGATCACATCATGACTCTGGCCTCCATATGTCAGTGCGTATTCAACCGAACCTGTCTCTCCATTGCCAGCATCAATGAAATCAACACGCAGGTGTTCCCCTGGTACCCATGGGGTGGGGAAGTTACCAATATTGACCTGCCATGCGCCGCTGCCATAAGCACACCCTTGAGAGTGCTGTGTCAGAATTTCATCCGGACGTTCCCTGATATATGCCTTGAAGTACAGTTTTCCATCTTCAGGAACAGTTGTATCTGACAATGTGACAGTACCGTATTCTATCTGGGGAGTAGCACCCGCAGACTGAACTACTTCGATTATGCCAGAAATGTCTGACACACGGCCACCATATGTGGCTGTTATTGCACCAATACCAGGATTGAGCGCAGTAAACACGCCATGTTCATCAATCACGCCGATATCGCCACGCACACCCCATTCAATCAGTTCCGGTGTTATCGACACGGCATTTCCGTCATCATCATAACCTGTTGCAGTAAACTGCAGGGTACTACCTGACAGCACACTGGCAGAGCCTGGCTGAACTGCCATAGCGGAAATGAGCCCTTCAGCACCTGTGATGGAGACATCGTCAATCCATGCTCCATCTCCATTACCATAGTTCCTGTCCTCAACCTGGAAACGGATTGCCACCCTGGATGAACGATAGGGAGACAGATCAAGCTCCACCCGGGTCCAGTTATTCTGATCACTATATCTTCCAAACTGCCACAGGCGAATCCAGTCCCTGCCTCCATCTGTGGACACATATACACACAGATAGTCTTCAGAAGATGCGTCGAACTTGTACCAGAAACTCAGTTTTGGACTTGCCACATCAATGAGATCTATTGTCCCCCGGAGTGTCATGCCTGCATATACCGCATTTCCCAACACTCCCTTGGGACTGTCTGTAACAGCATAAGAGCTGTCATGAGCTGAAGAGGACGAGACATCTCTCCAGTTGGACAGTAACCAGTTGGCCCTGGCCCCCTGCTCAAAGTCTTCAACGAACGGGAACGGGGTTGTGGCTGTATTTTCGGTTATCTCAACATCGTCTATGTACCAGCCGTCGTTGGTCACCCCGTTGTCATCCGAGGTCAGACGGAACCTGACCCGAATCACCTGGCCTGCATACTCTGACAGGTCTATCTCCTCCTTCAGCCACTGGCCACTGGAAGTACCGGTTACAAAGAAACGCCTCTGCCAGTGCACTCCGCCATCATTGGATACCTCTACCCAGCCAAAATCATGGTAGGACTCAAGACTGTACTTGTCCCAGAAGGAGAGCACAGGTCGAAGGGCACTGCCAAGATCTATTTCCTTCACCATGGAACGGTCTATATTGTTGGCATAGTTGCCATCAGGGCTGTCTGTAAAACAGTAACTGCCACTGTGGGCATCCTCATCGGTCAACTGCCACGGAAGTGAGTTGGACCACCGGTCCCCTGACTCCATGTCGTCTGAATAGGGATAGGTACCTGTATCTGCCTCAAGGGTGGTGGCACTCACCTCGTTACTCCCGCTACTTACCAGACCGTGTATGTCCTCTACAAATATACGGTAATAGTAGGTCTGACCCGGATCATCCAGGATATCGGTAAAGGTCGTCTGGTTCACGTCCATTGTCTCTGCCACAAGCTCATCTCCTGCCCTCTGACCCGTTATCCCGGAAGAGGTGCTCCTGTACAACCTGTACCGAAGGAAATCAGGGGCATCTGATGCGCTCCAGCTCAATGTCAGACTGTGCTCCTCCACGTCTGCAGGCTCATAGAGGTCCACTGCTGAAGGGGCATCGTCAATGAGTATGTCGTCAAGCCATGCCCCGTTTCCATCCCCATAGTTCCTGTCCTCAACCTGGAAACGGATTGCCACGTTGGATGAACGATAGGGAGACAGGTCAAGCTCCACCCTGGTCCAGTTATTCTGATCACTATATCCCCCAAACTGCCACAGGCGGGTCCAGTTGCGTCCCCCATCAGTGGATACATATACACACAGGTAATCCTCACCAGCGGCATCAAATTTGTACCAGAAACTCAAACGGGGACTTGCTGCTGCCAGGAGATTCAGGGTTCCCCTTAAGGTAAGCCCGTTATGGACCCAGTCTGCCATATTCCCCTCAGGACTGTCTGCCATGGCCCAGATACCACTATGAGGGTCCCCTGAATACCTGCCCCAGGAAGAAGATATCCAGTTGGCATTCTGCTCTTCAAAATTATCCTCAAACGGATACGGGATTACAGTCCTGTTCTCGGTTATCTGAACATCATCAACATACCAGCCATCATTGGTTACCCCATTATTGTCAGACGTAATCCTGAACCTGATCTCCAGCTCCTGACCAGAATACTCACTAAGATCAATCTCATTCTTTATCCACTGCCCATTGCTCGAACCTGTAACAAAAAACAGCCTTTGCCAGTGGGCGCCTCCATCATTGGATACCTCTACCCAGCCAAAATCATGGTAGGACTCAAAACCGTACCTGTTATAAAAAGAGAGCACGGGGCGTATGGCAGAACCAAGATCAACAGAGACGGTTGCAGACTGATCAACACTGTTGCCATAATTAGTTCCCCCAGGACTGTCTGTCAGGCAATGCCCGGAACTGTTGTAACCATCTTCATCGGTTACGGCCCATGAACCGGTAAATGTCCAGTCTGCAGAGCCTGTCTCAAAACCCCATGAATAGACTCCTCCAGGCAGGGTGGTGCCCGCCGCGGTCTTGCTTCCCTCATAAAGCTCGTAGGTACTTACCACATATATCCGATAAAAATAGGTATGACCTGGAGTGAGCGTAGTATCGGTAAAGGTCGTGGTATCCTGTTCTGTAATGGTGGCTACCAGTGTACTGTTGAAATCCACCTGCGGCAGCTCACTACGGTAAATCTTATAGGCAGAAAAGGTATCGGCAGGGTCGAGATTCTGCGTCCAGACAAGATCAAGACTGGTTGTGCCAGGGTTTGATATTGTCAAATCCACGGAATGGGGCTGCTCAGCTATGGCAATATCATCTATACACCATCCATCCCTCACTTCTGTCTTGTCGGTATTCAATCTGAACCTAACCAGGAAATTTTCGCTCTTGTAGGCCGAGAGGTTGACTGTGTCCATTACCCACTGGGGTTGCAACTGCCCGCCTGAAGTGCCTGTAAAGGAGGCCACAGTGCTCCAGGTAGTGCCATTGTCAGTGGACACCTCCACATAGCCGAAATCGTAATCGTTTTCGAGCTGATACTTGTGCCAGAATTTGAGTACGGGATTTTCTGAAGCGCTGAGATCAATGGCAGAGGCAAGGGTAGTTGAAATATCGGCATTGTTTTCGTAATAGCCGTCGGGGCTGTCACAAAGTGCATTGGAGGCGCTATGGGCATCTATGTCACTAACAGCCCATGGTGCATCCAAGCTCCAGTTTGTCGAGCCACTTTCCATATCATCAGTAAAAGGAAATGGGGCAGCAAAAGCAACACCACAGAGACCTACACTTACTGCAGCTATAAATATCAAGGACAAAAATACCTTTTTCATTGCTCCTCTCCTCACACCTGTTTTCTCCTTAGGTAGTAAATTGCATATCTTCCATTTAAGGCCTACAACCAGCAGATTTGCCGGAACGCAAGGTGATCTGCAGAAATCGGGGAAACACAACTCATGGTAGTTCCCTATCCACAGGCCCTATCTCTGCTTCATCACCATTGACATCAAGCAGATAAAACCTCAAACTCACCCTCCCTGCCCCATCAGGGACAGAGACCTTTACGGAATAGATGCCATCATCTGCCTTCTTATCCCCGTGTGTTCCATCATCATACAGACAAGGGATTCCAACAATCACCTTGCCCCAATTGACATCTACAGCCACTCTTTGGAAAAAACCTTTACCTTCCTGGTGAAATGGCTCGCAGGAGATAACCACTGTACCCTGTTCAGAAGATGGTGCCTCCAAGTTAATATTACTGAGGGACATAATATCGGACGCATTAACAGGAACAGTAAGACCAAGAAAAAATACAAGAGCTGTCAGACACCACTTTGAAACAAATTTGGCAATATTGGTCCACATGAAAGAAACCTCACCCACTCTTCCAACAAATAATTAAACAGGAAAACTATATCCAAAATTATGTGTATACCAACACTCCACCGTGCCCGAAAAACAGGGAACAGGCATGTGTATCACATAGCTGCGCCCCTGAGCCCCGATCTGTGGAGATTCTCTTTCTTGCATGTTTTGCTCTAAGAACGATATTCCAGACAGCAAACCGGCTAAAATATCTTTGTATTTCACAGGAATAGCAAAGCATGAGATGACAAAATGTCTCTCAGGGATAGTCCAAAACTCATATTCAATCCCCCTGGAACTGGCACTGGAAAAAACGATTCCAAATGCCTGCTCTCCCCCAATCTGTCCCGTTTCAGTTTGTTCAAACTTTACCTCACGGTCATTTATCTTTTTCTTTGCTTTGAAAGCAAACAGTTGCTCCTTTGAGACAGATTTTTTTTCAATGATGACCAATCCATAGAAATTAACATGATCTGGCGCCACAGCGGTTAGAATCATACGTTTCCCCTCTTGTGAATCAGGCCACCATCTGTAAGGGAGATGAACAGTCATGTCGTGAAATACCACCTTGTTACCATTGAGAAGATGCCATTTTAAAGCCATGGCCCATTGCGCAATGATGGCACCGTAAAGCTCACCGGCGACAAGGAACAGTATCAACAATCCTATGGCAAAAACGATTCTTCTTGACACAATCCTACTTTCCTGGTTTTCCACCGGGCTTGTTCAACGCATCCGTAAGTAATCCCTGAGCCAGTCCTGAGACGACATCTACACCACTGGTGGGAGGCGGCCCAGTCAAGGAAGTACCCGGAATGGTGCCACCCATCTCTACTCCAGCCTTTCCTGCCTCTACGAATGCACGTTCCTTGGCACGCCATTTGTCAACATTGGTCGGGTCCTTCCAATATTCCTCATTAGCCTTTCTGAGCTTTTCCACCTTATCTCCAAAATTCTTGACTGATTTGTAAATCTTATAGCCAAGATAAGCTACTCCTACCACCACAAGGGCGGCAAAGATGAATCTGCCCTCAGGATCTTTATACACAATGGGATTGTTATTTACATACGTATATGACAGAGGATAGTATTTTACCCTTGCGTTATTAAGCTTGCCTGAAATGGTAGTCAAATTGTTCAATATATTATCATAATTTGACCAGCCATAAGCCAGGATAGGGGATTTAACAATGGGAACCAATGGATGAGTAAAGGAAGATATCTGCATCAATCGAGGATCACCCGGTTCATAAGCGGGTTGATCCTTCTGCAAGAATCTGCCCATCTCAGGGCTGTAATATCGTGCCCGGTTAAAATATAGTTTACACTTTCTATCATATCTCCTTGCTGAAAACAGATATGGATTGTCTACTTCCGAATCTGATATGGGATTATTGTCACTATCAAATATGGAAACCTTGCCAAATGCACTGTATTTATAGGTCTCCCTAATAGTACCAGCATCATCTGCGATTTTATTAACATTGCCTGCTCCGTCATATAAATAGAAATAACGGTTAAGGCCTCGTTCCATCATTACTATTTCATCAATATATTTACCATAAACATACTTGGCAGTTATGGATCCTGTATCTGATGTTTCTGCAATAACACGATCATTACTGTATATGAATCTGGTTGAACCATGAGAATCTGTCTTGGCGATCCTCCTGCCAATAGCATCATAGGTAAAGGTTATTGTATCGTCAGGCGTAGTTACTTTTACCAATCTATTTTCAAAGTCATATTCATATCTATTGACACCATCAAAAATTAGATTGCCACTTGCATCATATGAAAAAGCTGTACCATTTACCTGGGTATACTCATTCATGTTGTTGACGACATAACTCACCACCTCTCCACTTACTGAAGAAGTCCTATTTCCAGTAGAATCATAATTGAACTGTATATCACTAAATGGATAACCATCAGGATAATCTACGCTCTTCAATCTGAACAGCTTATCATACACATAGTTGTGCATACCATCTTGACTGTCCATTGAAATACAGTTCAGTACTGATTTACCATAAACATAATCAAATCTTGATATTACAACATTTGAACTATCCTTATTTATAATACTGGTCAACCTGAAAACAGGATCATACTGATATTCTACCTTATCTCCATTGGCATATTCTGTTAATATTTTTCTACCAAGACTGTCATAGTTATAACTACTGACAACATGATCATCAGTATCCCTTATTTCAGCAATACGATTCAAGGAATCATATACATACCTGATATAGGTTCCATCAGGATATGTAATCTTCGTAATATTACCAAATTCGTCATACTCATATGATACATTTTTACCATTATCAATTTCAGCTATAAGTCTTCCTAAAGCATCATAAGTATATTGTATATTACTGCTGCTATTGACGGCAGAGACTAAACGATTGAGCCTGTCATATCCATAAGTGGTTCGGCTAGCATCCGGATATATCTTTGAAGTTAAACGATCAAGGTTGTCATAAAGATAATGAATAGTATATCCACGCTGATCGGTCTTGGATATTAAATTACCAACCTTATCATACGAAAAATTTTCTACAGATCCATCTGGAAAAGATATTCTAACTAGTCTATCAAGGATATCATATGAATATGCAACAACATTATTGTTAGCATCCTTTATGGAAACCATATTTCCATTTGAATCATATTCATATTCTATCTTATCACCAAGAGCAGTAGTTATCCCTTTCAGGCGATCAAGCTCGTCATACACATACTCTGTCTGGTTACCCTCAGGATCGGTTTGAGATATCTTATTGCCATTAGCATCATAAGAAAAACTTATATAATTACCCAGTGCATCTACAATCCTTGTCAATCGTCCATAAATATCATAAACGAATTGTGTAGTATTACCCTGGGCATCAGTTATGGAATTATTATGATTATTTTCATCATATGTGAATTGAATAATATTACCCAATGCATCCACAATTTTGATGACCTGATCAAGGGAGTCATATTCATACCGGGTTACACGATCCAACTGATCTGTTACCGAAGTCAAATTGCCACGGGAATCATAAGTGAAACGTATGGAATAACCCAAAGCATCTGTTCTTTGCGTGACCATGCCGTGACTGTCGTAAGAAAAAGTGGTTATGTTCCCGAGAGCGTCGGTCTTGGTCAGAAGATCGCCATTGGGACCATAAGTAAAAACAGTAGCATTGCCGAGCTCATCAACATATTTTGTCAAGTTGCCTCTATCATCATACTCAAAATGTACAGTGCGCCCTAACGGATCGGTGATACTCTCCAATTTTTCAAAATTTGGGTCATACTTAAAAGTGGTAATATTTCCTGCAGGGTCTGTGGTTTTTAAGAGATTTCCATTAGAATTATACTCGTAATAAGTTGTATTACCTCTGGCATCTGTAAGGGAAGTCAGCTTATCATTATCATCCCACGTCTTTAAAACAGTATTCCCCAGGGGATCAATTTCCTTTATGACCCGTCCATTCTCATTGAAATAATATGTAGTCCAGCCCCCCCTTGGATTGCATACCCTGGTATATTTCTCGTTCGGATGGTATTCGAACAGATAAGTCCCACCGTTTACCACCTGCTGTGACACCCTGTCAGATGAGTCGTATGTATTGGTAAGAAAGGTAGTACCCTTGGGATCAGTTATGCTCACAAGCCTGTGACGGGCATCATAACCATAACTGATCCTGTATCCTGCCGGGTTGACATAGCCGGTGAGATTATTTTGGGAATCGTACTGGTACAGGAACTCCCTGTTGGCAGGGTCAACGATGCGGCTTATCTTGTTGTTGGTACCATAGCTGAAACGAAGACTTCTGCCTGTATCGTCTGACACGGTTATTAGTCTGCCACTACCATCGTAACTGAACGTGAGACCGTTATTGTTCCGATCAACAATTTTTACCAGCTTGCCAGATGCATCAAACTTAAAGACCTTGCCATCTTTCTGCCTGATGCTTATGCCATCTGCCTCCAAGATAAGTTCGAAATAAAAACCTTTGGGAGGAATGATACTCCCGCTGGGATCTCGCCTGAACTCCAGCCTCATGCCAGGAACCAGCCCCATTGCAGTCCATACCGTTACGCCCTCCTTGACCGCCATGGTCAGGCTTATATCGTAGTTGAATGTCCAGCCGTACCCGAACGGACCTTCACGCATGTCCTGATGATTGTATTTCCGTATCACCTCAAGCGGCATCCTTCCGGGAATCAGAAGGTCCTGATGCTCGTGGTAGAAGTTGCCATTTGTCAGGTCAACAGGGTCGTCACCACCATGGGGTGGATTGGAGTCGTTGTTGTTGGGATTCCCATTGCCGGCATTTGGAGTGGAAGGGACCACACTCCCATGGTCTCCACTTACATGATAAGCACTGGCAGAACGCGGCATCACCATTCCGCTGCAGAGTATGCTGAAGCAGAATGTGAACAGCACTATGAGAGAGATCTGGCGTCTGAATTTGAAATGTGACACGTAAACCTCCTGTTAATCTCCTCTCCTGTTATATGCAAATAGGGACAGGCCCTTGCACAACACCTCTATGACCAAACAGACAATCAATAAAACAGCACAATGGACGCATGAATAGTCTGCGACCTGTTGCCGTGGCTGTCTATTGCAGTAATACCTACCGTGTAGTTACCTGCTGATAGCAGATTCCCATCCTGATCTCTGCCATCCCAAACAATGCTGCCTGTACCGGCTGGCATGTCCGGCTTGTCTATACGCTGCACCACAAGCCCATTTTCATCCTTGACTATGGCCTCAACATCTGCTGGCCCGGAAAGTGTGAACCGGACCACTGTCACGTTGTGTGGCACTGCTGCGTAGGGATTAAGGGCTGGGCTGAAATAATTTGTGTCAGCCGCCACATCTGAGACAATAGGCGCACCTCCAGATACAACCATTGCATTGTCAGGAAGCTCCCATGCCCACAGGGTAACGCCCGTAGGCATGCCGCCTGGTACTGTAACTCCCTGATCATCAGTGCCATCCCATATCTCCACATGATCACCAGCAGACCGGTATTCCCATGACAGAAGGGTCTTCACCCTGTCAAACGGATTACCATTGGTTCCGGTGGTGCGAATATACAGGCTTACGGCAGAAGGCTTGGCAAGGCTGTAAGATATGGGAAATACTTCATTATTATATGGGGCAAACATACTGGGGAACGACCTGGGAGGCACAATCTGTGGATAAGGGGCATCCTTCCTCAGATCATACGTCCAGGTCTGTCCGGCAATATCTATTTCCAAAACAAAGTAATAGACACCATCCCGGACAACCTGCTCATCATCGTCCCTGCCATCCCATGAGTCAGTATAATCTCCTGCATCACGCCACTCGCTATTGAGCAGTGTACGAACCACATTGCCATACTGATCTACAATCCGGACAGTAACATTGGCTCCGGCACCAAGAGTGGTCGATATGGTACCCATAACTCCCTGCGCGGGATTTACACTCCCGCTGCACGAGGCGTGTACATTCGGTTCGACTCTCACCTTGAGCGAATGGGTTATTGTCTTTCCATCATTGTCTGTCACTCTTAACACCGGATAAAACTCGCCCACCTTATCATAGGTGTAGGTAGTATCCCCGGAATCCGTACTGCTCCAGTCATACACACCGTCACCATCAAAATCCCATTCAAACAGGGAGATGGAACCATCCGGGTCTGTGCCGGAACCGTAAAAATGCACCTCAAGAGGCCCTGTGCCCTGAGACGGATCAAGACTTGCCATGGCATACGGTGCACCAGGACCTCCTGCCACTATGGTCAGTGATGCAGTGTCCTCTGCACCATTACAGTCTGTAACCTTGAGTGCAGGATGATAGGTCCCCTCAACACTATATGTGTGTACCAGCGAACCGGTACGGATGTACTGTATGATATTTCCGTAGGTTTGACCTACAAACAGATCACTGTCTCTGTCTCCGTCAATGTCACCAAACGCAGGAACGGCAGTACCTGCCACACTCACCGGCCTTCCTTCTGAATCATGCATCTCTCCCTGGGCCTCCCACAGAGATGCAGAAGGAGAGCCTACGTTTCTGTAGAAGAATATCTTTCCTGCATCTGTGCCTATGAACAGGTCCAGGTCTCCGTCCATATCTGAGTCATCGAATACCGGATTGGCTCCGCTTCCGGTATCAATACTGTTTCCCTCAATATCCCTGAGCACCCCTGTGTTTACAAAGGCAGGTAGAGATGCAGTGCCATCGTTCCTGAAACAGTAAACAGTGCCTGTCTGGACCCCCACAAAGAGGTCCATGTCACCATCATTATCAATATCCGCAAGGACTGGTCTGGTGTTGGGACCAGGACTTATCTCACTGCCACCTGAATCCATCAATCTTTCAGGTGTACGCCATACAGGCCCGGAAGCCCCTTCCTCGTTTCTTGAAAGATACACAGGGCCTGAAGCTGACCCAAAGAGGAGGTCATAATCTCCGTCAGCGTCCATGTCTGCAAGGACCGGCCTGCTGTTCTCTCCGGCATCCATGTAGTTTCCCCACATATCTTCCACCCTTCCAAGCGGGGTCCAGACAGGAGACGAGGTGGTACCGTTATTCCTGAAAAAGTAAATGGTCCCGTCCTGTGCGCCTGTAAAGAGATCGAGATCACCATCATGGTCAATATCCACGAGATATGGCGCAGAACGATAATCCGTACCAAGGCTGTTGTAGCGGGCAGAAAGACGTGTCCACACAGGGGCTTTATCCGTACCTGTATTGCCATAATAGGCCAAAAAACCACTCCCATTTCCTACAAAGAGGTCCAAATCGCCATCTGCATCAATATCCACTAAAAAGGGGCGGCTGTAGTAGCCAACATCTATGGGATTGTCATGGTGATCCAGCAGCTCTCCCCGTTCTTCCCACAGGGCTGTGGCTGTCCCTCCCTGATTGAGGATCAGATAGACCCTGCCCGAATCAGCCCCTACGATCAGGTCCAAATCGCCATCAGAATCAATATCCCCCAGCCTTGGAGTGCTGTAATAACCAA
>Ga0256914_1003141_pt1 | contig 13222 bp, 2 predicted proteins | sample HulkmetaG_FD_191571 | JGI IMG/M metagenome (GOLD analysis project Ga0256914, IMG submission 191571) | Hydrothermal chimney microbial communities from Main Endeavour vent field at the Juan de Fuca Ridge, Pacific Ocean - Hulk | ecosystem: Environmental > Aquatic > Marine > Hydrothermal vents ... | reverse complement strand
ATTATTAGGTTCGGCACTTGGTGCCATGAAGGGTGGTCCCAAAGGTGGATTACTAGGTGGTGCGATTGGTCTGGGTCTATCATTAATTACGGCCGGCGGGCCCGTTGATTTTATGAGGGGCGGCCATTTCTTAACGAAACGAAGGAAAGATATTATTGAAGAATATGCTGGTCGAAAGATGGTTCCGCATTATAGACAAAGTGGTTGGTTAATTTCATCTTCACCATTCTCTGGTGGTGGAATTGATGCCTTCCTTCCTTCTTGGTATGCTAGGGTTCATACTGATTATATGCACACGGATGTTATGTATGGTAGTAAGTTTGAAGAATTAATAAATACATTTAGTCCGACTCACTATTTTGAAAAACATAAATATACTCGACCATATCCGTTCTCCGGCGGCTTTCTGGAAAATGTTCCGATTGTTGGATCCGTTCTTTCTTTTGGTGGCGAGATGGGTGATTATCCGGAATTGCAAATGGCGGCCGGCATCGGCGATGGAGATATATCCTATGCACCATCAATGGAAACATTGGGGTTAATGAGTGGTTATAATGATATGTCGCTGAATAGAGTGAGTCCCACAGTTGGATTCACTGGAGATCCTAATTCCGGGATGATTGGCGGCGTCCGGCCAATGAAGCCAACTAGTTTGCCGGCCAAGATACAACAAACAATGTATCAATCAACGGAATTATTCGGGTTACGCGGCTTCTTAACTCAAACAATGTTGACAGAATTTAATGAAGGGATGTTCCCATATGAAACGACGCCGATGTTTCAATCGGCGGCTTTAATGACTAGTCCGGGGCGCGCATATTGGGATGCTATGCCAAGTGACCCATTATCTGCCAATGAATTTGTTAGACGATTTTTACCACATAGAGGTGAACATGTTTCTGAGTGGAATAACCTCGTCAACGCTCAACCCGATTGGATGCCTCAGCAATTTAGAACGGGAGATGCATTTTGTGTTTCGGGAGATACATTGATTGAAATTGGTAAATTATCATTTAAAAGAGCAGACACAGTTAAAACAACGGATAAATTAATAACACATAAAAATAATGAGGTTCATCCTTCTGCTATTGTGAAGAGAAAGGTAGGGAAACGAGAACGAACCTATGATGTTCGTATAGAAGGTTTACCTTTCATCCCATATAAGTTTTCGGAAGAACATCCAATATTAGTAGTTAATGATGAAAAGAAGGAATATCTCACTAGACCAAAAGCTACAAAATCCAAACACGACATAATATCTATAATTCGGAAATACCAAATCCAAACAATAGTAGATATATCTAAACACATCGATGTGACTTATTCTCAAATCTCAACATATGTTGCCGAATTAATTGATCAGGGGTATATTAGGAAAGACGATGGTTACTATAAAGTTACTAAAGATGTTGATATGAATATATCGGAGAATGATTTTGAGTTTAGAATGGTTCGGGATTTAAAGGTCGGAGACATAGTTGTATACCCAACTCCAAAAATAAATGAAGAGGAATTAGTAATAGATATTGCCGATTTATTACCACATTATACATATACCGATAAATATGTTTATTTGTTCATAAGCAAGAAACATGCTCTCTTGTATGAATTTTTTGAAGAACAGGGAACATGTTATTTTGGTCGAAATCCAAATAAATTAAACACAAGAAAAGTTAGAGAAATGTTTGATATAGATAATCGAGGAATTTATGAATACACTCAATATTTATATAGACAAAAGAAAGTAATGCGCATGCCTCGGTATATCAAAGCAACACCAAATATTATGTATTTATTTGGGTTATATCTAGCCGAAGGATATACTGGACCAGCAATGATCGGGATTTGCGGGCACGTTCAGGAAACAAATACGCGTATTAGTAGGATAAAAAAGGCATTAGATGATTTTGGTATTAATGAACACATTACTGTTACACGTAATTCGACTCGAGGGAATGGTGAAACCATTGCCATAAATTCAAAACTGATGAGTGAACTATTTGTATCTATTTTCGGTAAAGTGAACGCACATACAAAATATATTCCAGAATGGTTTAGTAAATTTGGTAAGGAATTACTATTAGATTTGTTTAAAGGTTTTATGGATGGTGATGGTTGCTTTTTCTATGATAAACCCGAATCAAAAAGAATACCAACATATAGCATAACATCCTGTAATATGAATTTATTACTACAATTACGCAGAATTCTATCTTCGTTTGGAATATACTCTACTATGACTAAGTACAAAGCCAAACGAGATATTCTTCCGGGTGAATACAATATGAAGTATGGTATCCGGGGTGGTGTAGCATATCATTTGTTAATCAGAGGCCATAATGCAGATAAATTAACATCAATTATGAATGGACAATCGTTACCTATTCCTAACTATATGTTTTATCGGGTCAAGAATATAAATATAGTTAATGATGTTGAATATGTATATGGTTTTGAAGTTAATGGTGACGATAGTTTCTGTGTATTATCATTTGCAACACATAATACAAAAATCCGACTCGGAGAAGCGCGTCTTCCGGGAGCAGGCTTGGAAGCCTTAAGAAATATAAAGTTTACTATCCCACTAGAAGCAGAATATATAGGACAAACAGCCGAAGAACAGTTAAAATATATGACTGGTAACCATATGCCTGTTGACCCAAACGAACGCTTCACGAAGTTACTCGGTGGCAAGATGGCGCAACAGGTGGCCAATACAATATCTTCCATGAACAACAATGTGAAGATGAATGAATATGTATTTAATCCCATGTTAAACATGTCTGGTAAGTTTGATGTTGTGGTTAATAATACATCCGGAATGAAGATAAAAGTAGTTACGCCAGACACATTCGAACGATTACAGGGGCCGCGCCCCCAAGATGCGGGGGAAATGAATGCCCTTCTTAATATCGGCAGATCCATTAAGCATGGCACAATTGTTTATGTTAATGCGGCCACTGGAGAAACACAAGAATTTCAAATGAGTGCCGACCCAACTAGATTCCACGAAGATGTTCAACGAACAATGCATGTCAGATCAACGGCATTAAATATGATTAAAGAAAAAGGATCTGAAGTTGGGAAGGCCGGCCTCGGTTATGCTTATTCTCGTGTAGACAGATTAATGGTACTCGCCGATGTTGGTATGAATTCCCCTGAATATAGAGAAACACTTAAAGAAGTAAATGAGTTGGATAAACGCGGCATGTTGAGTCCAGAAGATCGGCAGAAAGTATATGTGGCTATTACTCAGGTAGCGCGTAAGCGAGATCAATTCCAGTATAAAGAACGTAAGTTCACAAGGGGAACTCCGGCAACCGAACAAGAAGAGATATACCAAGCAGCAATTAAACATGAATATGGAAAAGTGGAGCGCGCTATTGGTAAAGTATGGGAAGATTTAACATTCCGTCAAACAATGGGATTAAGTCGATTTTTATATAACAAAACTCCCATAGATGTTTACCGTGAGAATTATGTTTATGGTGACGGCCCGGTTCGGCAATGGCAGAATCCATATTCAGACTTTATTCGTCCATATACAATGTCCGCATTGAATAGAGATTCCATTACACAATCCATTTCATCAATGGCCGCCGGTGGCTTTGTTGTAGGTGGTCCAGTTGGTGCTGGTTTGGGTGCTATGGCCGGGGCTGCATGGTGGGCAGTGCACGGAAAGGAAACAGTTCCAGAATATACAAAACGAAGAAGTGAAGTCCTGAAAGAGTTAGATAAAGTTGAATACCTTAAAGATCAGCAAGCCATCGCAATGGGAGATGTGAGCGCACAATACCGAATCAAGAAAACAATGACATATGCATTAGATAATGCAACTAGTATAGATGATATGGTGCAATCATTACCAAAAACAGAGCGTGAGTTCGTTAAACATTTTGTGAATGCTGGGACCGTAGAAGAAAGAGAACGAATTATGCGGCTAGTTCCTGATTATGCCCAATATGTACTTAAGAAAGCATGGAGCACAGGGACGAATGCATATAAAGACCAATTGAGTTCAACAGTAAGCGGAAACCCAATGACGGAAGTAGAAGCGCCGAGTTGGCAGTCTGCGGTATTTGATCCGACCGTTTCCAGTGCGGATATTAAAGTCAAAGTATTAGAGAACGAAGGATATAATGCCCGCGCAGTAGGGTTAGGGTTTCAAGCACAGAAACGCCGCCTTATCCGCAATCCGTATGTTCCTGAAGATATCAACCAAACAATGAAGGTGGCCGGCCACATTGATCCAAATAACATTAATATGATAATAAAAAGTATATTACCAGGAGCACAAGTAACAACAATGGCGACACAGACTCCTGGAGTGAAGTTGATAGTGAAAGGTAATTTTATAAGTAAGTCATACCAACAAAACTATATAAGGACAAATTATGGCGGGTAATAGACGACGTAAATTTAGGAAACCACAAGATAGATTTGGCGCCAGATCCCACATGGGAAGTAGTTCTTTCGGAACCCGTGCGCAAAAAACATTTTACAACAAAACATTTGGTCAATTCGTCAATAGTCTTACACAATATGTTCCTTCGATATACCAGTTACGCCGCTTCGGTAGTGTTCAGGACTTAGCCACTGATCCAATAAACCGGCCGGATCTGTATGCTGTATTTGATGAATATGTACAACAAATGGATCTGAAATCAGGAGCACCATACACTAGAGTAAAATTGGATCTTACAGAAAAGGCGTTCAAACGCGCCGTCGAGTTTCACCAAAAACACTATGGTAAAGTGCGAGATCAAGTTGATCAATTAATAAATAGAAACTTTTCGAATAAACTCTTATCTGATTATTCCAGAAAGATAGAATTACGAGGAAAGCGGTGGCGCAGTCGTGCTTATAATGAAATACGATGGGGCAGTAAGTTTGGGCTACCACATAAGGAGACTCAAAGAATAATAGATACATTAATGTCTTTAACGAATCATATTAACAATTGGCAATTACAATCTAGAATTAAAAAGATTGTACATAGGATAAATACATTTATTAAATCTGATATTATGACGACAATAATACAACGTTCTGATAAAACTATTGATTATACAGCACTAAGTCGTCAAGTGGAAAAGATTGGGTTGGAATTGAATAATCTGGATTTAAGTAAAACAGCACCACAGCAAGCTACACAGCAGATTAATGCTGTTTTACAAGAGACGCTTCAATCTGTGAGAAAATATATAGCACCTAATCCAGATATTCTCGACCAATTAAATCAAAAAGTTAAAGACATTCAAAAAGAATTTGATAATATCAATGATGATGTAATTAAAGCACAACGACAAGCAGCAACCCAAATTTCAACATTAAATACAGAATTACAATCAGTATTACAGTTGAATCCGAGTGAGCAGAATTCTATTGGGAATCCTAGTTATTTACAGAGTAAATATAATAATTTGATTAAACATCTTGAAACCAAAATGAAACAATATAATCCACATTTTAGTTGGTCGGATTACCCAGAATTATCTAAAGCACTACGGGATTACACAAAATTGGATCTACACCAACAATGGACATCTAATATAATAAAACAAACCTTGGGTGTTAATACATCTATAGAAGATGAGACTTACAATCTAACAAAAACCATTAAATCTAAATTTAATCCAACAGTTACGACCTATGACCCAGCATCAGGATTATTAAAGAAACAAATCCAACCAATACGAACATTATCATGGGATAGAAAACGCATTGAAATGGGCTTTAATCCGATTATAGAATCACATAGACGACCACCTCGGCGTAGAATTCATATAAATAATAGATGGTTGGAACAATATAATCGGAAGTTCCAAATCCAGCGCCAGAGTAATCAACTTAGAAAACAATATAAACGTCAAACGGTTGAATTAAGAACTCAACTATTTCAATTAAACAACCCTAATTATAGATCTCCTGATGATCTAATTGATTCGGTTATACACCGACAACAATTAAAGATTGGTCGCCGCTTGGGAGCCGTGGGAGAACGCTATATGAAATTGGGTAGCGTTATGGAGAAAGCCATCCCGACACTTCCTACAACACAAACATCTATCGTTGTCAAGAACATAATTAAGAAATTCAAACGGGAATTTAATTTGAGTGATGGCGATTTCAAGATTGGAACAGACAAAGGCGACCTAGTTCTCCAAATCAATAGTGAAAATATGTACAAACAAGTATTGGGAGAAGCCTTGGATGAAGAATTTACAATGCCAAGAACACATGATATAACAATCAAGATACCCAACTTCCGTGGTAACTTTTATATGAAACATGATCGACTATATGTTGGAAGCGGTGCTGTCGAATTAATTAGATCTCATAAGAAAGTGCGGCTACTTAGTTTTGGAGATCGTATTCAGAATAATATATTGAATGATGAGTTTTTATCCAATCTGAAAAAGCAAATAAGATTGACAATGTTGGACTCGAAAGACCCCGCTAGATACAATGAAACAATTAGGGAAGTAATGCACAATGTCAATTATATTATAAATAATAGGATAGAACAGATAACGGACTTGGGAAAGGATGTTCACAATGATTCAGTTCAAGAAACAATTCTTAAGGCATCCAAAGTTGTTGATGAGCGAATGGAGCACTTATTTAGTGGCGAGTATGGTAAGTATTTAGATAAGCAGATAATTGAGACTGGGGGTAAGTTATCGAATGGTGCACTCTACAAATATGTGGAAGTGCTGCGCCGATCGGGTTACAATGTATCGGTTGAAGATGTTAAAGGTATTATATTAAATAGATTAAGAAGGTTAAAACAACAACGAGGAAAGACGGTCCATGGAACCAGAACTATTGATATGGTGGATGCGTATGTTAAAGATATGCAGGATATACAGGAAATATTAGTAGCCAAAAATGGCGTGATGCAGGCCTTCAATCCTGCCGGAAATACTAAATATATACCTGATCCGTTTTCAGTTCAGATTACAAAGTTGATGCGTGGAGAGTTGAACTTGTTCGATGTTACAGAAGTTAAGATGGACTTGGCCTTCCCATATGCAAAAGGACCAAAACCAATGTTCCGGCCATACCAAAATGCATTTGGATTGATTTATGGTGATTATTATAAACAAAATAGGAATGTAGATAATTTAGCCAACGGGGACTTCTTTCGGATGCAAACTACCGAGATGTCCAAAATCGAGTCAGCCTTTTTCAATAATGATGCTGAAGTCATGGGCCACGTTCTCATCAATATAGATGATAATTTATTAACGTCCACGGAAGGTAACTTATTATTAACAGAAACACTTGGAAAGAAGATTATGCCGATGGAACTGAATGCGAGCCAGAAATTGAACCAGACACAATTCAGGCAACTACTCCGAGATTTGAAGAAGCAAGCAGGCGGCGACCTTCAGATGCAGGCAATGATTAATGAACTAGAACAAGCATTCAAAAACAAAAAGGGATCATATAATAGTAGTAAGGAAATTCTATTAAATGTATTGGACGCCAAACCAACAAAGACTCGCAAATCAAGTAAGTTAGCACAAGTAGGAGTATCCCGCCGAGTAGGCAATTTGTTGCGAAAAATGAATGCAATACGAAGACAGGACAAGCGCGCTGAAGACATATTTGTCAAACAATTTATATACAATCCGGATGGTTCAATTACTGTTGTATATGATGCTCCGCATAAATTGGGGCCGCAAAGCAAGATATTTACAATGCACACAAAGGGCGTCCACAATGGGATTCGGTTAATATCCCCAGATGGCGTCCAGAATATTATTAAGTCCTATACAGGAAAAGTCGTGGATAAGGAAGTGGCGCAATCCGTAGATGCCATTATATCTTCTAAGGCGTGGGAAAAGCAGCATTACGCACCAATTGCACAAGGATTAATGGTGGAAACAACCGAAAAAGTAATAACAAAGATTGCTAAAGAATATCAACTATCCAAAGATGATGTTACCGAATTAGCCAATCAGGTAATATATAGTTATTTGGATGTCATTGATCCCAATCTAAAAGATCAAACAGAGTTCTTTAAGGATGTGTTACCAATGACGAAAGAAGGCAAGCGAATAAATGTTGGAGCCGGTCCATCATTAAAATTTGATCGAGTTGGCCGCAATTCTATCCACCATGTTCGAGTCCAATGGCATGACACCGCATTTGCTAGATTAAATCAAATATTAAATGTTAATAGAGGCGCGGATGTTCTAATGGAAACATTAAAGAAGGAATCGGCGCTTCCCAACATAAAGAAAGCACTAGCCAAACGAATACGAAAAGTAATGAAAGATACAGATTACAGTGAAAAGAAAGTTAAGGAATTAGTTGATAAGATATTCAATGAAATGGTATTCTATGATTCGAGTGGAAATATGCGCCAGTTACTAGTTAAGTCCTTTGTTACAGTTACAAAGGAAAACCCCTTTGAATTATATAAAATCGCACAGAATAATGGCCACAAATTCAGAGGAATATCCGATGGGATTAAGTTGGGAGTTAATGAGTATTTGGCACTCAAAGCCATCGGTTTGGATGAAGATGCGCGCAGTGTCTTATCACTAAAAGCAATGGGAAAAGATTACGTAGAGAACTATTATGTTACCTTGCTTCGTATGTTGGGTTTTGATGATCGAGATATTGAACAAATGGCGCCCAACTACTTCAAAAGAAAAAAGGGTGGAGAATATATAAGAGACCAGGCCAAGGTAGTTGATTACCAACAAATAAAACAAATACGAAATCTACTGAAAGAAAAAGAAGGTAATGAACATATGGGGATGTTTCGTTGGGTAAGGCCGGGCCTTGAGCCAGCAGATATATATGATCCCGAGACAGGAATGTGGCGTGGTGGTAAAGTTGGTGTGGCTAAAAAGGAAGACGCACAATTAATTGAAGCCATAGAAGAAGCAATAAACAATGCCGCCCAATCTAGTCACCCAGAAGCCGCAGAAGAGTTCAAGGAAGTGGTGAAGCGCGCCAGACAAGATGGAATAAATTCAGTATTATTAAGTGATAAAGAATATCATTCACTGAAGAAATTCTTACGCAGTTACAATACATTAAGATTAGATGGAACTTATGTTTTAGGTGATACTGAAGTGGGTGAGATTAAGTTAATGGGAATAGAAAGGACAGTTAAAGAGATTCCTCTCGTTAGAAATGTTATGGATGATATGGACGCCATTCGAATCCGAGTCCCAGTGACTTCTCCATCGGGCGCCACGCGATTAGAAAACCGCTGGGTATTGAACGACACATTAACTGAGATGGTTAAGTTGATGCGCCAAACAATGATCGGAGAATATTCGGTTGAAGATATATCGGCCACTGTCAATAAATATTATGCCAACTTATTGAATCATAGTATAAAGTCAATAGGAACCCCAATTCAAGCCCCATCAATGATGCAGATTGGTATGCCAAAATTGATACTGGATAAGCGTAAAGATTTGGATGCTGTTTTGAATGCCATGGGGAAACAAACAAGACCAGGGATGGCTTTTATGAATAAACAAGTAGGCGCGCTCCATGGTAATGTTGGTGGTGTCTATCAGATTTACCCTGATGCTGGAGAAGTAATCATATCCAAGAAATCATTCATCAAGATGCTGAAAGCCCGGGGAGATATGAAGGATGAAGAGATACTGAAACTGGCCGCAGATGTTATGGAAGGGAAGAAGAACTTTATGGGGAACTTAGTTCGTTACCCAACTAAAGATCACAAGTCAATCCTCCCTGTTTCATTTCGGCTAATTGATACGGATAAAATAGAAGATAAACAACTCAGGGAGCGGCTCCAGGATGCGATGATTATAAATGCAATTGATGGTGTCACACTATCTGGGGACTGGGATAAGGATATATACTTTCTTACTACATTGGTGGCTGAGAATAAAGACAAACAATTAATGGATCAGATTGTGACATCATTTTCTGATTTGTCATATAAGATCAATAAAAATGGCGCCGACTTTGATACACAATATGTCCCAACTGGCCGCCGCAGCAAAGCCTTACTTGATTCATTCAAAGAAGTCCAGGGAATGATTGGTCCCAAATTCAAGAAGGAAGAGTTAGTTGACGCGCTACATCAAGGAGCGCGCATCACTCCAGATTCTATTAGAGATGCAATTAAGAAATTAAGTACAAGGGAACTAAGCGATAAAGAAATAGATGAAATGACTAACAAGATAATGGGGCGATTGAAGGAGCGATTCGGTGAAGATGATATTGATAAATATTATATGTTGTCAATGACTGAACCATTACAGAAGAGTGCCACCACAGCATTACATCACTTACAGAAAGTGGATGCACAAACTAGAGCACTATTTGGAACGGAAAATCAGTCGTTTGTTATGGATTTGGTGAGAAAGACATATAAGGCCGCCGGCCTGAAAGGTGACCAATTAGATGAAGCATTATATTCCATCAGGGTGGCCAAGGCCATGAATGTTACATCCTTTATTACCGTTAAGGCATTAACTGGAGAAATATATAACTTTACACACAACAAGATATGGAATGCTGCGGCCGACGCCGCCAACCAAGCATTCGGAGTGGATTCGGAGAAGGCCAAATCCATAATGCGATTAATGCAGGAATATGCAGGCCAGCCAACACAATCAAATATATCATCAAAACACTTGTTCCCAACGATCGCGCCAGATGTAATTAAAACATTCCGTGAATATGCACTTGGAACCAAAGAAGAGAAGTTGCGCGCTTTCGAGAAGATCAAAACAGGAGATTTTGAAGGAATTATATCTCAGGAATTGACTGATAGTATATTGGATCTAGCCAAACAGAAACATAAATTAAATAAAAACGACGCTGAATTCATCGATTCGCTAACGAAACGCATCCAAACAAATAAACAGATTATAAATGGGAAAGAAGTATACATTGAAAATCCCACAACAATGAAATTATCTGAATTGGCGCGCTTGGGAGATGTGGTTGAGAAAAACCAAGTTGAGATGAGTGAAGTCAAATTGGACGCCATCAAGACGACGGCGCAACTAGCATCCAAAGAAAAGAATAAATTGAAACCACTCGAAGAGCACTTGAAAGTACTAACAGACGACAAGTTCCGTCATTCATTAGCCGAGCGATTTCGAAGGAAAGCTCCAGTTGAAGCCGCTCTCGTTAAAACATATAAACATATGCCAGATACACAATCAGCCAGCCAATTCGCAATTCAGTTAAGTAGTTTAACAAGAGAAGAAGTGGAGCGTAACCCTGCCAATCAATTCCTATTGGCCGCCACAGGAAGACATAATTCCATTGTTGCACCTGAACTACCAAAACAGTTTCATAATAAGGTCAATCTAGATAGCGTTGGCCGCTCTATTCGAGATAAATTCAGTGATTTGGTTAAGCGGTGGGCCAAGGAAATTGAAGGAGATAATGCTAACCCAACAAACCATAGCCATAATGGCGTAAAGCGATCTGGGATTGGATTATTGTTGGGCTCGGCCGCCATTGGATATTTGGCTTATCAGGCATTGCGGCCAGATGATACTAATGATTGGTTAGGAATTACTCACACTGATTCAGATGGTTATGATTATAAATTTGCTAAATCCGATAAACACGCATATGAACAGACAATGTTAAAGTCTGCCAATATGCCCAGTGATATGGATTTGTTAAGCGTCCCCGGAAGTCTTAATAAAAAGACCGCGCGCATCATGCTCAATAGACTCCGAAATAGTAGAATGTCATATGAAGAAAATCTATCTGCACAATACCAAAATACGGCAACATTAAATCGAAGCCCCCGTTCGAGTCGGCAATTAAATGCACACGGAACATTATTTGCCCGAGCGGTGGCCATAACACAACGTCGTTAAATCAAATATTTTAATGGGGAATAATAACTATGGGCGCGGTAATTGTAGTCAATTTTCAAACAGATGATCCTAACTATGAGTTGAAAATCCAGGAAATAATTGCTAAATTAGAGAAGGAAACTGGGGAACCCGTGACCGTTGACATTGGAGTCATGAAAAATAATGTGACTCCAGATGAAATTCAAATAAATAGGACTATAAACATATGACATTAAATAGGAATCGAAAAGAACCCAACAAAAATGCCAAATCAATAACTGAAGTTATTAAGCCCGCAAATAAGGACAAGAAACAACCCGGGGTATCTAAACAACCGGCTGTGGATACGGCGCAATCGTTAATTGATATTACTGATTATCAAGTTACGGACATTGGTGGTTTAGATATTATTGATACGGACTATTCTAAAATCCCATCGGAGATCAATTCCGGTTTGAAGAGTAGTATTGATAAAATACAAAACATAGTTAAACCGCTTGCGATGGAAACGGGCGCTACTCTACATTATGTCTATGATACTATTAAAACAGGATTAATGCCCGCCACTCGAGCGCAGAACGAAAAATACAACACAAAGACTAAGGATCGCGCCAAAGTCTATTTTCAAAATATATCAGCCCAACTAAGAATTGGATTAAAAGAATCCAAATATCATAAAATGCAATTAAAGCGAACGGGCTTCCAATTTGGAACTGTATATGTTACTTCTCCAATCAAATCAATAAAACTACAAGACAAGAAGAACTCGGCGGCCATCGATACAATAAGGACACAAGAACCAATGACATTCAGGCCAGTCCGAGCGCAGTCTTCTAAATATGTTGTTATAACAATCGAGTTTCCATCGGAAGTCGAAATAAATACAGAGTTCCGCCAGATTTATGCACAATATCTAGCATTCCCATATACACAAATCCGAAATAAAGACATAGCGCGCCTTGTCCTACCCATTGATAGCAATATGGATATGTATTATACTTATTTCCCAAAACTCGCCAGGGAATATGCTAATCATGCCGACATCAATATGAAAACAACCGTGGACGCAACCGGGAGAGTCATCGGTAAATTCAAGCCGTCAGATATAAAGGAATGGGATCCGAAAGACGCAGCCAAGAAGCGCGCCGAAATAATGGATAAGATGTATTCAGAGATCCCGCTATTCTTTAATATATCATCGATTACGGTGGACCCAATATCATCATCTCCGGACGCAATGACAGTAACATTTGAGTTGTTATTAGGAGACCTGGAACCAATATCCCGGGGAAAGCGGCTCCGGTTCTTTACTCATATGAATGGAGTTCTGGAACAGGCCGGAAAGTGGACTAATATTATGTTTTCTAATTATATGCCGAGAAGCCCGCTCT
>Ga0256914_1003140_pt1 | contig 13227 bp, 3 predicted proteins | sample HulkmetaG_FD_191571 | JGI IMG/M metagenome (GOLD analysis project Ga0256914, IMG submission 191571) | Hydrothermal chimney microbial communities from Main Endeavour vent field at the Juan de Fuca Ridge, Pacific Ocean - Hulk | ecosystem: Environmental > Aquatic > Marine > Hydrothermal vents ... | reverse complement strand
GGGGAGGGAATCGACCGGGGGCCGATCCACGAGGTACGGGAGGATCCTTTCAACCCGGATCTCATCTACGTTGGAACGGAATTCGGGATTTTCGCTTCCCTGGACCGGGGAAAGCGGTTCTTCTCCATCAAGGGGAACCTGCCCACCGTGGCCGTCCGGGACATGGTGATCCAGGAGCGGGAGAGAGAACTCGTGGCGGCCACCCACGGGAGGAGCCTCTGGGTCCTGGACGTCTCGGGCCTGGAGGCCTTGACGGCGGCGGTCGCCAAGGAGAAGGCCGCCCTCTTCAGGCCCGTCCGGGGGGTCCAGTGGTTCCGTTACCCGAGGCGGATCTACGGGGCCGGGTGCTTCGTCGCCCCCAATCCTCCTCCGGGCGTGAACATCCACTACTGGCTGGGAGAGAAGGTGAAGGAAAAGGTGGAGATCTTCATCACCGATCCGGAAGGCACGGTCATCCGCTATTTGAAGGGTTCCGGAAAAGCGGGCCTCCATTGGGTTCACTGGGACTTCCGGAAGGAGGGCCCCGTGATGTCGAGGAAGACCCGGCGGGGACCCAGGGGCCCGAGAGTGGGGCCGGGTAGCTTCGGGGTTCGAATGAAGATCGGCCGGAAGACCTGGAGTACAACCCTGAAAGTGGTCCCGGATCCCTTGTCCCGGGGCGAAAGGAGGTCGGGAAGATGAGGGCTTCGGCGTTGTTCGAACTGGGGTTGTTCGTCCTGGCCGCCGCGGCCTCCCTCCCCGGCCAGGGAAAGGGGATCGCCGGGGAGCTTTCCTGGCGTTCCATTGGTCCCGCCAGGAGTGCCGGCAGGATCGTGGACCTGGCGGTGGATCCCTACGACCGTTCCACCTTCTACGTGGGATCGGCCACCGGCGGGGTGTGGAAGACGGAGAACATGGGGGTCACCTTCGAGTGCATCTTCGAGAAGGGGGCGATCTCCATCGGGGACATCGCCGTCTCTCCCGCAGATCCGAAGGTGATCTGGGTGGGAACGGGCGAGGCCAACAACCAGAGGAGTTCCTACTCGGGGACGGGGATCTGGATCTCCAGGGACGGCGGAAAGACCTGGACCAATACGGGACTGGCCGACGGACACCACGTGGGGAGGATCGCCCCCCACCCGCAGGATCCCCTGACGGCCTATGCCGCCGTGGCGGGGCACCTCTACACGGAGAACGAGACCCGGGGGCTCTACAAGACCACCGACGGCGGGAAGACCTGGAAGCGCGTGAAGTATCTCGGACCGAAGGTGGGATTCATCGACGTCGTCGTGGACCCCAGGGACCCTGATACGGTCTACGCCGCCTCCTACGAGAGGATCCGCCGGGCCTGGAACTTCGACGGCAAGGGTGAGGGAAGCCGGATCTGGAAGTCCGCCGACGGAGGGAAGACCTGGAAGATGCTCGGAAGGGGATTGCCCGGGGGCAAGCTGGGCAGGATCGGCCTGGCGATCCATCCCAAGGACCCGAGGATCCTCTATGCCTGCATCCAGAACTACAACCTGAAGCCCAAGGCCGCCCGGGGGAGGCGGCCGGGCCGGGCCGAGATGGTATGCCAGGTCTACAGGACCGAGGACGGGGGGGCTTCCTGGAAGAAGGTCAACGAGAAACCCGAGAGCGTGGCCTACAGCTACTACTACGGCCAGATCCGGGTGGACCCGGCGGATCCGGACCGGGTCTGGGTCCTTTCCACCCGGCTCTGGGTGAGTTCCGACGGGGGGAAGACCTGGAAGCCCGACGGCGCGCCGGGATGCCACGTGGACCATCACGCCCTGTGGATCGACCCGAAGGACACGGACCACCTGATACTCGGAAACGACGGCGGGCTCTACATGAGCTGGAACAAGGGGAAGACCTGGAACTGGATCGGGAACCTCCCGATCACCCAGGTCTACGCCCTCACGGCGGACGAGCGGGATCCCTACCTGATCTACTTCGGGACCCAGGACGACGGAAGCTGGGGCACGGTCTCCTCCACGGGGGACAGGGGGGGGATCCACGACAGGTTCACCTTCGGCACGATCTGGGGCGACGGCTTCTACTCCGCCGTGGACCCCACCGATCCCGACACGCTCTACGCCGAATCCCAGTTCGGAGGCCTGGCCCGCGTGAGTCTCCTCGCCGGCACGGTCCGGTACATCAAGCCCAGGCGGCCGAGGGGGTATCCGAAACTTCGTTTCAACTGGATGTCTCCCCTGATCCTCTCGCCCCACAATCCCAGGATCCTCTATTTCGGAAGCCAGTATCTGCACCGCTCCCTGGACAGGGGGGACCACTGGCAGGTGATAAGCCCGGACCTCACCACCAACGACAGGGCAAAGCTGGCGGGGAACGTGCCCCACTGCACGATCACCACGGTCTCGGAATCCCCCCTGCGACCCGGCCTGATCTGGGTCGGAACGGACGACGGGAAGGTCCAGGTCACCTTGGACGGAGGGACCCACTGGAGGGACCTTACGGACCGGTTCCCCGGGGACGTGCGCAGGCTCTGGGTGAGCCGCGTGGAGGCCTCCCGTTTCGATCCCGCCGTGGCCTTCGTGGCCTACAACGGTTACAGGGAGGACGACTTCAGGCCCCTCCTCTACATGACCTCCGACTACGGCTCCACCTGGACGCCCATCGCGAACGATCTTCCTCCGGGTCCCATCAACGTGGTGCGCCAGGACCCTCGGGCAAAGGATCTCCTCTTCGTGGGTTCCGATGGAGGTGTTTTCTTCTCCCTGGATTGCGGAGGGAGCTGGACCCGCCTGGAGAAGGGCATGCCCGACGTGGCCTGCCACGACCTCTACATCCATCCCAGGGAGCGGGACCTGATCGCCGGGACCCACGGCAGGGGGGTGTTCATCCTTGACATCACCCCCCTGGAAGGGCTGGCCCGGGCCGCCGAAGCAGGAACGGCGCGGTCCTTCCGGGCCGGACGCAGGCCCGGGAGGCCGGGGATCCTCCTTGGAGTCCGGGTGAGGGACCGGATCTACTCGGGACCCTCGAGGGGAACGAGGGGGCAACAGAGTTTCTTCGGGAAGAATCCCTCTCCGGGCGTGACTGTCTGGTATGCCCTCCCCTTCCAGCTCCAGAAGGGCGTGGAGGTGGAGATCGCCGATGCTGCCGGGAAGGTGGTCTGGACCGGGAAGGGGCCGGGCGGGGCCGGACTCCACAAGGTGTTCTGGTCGGGCCGGCCCTCCCGGGCGCGGCGGGCCCTCCGTTCCTCTTCTCCTTCCGGGAAGGGGAGGGTGGAGGGCCGGAGGAGGAGGCCCTCCCGGCGGGCCGCCGGGAGGCGGACAGCCACGAGGAGAACCGCCTCCAGGCCCGCCGGAACCGCCTCCAGGCCCGCCGGCGGCAGGGGAAGGAGACCCTTTTCCGGTAGGGGCGGCCGGCCCTCCGGGGGGATGAGGGGCTTCTTCGGCGGCGGATCCCTCCCGGAGGGGGATTACGTCGTCCGGATCAAGGCGGGAAGGATCACGGAGACCCGGGTCTTCCACTTCGGCCGGAAGGTCAGGGCCGACGTGCCCAGGACGGGTCTTTGAGAGGGAGGTCCGGGGATTCCCGCCGCTCCCCGGCGGTCCAGGTCGTGAGCCGGCCCTCGCGGCCCGGACCGCCGGCCCGGCCTCTTCCCGCGGGGCTTCAGGGGGAGCCCAGGCGGAAGAGGCGGGCCTTGTAGGGACCCGACCGGAATTCCTTCTCCAGGATCAAAGGAGACGGGATCCTCTCGCGGGGAAGCTCCAGGAGCTCTTCCGCCCAGGGAATCCCCCGGTCCCACCTGGAGGCCGCCGCCACCCAGCGGACCCCCGAGCCGGGAAGAGAATCGAGGATTTCTTTCAAGGAATAGGGATCCCGGGCCTGGAAACCCCGGAGCCGGCCCTCCCAGGCGAAGAAACGGGTCTCCGGGGAGAGGAGGAGTCCCTTCTTCCGGGCTTTCCCGGATTTCAGGGCCTCCAGGACGCCTTCGATCTCCGCCGGGGCCGTCAATCGCTTTCTCTTCCAGGCATATCGCCAGGATGCCCTGAGGGAGAGAAGGAGGAGCACGGCGAGGGCCGCGGCCCAGACCCTCGGGGCGGAGATCCCCCTTCCCTGACGGAAGGGGCGGACCAGAGGGAGGGCGGCCAGGGAAACCAGGGGGGGAAGCAATTGGAGCGCCGGCCTGTCGGCGAAGAACCAGGCGTGGATCCAGCCCTTCTCGGGGCGCACCAGGAGGAGGGGGAGGAGCCCCGCCCCGAGATAGAGGAGAAGCAAGGTCCAGCCGGACTTCCTGTGGGGAGGGCGGACCACCAGGAGAAGGAATCCCCCAAGGGAGAACCAGACCAGGGGGCCCAGGCCGGCGAAGAGGGAGTGGGGAGAGGTCGGATCGAAGGCGGCGGCGAGCCCCTGGAGAGGAGAGGGGGGGGGAAGACCCTCGAAGACGGAGACAAGGAAATCCAGGTTGGTCTTGTGGGCCAGGATCCAGGGAAGGGCGGGAAGGAGGGGAAGGAGGAAGGCTCCTGGGCCGGTGAGCCGTCTCTTTCCGTCTCCGGAGAGGAGGAGCCAGGCCGGCCCCAGGAGGAGGAGGAAGAGGTCCTGGTAACGGAAGGCCCCGCCCGCCAGGGCGGCCAGGCCCGCCAGGGCGCTGGAGAGGAGGAAGGCCCCTTCCCCTTTCCGGCGGGAGGCCTTCCAGAGGAAAAAGAGACAGAAGATCCCCGCCGCCAGGGCCGGTCCGTCGGTGAGGATTTCCACGGTGGCCACGGTCAGGTGTTTGTGGAAGGCCAGGAGTCCCAGGGGAAGGAGGGCCGTCCAGGGCGGGAGGGGTTCTCCCCGCTCCTGCCGGCCGAAGTCCTTCCAGAAGGCGAGGAAGGCCGAGAATCCCAGGACGACGAGGAGGAGGACCAGCCCCATCCCGGCGGCTTCCAGGGGGATCCCCAGGCTCCCCAGGCCTCCCGCCAGCAAAGGAAGGGCCGGGTAGCCCCGGTAGGGGACGGGAAAGCGGACATCCTTCGAGGGGAGGCGCCGGATCCAGCCGGAGACGAGACCCTCCCCTTCCGCCACGTGCCGGGCCGCCTCCAGGTATCCCAGGGAGTCGCCGTCGGGGAGGACCTGGGGGAGGAGAGCCCCTACCAGGCGGATCGCAAGGGCGGCGGCCAGGAGGAGGGCCGCCCCCCAAAGGAGGAATCTGCTCCCGGCGGGGCTGGAGGGCTTCACGTCTTTCGCTCCGCTCCTGGAAGGACCTGGATCGGGTGACGGCCAGGGATGATGGGTGAGGGGGACCTCTTTGGCAAGGAAAGGGTGCAGGGCCCTGGCGGTCCGGGGAAAAAGAAGAGAGGATCTTGTGGGAACCTTCCTGGAGGGGAAGCGTTGAAGGAAGGTTCCCCCTTGGGTGGAAGTCGACGGTTCCTGTGAGGAGAGTATTCCATGCGTGATTTCCGGAAGGCTTTGGTCGTTTTCCTTTCCTTGGTCCTGGTTCCCGCCTTCCTCCTGGGCGCCTCGTTCCTGGAGGGGCCGGGACAGGCGGAAGAGTTGCTCCTGGACCGGCGCTACGAGGAAGCAGCCCGGGAACTTTCCCGTCTCCTGGAGAAACTGCCCGCCGGCGCCGAGCGTGAGAGGGTGCTCTTCCTCCTCGGCGAGGCCCGCCTGCTCTCCGGGCAGGTGGATGAGGCGGCCCGGGCCTTCGACCGCCTGTTGAAAGAGTCGCCCCGATCGCCCTGGGCGAACCGGGCGGCCTTCGGAAAGGCCCGCGCCCTGGCCGAGGCCAAGCGTTTCCGGGAAGCTGCGGAGATCCTGGAGAAGCAGGTGGGGGCCCTGGTTTCGGAAAAGCGCAAAGAGGAAGTGGCTGGGGTCTACCTCCGGCTGGCCGCCAAGGCTCTCCAGGGAGAGAAACCCGATCACCGGAAGGCCGTGACCTTCTGCGATCTCGCCCTGGACCTCGGCCTAAGGGGAAGCCGGGCGGAGGAGGTCTTTTTCCTTGCCGCCAAGGAGGCCCTGGCCTCCCGGGACTACAAGGGTGCGGCACGCAGGTTCCGGACCTTCCTGGAGAAGTGGCCCGATTCCTCAAGGCGGGGGGAGGCGATCTACCTCCTGGGCGAGGGCCTGCGGCGTTCGGGGATTCTCCTCGAGGCCCGGAAGGCCTTCCGGGAAGGGGCGAAGAGGTTCCGCGGTTCCAAGGTGGCGGCCAAGTGCCTCTACGGCCTGGGTAAGACCTTCGGAATGCCCCGGCCATCCGATTCCGGGGCCCTCTCCCAGGGGATCGGGGCCTACAAGGAGCTCATCCGGCGCTATCCGGACTCGGATCTGGCCCCCAAGGCGGCCCTGGAGATCGCCCAGGCCCTGGTCTCCAAGAAGAGAACCGCCGAGGCCCTGGAGGAGGTCCGCCGCCTCCTGAAGGATTTCCAGGGCAGGGATCCCAAGGTCCTCTCCAAGGCCCAGTCCCTCCTGGGGGACATCCTCCGCTCCCAGGGCAAGTACGAGGAGGCCGTAAGGGCCTACAGGGAATACCTTTCCAAGTATCCGGACCAGGGGAACTGGCGCTTCGTCCAGTCCCAGGTGGTGGAGTGCGAGTATGAAGAGGCCCTGGCCGAGAAGAAGAAGGGGAAGGAGCACTACGACGAGGCGATCCGTCTCTTCCGCCGTTTCCTGGAGAGGCATCCACTGGACAGGAGGGCCGCCGGGACGGTGCTCCTGATCGGGAAGATGGAGGAGGAGCGGAAGAACTGGAAGGCCGCCGTAGGGATCTACAAGGAGTGCTCCTCCAGGTTCCCCCGGACCGTGGAGGCGGGGGAGGCAGTGTTCCGGATCGGCGAAATCTACGTGAAGCACCTCGCCGATCCCGTGAAGGCCGTGGAGACCTGGAAGAAGCTGACCTGGGGATCCTGGGCGGCCAGGGCGAAGGCGGCCGTCAAGCGCCTCAAGGAACCCGCCCTCTCGGTCTTCACCGAAAGGGTCTACCGGACCGACGAGAAGCCCAGGTTCACCGTTGAGACCAGGAACATCCCGAAGCTCCGGGTCCGGGTCTTCAAGCTGGACCTGGCCACCTTCTTCCGGGCCACCCACACGGCTTCCGACGTGGAGAAGCTCAGGATCGAGGTCATCGAGCCGGACAAGACTTTCGAGAGCGAAGTGAAGGGATACAAGCCCTTCCTCGAGACCAGGCGGAACGTGGAGATTCCCTTCCGGGGCCCCGGAGCCTACGTGGTGAAGGTGGACGGGAAGAAGCTCGAGGCCACGACCCTGGTGGTGGTCTCCGACCTCGTGCTGATCGCCAAGGCGGGAGAGAAGGGGCTCTTCGTCTTCACGGAGAACGCCAGGGAGGAGAAGCCCGAGCCCGGCGCCAAGGTCGTGGTATCCGACGGAAAGAAGATCCTGGTCGAGGGAGTCACCGGGAAGGACGGTGTCTTCCGGTGGAAGAGAGAGGAGCCGACCGGTTTGCCCGGACTCAGGGTCTTCGCCGTGTCGAAGAGCGGGTCGGGAGCGTCCACCTTCGGTTTCGTTGGACCGTCAGGCATGCGCGGCCTCAAGCCGTCCTGCATGATCACGTTGGACAGGCCGGGCTACCGGCCCGGGGATAAAATCCGGTTGAAGGCATACATCCGGGACGTGAAGGACGGCGTATACGTCCTCCCCGCGATCAAAGATTACGAAATAGAGATTTATAACCCGTCCATGAGCCTGATGGAGAAGAAGAGGGTCAAGGCGGGTGAGTTCGGAACGGTCTGGGGCGTCTTCACCCTTCCCGGGAACGCTCCTCTAGGGAGTTGGAAGGCCGTGGTCCGGCAGGCTGTTCCGGGAGGGACTTCGTTCGTCAGGTTTTTCCAGGTGGATCGTTTCCATGTACCCCAGGTGAGGGTCACCGTCGTTCCGAAGAACAGTGTGATCATGCGGGGCGAGCCCTTGGAGGGGACCGTCCGGTTGGAATGGTTCTACGGTGAGCCCCTTGCGGACGAGCCAGTGGAGGTCCGGGTCCGTGTTCCCGGCGGGACCTTCCTGGCCCGGGGCAGGACCGACTCGGCGGGACGGTTCTCCTACCGCTTCGACACGAGAGACCTTCCCGGTGAGAGGGATCTCCTGGTCGAGGCTTTCGCTCCCGGACGGATGGCCTCGGGCCGGGCTTTCGTCCTCGTGGCCTCGGTTGCCATGGAGACCTCCGTCTCCCTTGTACGCGATGTCTACGTCCAGGGAGAGAAGGTGGAGGCCCGTGTGAAGGCCGTGGACAGGCTCGGAAAACCCCTTGCGACCGACCTGGTGGTGACGCTCTACCGCAAGGTCGAAGGTCCGGGTGGGAATCTCTCCGAGGTGGAGGAGGACGAGAAGAAGGCCGTCACCGGCGGTGAGACCGGGACGGCCCTGGTCACCTTCGCGCCCGCCGAGGGGGGGCGATACGTGATCCGCGTCTCGGGGAAGGACCGATTCGGAAATCCCGTCTCGGGCCAGGCGGGGTTCTTCGTGTCGGGCGAAAAGGACAAGGTGAAGCTCCGTCTCCTCACGGACCGCGAGCGCTGGCGGGCGGGCGAGAAGGCCCGTGTGCGCGTCGTGAACCGGGCCGGCCGGCACCTGGCCCTCTTCACCACCGAGGCCGAAGACGTGGAGGGCTGGTGGGTCCGGGTCGTTCCCGGCGGCGAGAGCTCTTTCGACTTCACCTTCGACCGCAAGCACGCTCCGAACATCCGGTTGGCCGTGTGTATGCCCGTGGAGAACCGGCTATACCAGGCCTCGAGGTATTTCCAAGTGGACCCGGCCCTTCGCGTGGAGATCCGGCCGGGATCCTCCCGGGGGATTCCCGGCGGAAAGATGCCCCTGACCGTGAAAGTGACCGATCCTTCGGGGCGGCCCCTCCCGGCCGAACTGGGAATCACCGTCGTGGACGAGGCCGTGCTCGCGCTCTTCCCATGGGCCGGGAAGAAGATCGAGGAATTCTTCTACGGCACCCCCAGGCCCTTGTGTGTCCAGACGGCCTCGTCCTGCACCTTTTCCTACCGGGGGAAGACCAGGAAGGTGCCCCAGGAGCTCCTCAGGGAGGAGGAGATGGCCAAGGTCCGGGCCGGGGAGGCCCGCAAGCTCCTGGAGCTGGAGAAGGTCTTCTCCCGCCGCAGGAAGGCGGAGGCCATGGCAGAGGCCCCGGCGCCGGCGACTCCGGGAAAGAACGTCTTCCGGGCCCTCAGGAGGGCCGTGGCGGCGGGAAGGCCCCAGGACAGCAAGAAGAAGGAGCAACTCCTGGACGAGGAGGCCGAGTTGGAAGATTCCCTCTGCTCCAAGGCGACGGGGGGCGGTTCAGGGCGCCGGGGAGGAAAATTCCGCGGTCCCGGAGCGGAATTGGCGGAACCGGTACCCCTGAAGGTCCTTCGCTCCCGCTTTCCCCTGACGGCCTTTTGGGTTCCCGACCTCCGGACGGGGAAGGACGGAACCGCGAGGACCGAGATTCCCCTCCCCGGAAACCTCACGACCTGGCGGATTCGGGTGCGAGGAATCACGAAGGACACCTTCGTGGGCCAGGGGGAAGCCTCTTTCGAGACGCGCAAGCCCCTTATCGTCGAGGTCCGGCTCCCGGAAAGGGTCACGGCCGGCGACATCGTCGTGCCCGAGGCCCTGGTCCGGAACCTGACGGACAAGCACCTTAGGGTGAAGGTGGAAGTCCCGGGAGAGAATAAGCCCGGAGAGATCGATCTCGAGCCCGGCGGCGCAAAGACGGTTCCCTTCCGGCTCCGGGCCGTGAAACCCGGCAGGATGTCCGTCACCGTCCGGGTCTCCGGGGGCGGCTACTCGGACGCCGTCAGGAGGGAACTCCTGGTGGAGCCTCTGGGGACGTGGCGGGTGGCCGCGGCGTCGGGCCTGGAGAGGGGCGACCGGTCGGTGACCCTCACCCTTCCGGGAGGGAAGGTCTACCAGAGGAGGATCCTCCGGGTCACCCTTGGGGGACCGGTCCGGAGAGACTTGCTGGAGGCGGCCCTGGCCGCGCCCCTGTCCAGGCGGTGCTTGCCCGTTCGGACCGTTTTCTCCAGGGTCTGCCGGGGCCTGGGAGCCCTGGCGGCCCTGGACCTGGCGGAGAGAGGGCCCGTTCCGGGAGACATTACGGCCCGGCTGAAGTCCCTGGTCTCCACCCTCCTGGTGGAATTGGCCGTCACGAGGAAGGCGGGCTGGTCCTGGAACGGCGGAGGCTCCATGGACCCGGTGACGACGATTGCGGCGATCCGGTTTCTTGTCCTGGCGAAGAAGGCCGGCTTCGGGAGGGCCTCGGAGATCCTGGAAAAGAGCGGGGACATCCTGAAGAAGTTGTATCCCAGGGTCCGGGACCTGTCCCTGCGGGCCCGCATCCTGGAGACCCTCTCCCTTTCGGGGGAAGCACCCTTGGAATGGCTCAATTCCATGCGGAGGAACCGGGCGCTCCTGGACGCGAGGGGCCTCTCCCTCCTCCTCTCGGCATACTGCAACAGCGGTCGCCCGGAGGCGGCGGGCGAACTCGCCCCAAGACTCCGTTCCCTGGCGAAGAAGGACGGGCCGGAGATGGTCTACTGGGAAGCCCGAAGGACCGGTGAGGAGACCCTGAAATCGGCCGGCTTCTACCGGGACAGGGTGGAGACGACCGGGTGGGCCGTGAAGGCCCTCCTCCAGGTCGCTCCTTCCGATCCCCTGGCCCGCGCCGGAGCGCGGTGGCTCTACGCCCGGGGAGGTTTCGACGCCTGGGTCCAGCCCCTTGGGAGGGCGGCAGCCCTGGAAGCTCTTTGCTACCTGGAGGGGAAGGCCGCGGCCCGGGACGCACGGGGGGAGATCCTGGTTTCGGCCGGGGGAAGACTCCTGGGCAAGGTCCCGGCGGGGAGTGAGCGGAGTCTCTCCTTCGTGCTGGAAGGGAAGGACCTTCCTCCCGGGCCGGTCCGGCTGGAGTTCTCCCTGAAGGGGGAGGGCCGCTACGTCTGGAGGGCGCGCCTGGAAGGGTTGACCAAGGGGATCGATTCGGATCTCCGGAACAAGTTCGCGACCTTCGAGAGGACCGTCCTTGCGGCCCCGCCGGTCTACGAGGGGAAGCCCTTGAAGCCGGGCTTCACCGTGGTGGAAGGTCCGGTGAAGACCTTCGAGAACCGGGCCGGGAAGGTGGCCGTGGGAGGGACCGTGCAGGTTCGCCTGAAGGTCCTTCCTCCCAAGGGAAGCGGGTTCCGGGGACACCTCGTGGTCACGGACGACCTTCCCGGAGGGTGCGCCCTGGTTCCCGGGAGTGTCCGGGGGCCCGTGGAGTCCTTCCGGGAGGAAGGCGGGAAGGTGACCTTCCTGGTCGGTGCCCGGAAGGGGGGCTTCGAGATCCGCTACGATTTGAGTGGTTACGTCAGGGGATCCTTCACGGCCTTGCCTGCGGTCTTGTACGCCGTGGAGCATCCCGAGAGGATCACGGAGAGTGCGCCGGGCAAGCTGGCCGTCCTCGAGAGGGGAACCCCGAGGGGGGAGCCCTACCGGTTGACGCCGGACGAGTTGTATCAGCTCGGTATGAAGGAGTTCAAAGGAAGGAAATACAAGGAGGCCGGAAAACACCTGGGCGCGCTGATCGAAGGGTGGCGCCTGAAGTCGGAACCCTTGAAGAACGTGGCCCGGGCGCTCCTGGACCTGGCCTCCAGGGGCGGCGAGGAGGCTCAGGTGGTGAAGGCCTTCGAGAATCTCCGGGAGGCCTGGCCTGGTGTGGAACTGCCCTTCGATCAGGTGATGCAGGTGGGGCGGGCCTACGTGAAACTTGGGGAATTCGAGCGTGCCGGGCAGGTCTTCACGGCCGTGGCGGAAGGGTCCTTCATGAAGGAGATCCGTGTGGCCGGCACCTTGGAGTCCCAGGGGGAGCCCCTGGAGGCGGCGAAATACACCCTGAGACTCTGCCTGGACTATCCGTCCTTGCCCGTGGTGAGGAGAGCCTTCCTGGCCATGGCCCAGGAGCTTGCCCGGAAGGCCAACGGCCTGGCCCCGGGAGAGAGGCTGGGTGAAGGGGGGCCGGGAAGAGTGGAGCTTCTCGGGAAGGCCCTTCACGCCCTAAGGGAATTCCTGGTTCTCCATCCCGAGGATCCCCGGGCTCCCGAGGCGACTTTCGCCCTGGCGAGCGACTGGTTCTCCCTGAAGCGCTGGAAGGAGGCCCTGGGTTGGGCCTCGGCTGGGGCGAGGCGCTACGGAAAGACCCGCTGGGCCGACGAGTTGCTCTACATGGAGGGCTACGCCCAGTTTGCGCTGGGCCGATACGAGGCATCCTTGAAGACCCTGGCCCGGGTCGCCGAGGGCCGTTTCCCCGACGGGAGGGGACGGATGGTGGAGAGCGACAGCAAGTGGACGGCCCTCTTTCTCATGGGGCAGATCCATCACGCCTTGGGCCACAGGAAGGAGGCGGAGAAATACTACCGTATGGTCGAGAACCGGTTTATCGACGCGGCGGAGAATCTCGCCTTCCTGGAGAAGAAGGTCCTGAAGGTCCCCGAGGTGACGGTCCTGAAGCCCGGGGTCCCGGGAAAGGTGAAACTTTCCTGGCGGAACCTCGAAAAATGCGAGATTCGGATCTATAGGGTGGATCTTCTGCGTCTCTACGTTCTGCAGGGCTCCCTCACCGGGTTGGGAGGTGTCCAGCTCGCTGGCATCCGGCCCTACAAGGAACTGGAAGTGAGGCTCGGGGCGAAGGGGCTCCTGGGCGAGGGCGGGAGGAAGGTGGAATTGCCCGTGGAGAAGGCCGGGGCCTACCTCCTCGTGGCACAATCCTCGGACCTCGTGGCTTCAGGGCTGGTGCTCAGGAGCGGCCTGGAGCTGGACGTCCAGGAAGTTCCTTCGGCCGGGAGGGTCTCGGTCTACGTGATGAAGCAGGGGAAGCCCGTGGCCGGAGCATACGTGAAGATCGTGGGCGACGCCGACAGAAAGTTCCGGTCTGGGGAGACGGACTTGCGGGGCGTTTTCTCCGTGGAGGGTGTGGCCGGAAGGGCCACGGTCCTGGTGAAGGCCGGCGAGGAGTATGCCTTCCACAGGGGTGAGAAGGTTCACCTTGCGTGGAAGGACCGGAGGAGAAAGAGGAATCTGCCTGCGGCGACGCAAATGCTCCAGCAGACCGAGTCCAGGAACTTCCGTCTCCAAAAGAAGGCCCGGCAGGAGCTGAACCAGCTCTTCCGGAACGTCCAGAAGGGAGTGCAACTGCGCTGATGCCAGGAAGGGGGAGGGGGGCGTGGGAGTGGCGCTGTGGGGGGTGGGGCCACTCCCCGGGCGTCCTCGTCACGGTCTTCGACCGTGACTCGGCCGGCCGGGGCTAACGTTCAAAAAAAACGGGGCTAA
>Ga0256914_1003139_pt1 | contig 13231 bp, 15 predicted proteins | sample HulkmetaG_FD_191571 | JGI IMG/M metagenome (GOLD analysis project Ga0256914, IMG submission 191571) | Hydrothermal chimney microbial communities from Main Endeavour vent field at the Juan de Fuca Ridge, Pacific Ocean - Hulk | ecosystem: Environmental > Aquatic > Marine > Hydrothermal vents ... | reverse complement strand
CCATTTGATGATACTCTATTAATAGAGGGGAGAGAGAAATTTGCAGAGGCAATAGATAAATTAAAAAAAGAGAAGTTAATTAAGTCAACTTTAGAGGTGGAGATTGCAGGAGATATATCTATATTTCCACTTACAGATAGTAAAGATTTAGAAGATTGGTTTATAGTCTCTGCTTTAAAGAGTAACTGTAGTGGTGAAGAGATTGCATCATTTCAAATAAATAATCAAAAATTTACTATACATAGGGCATCAAAAACAAAGTGTCCTAGATGTTGGAGATATGCAAGTGAAAATCAAGACCAAGTTTGTAATAGATGTAGTAAGGTTATAGCACAATGTTTGACCTAACTAAACCTGTACCCGATGAGGTTGTCATTGGGTCAATTATATTTATTTTAATAGTTGTTGGAATTGGACTTTTAGTTGTGGAGTGGTTTAAGAGAGGTTAAGAGTTTGTATAAAATAAAGATGAAGAAAATAGTAATTATTAATACAGGTGGTACTTTTAATAAAGTATATAACCCAATAAATGGAGAATTAGAGATAGATAAAAGTGGATTGGCTCTTAAAACTATATCCAAAAATTGGCTTACAGAGTTTGAAATAGTTAATATAATTGGAAAAGATAGTTTAGATATGGTTCAACGAGATAGAGAAGAGATATTTAAAAAAGTTAATGACTTAAAATATGAAAGGGTTATTATAGTTCATGGTACAGATACTATGGATAAGACAGCAAAATATTTAGCTTCTAAAGAATTGGATAAAAAGATTATTTTAACAGGGGCAATGATACCTTTTTCTATTAATCCTATTGAGGCGACCGCAAATCTATCTTCTGCTTATGGCTACCTATTACAATTAAAGGAGAATGGAGTCTTTATAGCAATGAATGGTAAGATAGATTTGTATAAAAGAGTTATTAAAAATAGGGGAAAAGGATATTTTGAAATAACTCTTTAAGGCGTAACAACATACGAGAACAAATTCCAATCTTTAGCGATTTAGAAATAGGGGGATACTAAAGATGTATGTTGTTACAAGAGAATTATAACAAAAATAAACTTAAACAAAATTAAATAAAACATATTCTGTTGAAAAAATTTACATTTTTTTGTATTTAACACTAAATTAACTATAAAACAGTAATATAATTGTCCATTTCATCACAAAAATAGAGGTATAAATTGAAAATTTTAAAACCATTACTGATAATTATTGCAATTATTGTTATAATTGTTATAATTTTTTTAACATTAGCAAAAAAACAGCAGATGATTACTGTAATAAAAGGCAATATAGATAAAAAACCAATAGATATAACTTTATATAAATATCAAGATAGTCAATGTGGTATGGTAATTGATAGTATTAAATATGTTTCAGAGGTTATATCTCCTATAGGAAAAACATGGTTTTTTCATGACCATGGAAACATGATAAAGTGGTTAGAGGCTAGAGATTTTAAAGATAGAGCTACAATTTGGGTTCATAGCATAGATACAGGCAGATGGATAGATGCAAAAGAGGCATATTACACTAGAGATGAAAATACACCTATGCACTATGGATTTGGAGCTTATGAGAACAAAAGAGATAATACAATCTCTTTCGATAAGATGAGAATATTAACATTAAGGGGGGAGACAATGGCTAATCCAAATATTAGAAAAGAGCTTTTAAATAGAAAAAAGGGGATAAATGGAGACATTTGATATATTATATATTATGGGTATAGCTTTTTTAGGCTCATTTAGTCACTGTATAGGAATGTGTGGTGGGATTATTATAGCTTATAGTAGTACAAAAATAGAAGATGAATGGAGTAGAACTAAACAGGCAATAGCCCATTTACTCTACTCTTTAGGTAGAGTTACGACTTATGTTATATTTGGAGCTATGTTTGGATTTTTAGGTGGTGTTGCTATGTTTAATAATATAGCAAATGGGACGCTTCTTATATTAGCAGGTATTTTTATGATATTAACAGGTATCTCTCTATCTGGAAAAATTAAATTTTTGACTATTATAGAACACTCAATTTCGGATAGAGCTTGGTATAGAGAGATATTTAGAGAGTTGTTAAAGAGGAAAACTCTCTATAGCTTTTTTATATTGGGTATGATAAATGGACTCCTTCCGTGTGGACTTGTCTATTTCTTTGCAGTTACATCTGCTAGTACGGGTAGTGCCATTTATGGAGCATTAGTTATGTTTATATTTGGAGTTAGTACTATTCCAGCACTATTTAGCTTAGGTTTTTTTATAGGATTATATAAAAATAGCTCTCTTAGAGATTTTATTATAAGAATTGCATCTATTAGTGTTATATTATTTGGAATATATACTATTAAAAATGGATATGAGTATATTAAGTATCCACAAAAAAGTATTAGTCAATGTTGTGAATTTGACCCGAAAGCTTTAGATAAAGAGAGAGTTAAGTAGAAAAAAAGCCCTTATAGCGAGATACTTATAATATAAGGTTATATTTTATCTTTTCGTTAGCAATATTGGATATAATAATTTAAATTTTGTACTATGGAGAGAAATATGATGAATATTTTTGATGATGATGATGCGTTTGTAGGGACGCCAAAAAGCAACTACTTTTCTATTGCTAAAACTGCAAATCAGAATATAGTTGAGATGGAGTTAGATAAGATGTTTAGAAGATTTGCTATAGCTGAAAAGTTACTTGAAGAGCATGGTCTTGAAGATAAACATGAGCAACTTATGAAGAGTATGGTTATGGATAAAGAGCTAGATGATAGAACTAATAGCCTATATATAGAACTTGTAGGCAACATTGTTACCCAATGTGAATAGAGATGAATATAATAAGGACTCGTGGTGATAAGTGCCGTTGAGAGAAAAATTGAGCAATATATAGAAGAGCTTGATGATACAAAAGTATCATCACTCTATAAAAAATTACCAAAAGGCAAAAGACTTCGTACAAAATTGATTTTGAAAATAGCAGGTAATACGATAAATGCAATTAAAACAGCTTCTACTATTGAGATGATACATACAGCTAGTCTATTGCATGATGATGTAATTGATGATGCAAATACTCGTAGAGGTAAAATCTCTGTTAATGCTAGTGATGGAGATAAAACGGCTATTATGATGGGAGATATTCTCTACTCTAAAGCTTTTTTTGAGTTAACAGATATCTCACCTCTAGTTGCAAAAGTGGTCTCAAATGCTGTTGTACAACTTAGTCTTGGAGAGTTAGCTGATGTTGAATTATCTCGTGAATTCCATACCAATAAAGATGCCTATTTAAAGATGTTGTATCAAAAAACAGCCTCTCTAATGGAGGCTACTGCAGAGGCAGGAGCGGTCCTGGTTGGTAAAAATCGTACAATTTACCGCAAATATGGACGAAACTTAGGAATTGCTTTTCAGATGATAGATGATATATTAGACATTACATCTGATAGTAAAACTTTAGGTAAACCGGTACTACATGACTTTAGAGAAGGAAAGGTTACTCTTCCATATATGTATCTTTATGAGGTTTTGGAAGATGAAGATAGAGAATATTTAGTCTCATTACATAGGAAAAAGTTAACAGAAGATGAGGCTTTATGGATAAAAAGTGCTATGAGTAAGTATCATATTATTGAAAAATCGTACCATGAAGCAAAAAATCTTATTACAGAAGCTATAGAGCTAATGGAGTCTATGGGAGAGTGGGATTTGTCCAATATTGCCAAATCAATGATAGAAAGAGAGTTTTAAGATGTCCTACCAAGTAGTATCATTTAACCATAAAAATTGTGAACAAAAACTTAGAGAGAAGTTAGCATTCTCAACTAATGAAGAGATAAGAGTTATGCTAAATAAACTTACCGGATTTGATTTTATAGAAGAGGCTTATATTTTATCTACATGTAATAGGGTAGAGATTGCATTAGTTACCAAAGATGCTTTTTCGAGTTATCATGCAGTACTTGGTATGCTTAGTTTAAAATCCGGACTTAGTTTTTTTGAATTAAAGGGAATGGGTGGAAGATATGATGAAGCAGATGCAATTGCTCATATATTCTCTGTTGTATCATCTTTAGAGTCACTTGTTATAGGAGAGTCTCAGATTACAGGGCAGGTAAAAGAGGCTTTTCGTCTCTCATTTCACAATAAAACAGCAGGAAGAAAGTTAAATCGTGTAGTCTCGTATGCTATGAAGTGTGCATCGGAAGTAAGAAATGTTACTAATATATCTCGTTATCCTTTATCTATTGCTTCAGTTGCTGTAACTCAAGCCCATCGAATATATGGAGATAATATAACAGGTATGACGGCTGTTGTTATTGGTGCTGGAGAGATGGGTATTATTGCTATTAAAAATCTCCTCCGTTTAGGGTGTGATATTATTATTTTAGGAAGAGATAGAGATAAACTCAAAGCAGTAGCAAAAAAATTGGGTGAAGATGTAAGAGTTGATACTATGGAGCATATTCATAAATATATTAATAAATATCGCTTACTGTTTTCTGCCACTTCGGCAAAAGGGGTTATTATAACTCAAAAAATGATAGAGAGTGACTCCATAGATAGAGTTTGGTTTGATATGGCAATTCCTAGAGATATTGGTGATATGAACCTCGAAAGACTCCAGCTATTTAGAATAGATGACCTAAAGAGTATCTCTAAAGAGAACTATGCACTAAAACAGGAACAGGCAAATAGGGCAGTTGATATAGTAGAGAAATATAAGATAGAGTTTTATAAATGGTTAAGAGTTTTATCTATAGAGCCTGTTATAAAAGATATGAGGCTTCAAGCAAAAGAGTCAATAGAGAAGGAGCTTAATCGTGCTATCAAAAAAAAATTTGTACCGAGTGAATATAGAGATAATATGAGAAAGATGGCAGAGCAGATGTTTAACCGTTTTCTGCATGATGCAACTCAAAATTTACGAGAGTGTTCATCTAATAGTAGTTCTACAAAAAGAGTTGATGCCATCAAAGAGATTTTTAATATAGAAACAGATGACAAAGATGTAAAAAAATATAAAAAAGAACACCATAAAGGATACCAATAATGAGATTTTCACGAGCATTAATATCAACTGCAAAAGAGAGTCCAAATGATGCTGTTTTAACCTCTCATAAACTTTTAATAAGAGCAGGTTTTATACAGCAGTCTGGAGGAAGTGGATTATATAATCTCTTACCACTTGGAAAAATAACACTAGATAGAGTTAGAGCTGTTGTAAAAGATGAGTTAGATAGAGCAGGTTGTCAAGAGGTTCATCTACCAATAGTTACACCAATTACTCTTTGGGAAGAGACAGGACGGGCTGATAAGTTTGGAAAAGAGCTATTAAGATTTCAAGATAGACACAGTAATAACTTTGTATTAAGTCCCACTAATGAGGAGGCAATGGTCAATCTTGTTCGTCAAACAGTTCAAAGTTATAAACAGCTACCTATCAATATGTATCAGATAAATTGGAAATTTAGAGATGAGGTTAGACCTAGATTTGGACTAATGAGAGGTAGAGAATTTTTAATGAAAGATGCTTATAGTTTTCATGCTACCTATGAAGATATGATTAGGGAATTTAATTTAATGGAGGAGACATATAAAAAAATCTTTACCCGTTTAGGATTGAGGTTTAGGGTGGTAGAGGCTGATAGTGGGGCTATTGGTGGAGCTGGTTCTAAAGAGTTTATGATTTTAGCTAATAGTGGTGAAGATACTATTATGGTCTGTAGTAGTTGTGAGTTTGGAGCAAATATAGAGGTATTAAGTGAAGATGAGATAGTTTGTCCTAAGTGTGGTGGAGAACTAACTCAGACTAAAGGGATAGAGGTAGGACATATATTTCAATTGGGAACAGTTTACTCTAAACCAATGAGGGCAGAATTTTTAAATGAGAAGCAGAAGTTAGAACCTTTTATTATGGGAACTTATGGAATTGGTGTTAGTCGTCTATTAGCAGGAATAATTGAACAGCATCATGATGATAAGGGGTGTATCTGGACAAAAGAGTCTGCACCATTTTTAGTTGATATTATTGTGGCAAAAGCTAAAGATAGTAAACAGATGGAGGTGGCAGAAGAGATATATCATAAATTGTTAAAACAAGGAATATCTGTAATATTAGATGATAGAGCAGATAAAAAAACAGGATTTGGAGTTAAAATGAAAGATTTTGAACTTATAGGTTTCCCGTATGCAATTATTGTGGGAAATGATATAAGAGATGGTAAAGTTGAACTTATTAGAAGAGATAATCTCCTAAAAGAGAAAATTGCTTTAGATAGTATAGTAGAGAAGGTAACTTAATGATATTTATTATTCCATACTTTTTTCTTGAACTATACTTCTCTTTGGCTGTTGGCTCTAAAATAGGTTTTATGGGTTCTGTTATATGGATATTAACCACTTTTATGATAGGTATGGGGTTACTTAAAAATGCCCATCTGTCTATTTTAAAAAGTTTTGGTTCACTATCAAGTGGACGATTAGATAGTCAAAGTTTTCATGACTCAGCTACAGCGTATCTATTGGGAGCAATACTTTTAATAGTTCCCGGTGTTTTTTCCGATTTTATAGGAGTAACAGCACTTTTATACTCTTTATTTTTACAATTGGGTGGTACAATACCGTCTATAAAAAATAAAAATAATATAAAAAAATCAAATCAACAAGGAGATGACAATGTCATTGATGTCGAAATTATTGAGTGCGACACTAATCGCAACCTTAAGCCTTAGTGCAGGAACCTCTGAAGCGGAGGTGAAGGATTATATACAAAATCATATGGTAAATAACTCTAGGATTAAAGTAACAGGTGTGGATATGATTAGTAAAAAGGAGTTAGATAATCCAAAAGGTTGGGAGGTGTTTTTTGTAAATATACATGCAGATGTAAAGAAAACTCCTACTATTACAGATAGAGTAACGGTTCCTGAGACAATTTTTGTAAAAGATGGTTTTGCAGTGCCTACTTTAATTGATATGAAAACAGGGAAAGATTTAAAAGCTCAATTAAAACCAGACCTTGACCCTAAACTGTATGATGATAAACATCTATTTGCAGGTAATAAAGATGCTCAACATAAGATTTTGATATTTTCTGACCCTCAATGTCCATTTTGTAAGGAGATAGTACCAAAAATATATAAGGCTGTAAAGGAGAATCCTAAAACCTTTGCACTATATTACTATCACATGCCTCTCCTCCGTATCCACCCTGTATCAGATGCAATCGCTAGAGTGATGCTTATAGAGCAATCAAAGGGTCATTTCGATAGAGTAATAGATATGTACTCATTGGAGTTTAATCCACAAGAGAGAAATGCAACTAAAATTTTAGACAAAATCAATAAAAAATATGGTTTAAATATTACTGAGAAAGATATTGATGCTCAAGAGATTGCAGATGAATTAAAGCATGACCAAGCTATGGCAACAAAATCAATGGTTGCTGGAACTCCTACTATATATCTTGATGGGAAGTGGGATAAGAAAAGAGATAGTTATAAAAAGTTTCTGAAATAGTAATGGATAGGTTAATAATAGCAACAAGAGCTAGTCAATTAGCTCTTTGGCAAGCGTATCATATAAGAGATATGATAAAAAAGCAGTTTCCAAATATTAAGGTTGAGTTAAATAAGATTACCTCAAAAGGGGATAAAATTTTAGATAAACCTTTAGCTTTAATTGGAGGAAAAGGACACTTTACAAAAGAGTTAGAAGATGAGATGTTGGCTGGAAATGCCGATATGGCAGTTCACTCTCTTAAAGATGTTCCTACATATATTCCAGATGGATTGGAGCTTGTAGCAATTACTAAACGAGAAGAGCAGTCAGATGTTTTTCTGTCACATAGATATAACTCATTAGATGAGTTACCTAAAGGTGCTATAGTTGGAACTACAAGCTTAAGAAGAAGAATGCAACTTTTAAAAATTCGTCCCGATTTAAGAATTAAAGATTTAAGAGGAAATGTTAATACTAGACTTAGAAAACTTCAAGATGGGGAGTATGATGCAATTATTTTAGCTTATATAGGATTAAAGCGATTAAATTTGCTCAAAGATATTCCATTTACCCAAAAGCTTCCTTTAACTATAATGATACCACCAATGGGACAGGCATCTTTAGGGATAGAGATAGTAAGCTCTAATAATAAGGTAAGAGAGATAGCACTCTCATTAAATGATGAAATAACTTATCTTTTAACTGAGTTAGAGAGAGATTTTATATCTGCAATTGGTGCAGGTTGTTCTGCACCGGTAGCTGTTAATGCTACAATTGATAAAGATATAGTAAAAATAGAGTCTATGATAGGTTATCCAGATGGAACCAATATTCTATATAAATCTTTAGTAGCTCAAAGGTGTGATGCTCAAAATTTAGGTGCAAAATTGGCATCTGTTATGATAGAAAATGGTGCTTTAGATATACTAAAAAATGCAGAAAAGTTAGCATTTAAAGATAAGATGCCTCAACGATTATAGAAGATAGTTTTACTCTATCTTCTATAGCTGTTTAAAAATATTATTTTCTAATTTCATATAATTTTTAGCAAAAATCTTGGATATTTTATATTACATTTTGTTTTGCTTATATATTATTTTTAAATATTTTGCTTAATATTAATTTAAAGTTAAAGAAATAGCTAATATAATAATCCCCGTCAAAGAAAGATTTAAGGAATTTATTATGAAGTTAAAAGAGATAGCAGATATTATTAAAGGTACTCATCTAAAAGAGAGAGAGGAGAAGGATAATCACCATTTTTATAAAGAGCTTACTATGCTCTCATTAGAACCTGTCTCTTTTATTGATGAGAGAAAACTTATTAATGTAGATAGTAATAAAGAGGTTTTACCAAAAAATTTAACACAAGAGGGTGATGTTATTGTGAGTTTATATTTTCCAATGATTGCATGTTTTGTAGAGGAGGGACAGTCGGGCTTAGTTATACCTCATTATATGGCAGCAATTAGAATGAAACCAAATGTAGAGATAGATTCTCGCTTTATAGTCCAATTTATAAACTCAACAAGGGGCAGGAAGGCTATTTGTGAAAAAGTATCTAGTCTATATACAATTAGACCAACTTCCCTACCTCTTACCTATTTAAATAATGTCGATATTAGAGATAGAGAAAATACAATATTGGAGAGTTTTTAATAAGTGAACTACCCGCCAAAATGGTAGTTCTTATCATATTGAGATTTTATTCTACTTCTGCATCAATAATATCATCATCTTCCGCTTTTTTAGTAGCAGTCTGTTTCTTCCCACCTTTCTCTTTAGCATATACAGCCTCTGCCAATTTATGAGATTTTTCGGTTAAAATTCTAACTTTATCTTCAATTTGCTCTTTTGTAGCAGAGTCATTTTTTAATAGAGTCTCTAAATCTTTAATTGCTATCTCAATATTTGCCTTTTCACCAGCATCAAAACTATCACCTAAATCGGTTAATGATTTTTTGGTTTGATGTATTAAAGCATCTGCATTATTTCTAGCTTCAACTAAAGCTTTTCTCTTTTCATCTTCTGCTCTATTTGCTTCCGCATCTTGTACCATCTTTTCAATCTCTTCATCACTAAGTCCAGATGAACCTGTAATTTTAATCTCTTGCTGTTTACCTGTTCCTTTATCTTGTGCAGTTACTGTTAAAATTCCATTTGCATCAATATCAAATGTAACTTCAATTTGTGGTACACCTCTTGGTGCTGCTGGAATATCTCTAAGCTCAAACATACCTAAAGATTTATTATCTTTTGCAAACTCTCTTTCTCCTTGAAGGACATGGATACTAACTGCTGGTTGGTTATCTTCTGCTGTTGAGAACACTTGTGATTTTTTAGCTGGAATTGTTGTACCTTTTTCAATAACTTTAGTAGTCACTCCTCCAAGAGTTTCAATACCAAGACTAAGAGGTGTAACATCAAGAAGCAGTACATCTTTTACATCTCCTCTTAAAACTCCACCCTGAATAGCCGCACCAAGTGCTACAACCTCATCAGGGTTTACAGATTTATTAAGCTCCTTTCCAAAGAATTTTTTAACCTCTTCTTGAACCAATGGAATTCTTGTACTTCCACCAACCATAACAATTTCACTAATATCATTTTTAGTGATGTTCGCATCTCTTAGTACACTTTTTAAAGTACCTATAGTACTTTCAACCAAATCATCAATTAAAGACTCAAATTTTGCTCTTGTAATTTTTTGAACAAGGTGTTTTGGTCCAGAAGCATCTGCTGTAATAAATGGTAAATTTATCTCTGTTTCTGTTGAAGAGGAAAGCTCTTTTTTTGCTGTTTCAGCCGCATCTTTAACTCTCTGTAGAGCCATAACATCAGATTTAATATCAATGCCTGTTTGAGACTTAAACTCATTCGCAACAAAATCTATAATTCTATTATCAAAATCATCTCCACCAAGGAATGCATCTCCACCTGTTGCCATAACCTCAACTACATTATCACCGGTCTCTAGTACAGTAGCATCAAAAGTACCACCTCCAAGGTCATAAACTAAAATTTGTTCAGCATCTTTTTTATCCAATCCATAAGCCAATGCCGCTGAAGTTGGTTCATTAATAATTCTTAAAACATTAAGTCCTGCGATAGTTCCAGCCTCTTTTGTTGCTTTTCTCTGTGCATCGTTAAAATAGGCAGGAACTGTGATAACAGCATCAGTGACCTCTTCACCAAGATATGCTTCTGCGTCCTCTTTGAGTTTCATAAGGATTTTGGCTGAAATCTCTTGTGGGGTGTATGTTTTATCCGAAATCTCAATAGCACATGCACCATTTCTATTTATAATATGATATGGAAGTCTAGCTTTAGCCTCTTGTGCATGTTCCTCATCAAACATTAATCCCATAATTCTTTTAATGGAGTAGATTGTCTTTTTAGGGTTTGTAACAGCTTGTCTTTTTGCACTATCACCTACAATAATCTCACCTTTATCTGTAAATGCTACAACTGATGGAGTGGTATTTTTTCCCTCTTTATTTGCAATAATTTTAGCTTCACCATTTTCAAAGATACTCATTGCTGAGTTTGTTGTTCCTAAGTCAATTCCTAATACTTTACTCATTTATATTCTCCTTAATAAATAATTTTTTATTTTTGATAGTATATTATTTTTTTGAATTTCATAATGCAACTAAAGTCGCATTTATTAAATTTATTTTGCTGTACTCACCATTGCCGGTCTTAAAACTCTATCTTTTATAGTATAACCTTTCTGTAGTACCTGCACAATATCGCCACTATTGTGTTTATCACTCTCTACCTGCATAATTGCTTGATGAACATTCGGGTCATACTCTTTATTACAATCTACAGGTTTTATATGGTGTTTTTCTAATACCTTATGTAGTTGTTCATCTACGAGTGTTAATCCCTCTTTCATTTTTTTCATAAATTCATTATTTTCTGATTCATCAACATTAATCATATTTAATGCACTATCTAAAGAATCAATAACACTTAAAATATCACTTGCAAAACTCTCATTAGCATAAGCCACTGCTGTTGCTTTATCTTTAGCCAATAGTCGTTTACTATTTTCAAAACTTGCATGTGTTCTCAAGAACTTATCTTCCCACTCTGCAACTTCTGCCCTTAGCCTTTCAATTTCAGATAGTTCATCATCTGAACTTTTATTATGCTCTTGAACTTCTGAGATTTCAATTTCAGCATCTATAGAGGTCTCTTGTTTCTCTTTATCCATTATAGATATGCTCCTATTTAAAATATAGTGCCAAATTATACAACATTGAGTCTTAGTTGTCAAGTTGTATCTTAGTTTTTTTATGAAATTAAGTTTAGTTATACAGACTAAACTTAATTGATTAGAAGTTAATATGAGGAAATACTCCTCATATTTTTTAGTCAGGAAAAATTAGTTTCTAATTCCAAGTTCACTTTTAATGGTATTAAATCTTACAAAGTCCGTTTTTCTCAAATATTTCATAAGTCTCCTTCTTTGACCAACTAGTTTAAGCAGACCCAATCTTGATGAGTGGTCTTTTTTATTTGTTTTAAGATGCTCTGTTAAGTATTTAATCCTCTCTGTAATTAGTGCAATCTGAATTTCTGTAGAACCTGTATCGTTCTCACTTCTTGAGTATTTGGCGATAATCTCTGCCTTTTTCGCCTTATCTAAAGCCATAATGACCTCCTGATTGGTAATTTAATTTTTCATAGTTATGAAATTGGAGTGATATTTTAACACTATTTGTTTAAATATAGATAAAACCTAAAATTAATATAAGTTAGAGTAGAATACTCTTAGTTATAAAATTAAATATCTATATAAGGAAATATGCCTATGTTATTAACACGAGCTAGTGAGTATGCACTACTTTCACTTGATATTATCCAATCATCTTCTAAACCACAAGGTGCAGAGCAACTTGCAATACAACTTAATATTCCAAAGAGTTTTTTGGCTAAAATTTTACAAACACTAGCTAAAAAAGGTATATTAGAGTCTAAAAAAGGGGCACATGGTGGATTTATAATGGCAAAAAAGGCTAATGAGGTTTCAATTGCTGAAATTATATTAGCAGCAGAGGGAAAAGCACCTACCATATTTGATTGCTCTCAATATTTAACAACTTGCCCAAATGGTGCAATAGGAACATGTAATATATCACCTTTTTTAGCTAACTTTCAATGTAAAATAGATACATTCCTACGAGAACTTACTCTTGAGGATATTTTAAAATAATGTATATTTATCACCTTTCACATATTGATTTTGATGGTTATGGTTGTCAATATTTAACAAAAAACTGTTTTCATAAAATAGAATGTTATAATGCAAACTATGGACAAGAGGTTAAAGCTAGATTAGAAGAGATAATTTCAGCGATTAAGAGGGAAAAATTTATAAATAATGGAGATAATAAGTATCTCATTTTAATAACTGATTTAAATTTAACAACTAAAGAGGCAAATTGGTTAGAGAGAGAAGCTATGGAAGTTGGAGCCAAAATTCAACTTTTAGACCACCATATAACAGGAGAAAAAACCGCTTCACAGTTTATATGGTATCAGTTGGATACCACGAAATCAGCAACACTTCTTATATATAATTGGCTACAGAAATATTATGATTTTGATAAAGAAAATAGATATAAAGGGATAGTAAAAGCTATTAATGCCATAGATATTTGGTTAAGTGATGATGAGCTATTTGAGTTTGGTAAAGTTGGACTTGGAATGATAAGTG
>Ga0256914_1003138_pt1 | contig 13231 bp, 6 predicted proteins | sample HulkmetaG_FD_191571 | JGI IMG/M metagenome (GOLD analysis project Ga0256914, IMG submission 191571) | Hydrothermal chimney microbial communities from Main Endeavour vent field at the Juan de Fuca Ridge, Pacific Ocean - Hulk | ecosystem: Environmental > Aquatic > Marine > Hydrothermal vents ... | reverse complement strand
TGGAGCTGGACGCCTGGCTCCTGGAGAAGGTACGGAAGGACACAGGCTTCACCGTGGCGGGCATCCACCTCCTGGCCCTCCATCCCCAGGCCTTCAACGCCTCCATCGACAGGACGGGGAACAAGTCGGAGACCCATTTCCAGGCCGTCATGGCCGTCTTGAAGGCGAGCCTCACCCACTCCCCGGCCCGGGTCCTCCTGGACCGGGCCGGGGGAAGGGTCCACTATGCCGCCCACCTGGCCCGGGCCTTCCCCGGAGCCGGTGTGACCTTGAAGGAGGAAGGCCCCTCCCGCCAGCGCTACCAGCTCCGCCTGGGGAGAGGAAGAGGCCTGGAGGTCTGGTTCCAGGAGAAAGGGGAGAGCCGGTTCTTCTCCATTGCCCTGGCCTCCTGCCTGGCCAAGTACGTCCGGGAGGTCTTCATGGAGGCTCTGAACCGCTGGTTCCAGGAAAGGATCCCCGGGCTGAGGCCCACCAGGGGCTACTACGTGGACGGGCGGCGCTTCCTGGGACAAGTGGAAGAGGTGGCCCGGAAAGAAGGGGTGGTCCGGGAGGCTTTTCTCAGAAAACGTTGAAACTTTTTCCTTCCCATCATCTAACAGGGATTGTCACTTCCTTCGTATCCAATTCGAAAGCAGGAACCTGGAACCGGCCCGGTCTGAGACGAGGCGGAGCAACCAGGAAAGGGCCGGAGCCTGTGGAAGGAAGGGACAGGCAGGCTTTTCCAGGCCTTAAAAAAGGAAGGGCGCCCGCCCGGGTCGCACCCCAGGCGGGCGCTTCACTGTCAGCGAGTCAAACCGAGGCGGGAGTCTCGCCCGAGCTGCTACGAGGGGTGGTTAGGTCCAAGGCGGGCGGGTGAATATCCAGCGGTTCCCTCTGTCCAACCTCTCGTGTCCGGAGCATCTTGGGTTCGACCAGGTGGTCTGACTCGTTGACAAGGCGGAGCTGAGTTCCTTCGAGAACCAACGCCAGGTTGCCGAAAAGCCTGCTGTTGATTCTTAGTAGGTTTTTGACGAACCTGGTGGTCCCAAAGGTTCCGCTGGTTCCTGCTTTTTTTGGGTTTTTTTCATGGATCCCGGGGAGACACCTGGGGATCCCCCGCAAGCCCGCCGGGAAATCACTCTTTCGTCTCGAAACGAGACGTCCGCTCGGACCATCGAGGAGAGAAGGCCATGGCCGATGTGTTGGAGACGTTGAAACGCCGGGGATTCCTCCAGCAGGTGACGGACGAGGAATCCCTTTCCCGCATCCTCGCCTCGGGCCCCACCACTTTCTACGTGGGGTTCGACGCCACTGCCCCAAGCCTCCACGCGGGGAGCCTGGTCCCCATCATGGCCATGGCCCACCTCCAGAAGGCGGGGCACAGGCCCATCGCCCTCCTGGGAACGGGAACCACTCTCATCGGAGACCCCAGCGGAAAGACCGAATCCAGGCCCCTCCTCTCGAAAGAAGAGATCGCCCGCAACAAGGAGGGGATCCGGCGGAACCTGGAACGCTTCCTGGTCCTCGATGGAGAGAAAGGCCTCCTCCTGGAGAACGGCGCCTGGCTCGAACCCCTGAACTACCTGGAGTTCCTGAGGGAGATCGGCCGGCACTTCAGCGTGAACCGGATGCTCGCCGCCGAGGCCTACAAGATCCGCATGGAGACGGGCCTCTCCTTCCTGGAGTTCAACTACCAGGTCCTCCAGGCCTACGATTTCCTGGTCCTCTACAAGGAATACGGCTGCAAGGTCCAGGCCGGAGGGGACGATCAGTGGGGCAACATGGTGGCCGGCGTGGACCTGATCCGCCGGGTCATGGGGCCCGAGGCCAAGGCGGAGGCCATGACCTTCCCCCTGCTCACCACCGCCTCGGGTGCCAAGATGGGGAAGACCGAGAAGGGGGCCGTCTGGCTCTCGCCGGAACGCTTCTCCCCTTACGACTACTACCAGTTCTGGATCAACACCGACGACAGGGACGTGAAGCGGTTCCTCCTGCTCTTCACCTTCCTTCCCGAGGAAGAGGTGGAAGAACTGGCCTCCCTCCAGGGAGCGGAGATCCGCAAGGCCAAGGAGGTCCTGGCCTTCGAGGCAACGAGGCTCCTCCACGGCGAGGAGGAGGCCCAAAAGGCCAGGGAGGCGTCGCGGGCCCTCTTCGGGGGAGGAGGGAAGGACACCTCCCGGGTCCCGACCTGCACTTTGGATCCGAAGGAGGCCCAAGGTGAGATGGACATTCTCACCCTCTTCGTCCGGGCCGGGCTCTGCAAGTCCAAGAGCGAAGCCAGGAGACTCGTCCTCCAGGGCGGGGCCTACGTGGAAGGGGAAAGGGTGACCGACTTGGAGTTCCTGGTGGACCTCTCCAAGCTGGACTCCCAGAATGGAATCCTCCTTCGGGCGGGGAAGAAGAAATACTGCCGCATCCTGGCCGCAGGGGGGTGAAACCTTCAATCCCAAGGGACTTTCCTTCCGAAGAACGAGGAAAAGGAAGCCCATGGGACGAACCGAACGCGGGAGCGACGCCAGGAAGGAACTCGCCGGTTGGGTCAGGGCCGCATCGGCCCTTCCCGCCCACCCCCTCCTCCTCCTCCTGGCCACAGAGGTGATCCAGACCCCCGACGCGGGAGCCAAGGACCTGGAGAAGATCCTGGCCCTGGACCCGGCGGTGGCCATGAAGATCCTCCGTCTCTCCGCCTCGGCTGCCTATGGAGGCGAAGCGGCGGACACCTTGCTCCTGGCCCTCATGCGGGTGGGTTTCCGGGCCATCGAAGACGTCCTCAAGGTCTTCACCAAGTTGCAGAAGCAGGGGACCTTCTCCCCTAAGGCCCGGAAGGTCTACGAAGACCTGTGGGAACACAGCGTCCTCACCTCCCTGGCGGCCCGGGAGATCCTGCGCCGCACGGGGGTGACCTCCCAGGAGACCCTGGAGAGGGCCAGGCTTGCAGGCCTCCTCCACGACATAGGCCGCCTCCTCCTCCTGGCGGGAGACCCGGAGGAACACGAACTGGTGATCCACGGGTCCATCAACGGCCACCTGGGAAGCCCCGCCAGGGAGATCCGGGTCTTCGGTTTCGACCACCAGGAACTGGGAAGGGCCGCAGGAGAGGTCTGGAACCTGGGAGAGGAGATGACCCTGGTCCTCTCGGCCCATCACAAGGAGTACCTTCCCTCCAAGGAGAACACTCTCCCCCACTTGATCCACCTGGCCGACTGGGTGGCCGTGAAGATCCAGGACGAGTGGCAACCGGACCTGGAGGACCCGGACCGGAATTCCATCAGGGCCCTGAGGCTCCCACCCAGGGAATTGCGCCTCACCATCAACGCCGTCCGCCACGAGTGGAAGGGGATCCGGGAATACCTGGAGGAATCCTCCCCCCTTTCCTAGACGAGTCTCCCCCCGGCGCCGCCCCCCCTTCTCGGGACGGACACGTTCCGTTCCCGCCGGCCCCGTCCCCTCCCTCGAAGCCGCTCTATTTCAACGTCACCGTAACCGGGCCGCCCGGGGGCCCCAGGGCCGAGCCGTTGGCCTGGAAAAGGAGAGGGCAGAAATGGAAGCGAATCCCCGCGAAGTAGGCGGCCGACCCCGGGGGAACGCGGAAGACCGGCCTTGCCGAACCGGCCGAATCCAGGATTCCCAGGAATCCGCCGAAGGTGGGCGTATTGGCCAGGGAGAGGAGAAGGGGGCTCATGGAGAGATCGAATTCCAGGGGTAGGGTGAACGTTCCCAGGGGAAAGCCCTTGTCCAGGTCCTTCAGGGATGCCAGGACCAGATAGGGCGTCCCCCGCCGGACGGCACCCCCCTGAAGGTCCAGGAGGGCCGAACCGCCCGTCCTCGAGGAGACCTCGCTCACGGACGACCGGAAATAGAGGGGAGAAAAGACCACCCAGTCGGCCAGGAAGTCCGTCCGCTTCGAGGGGGCCTGCCCGCACCAGCCCAAGAGGTCCGTCCAGTTGCACAACCTGAGGGTGGCGGGCTTGGCGTTGGAGGCCGAAGGGAAGGTGAGCCCTCCCTTCCAGGGCGGAACGTTGATCCTCCCCTGGGCCCCGTTCTTCACCACCGCCACGACGACACCGTCCACGACGAACTCCACCCGGCCGGGATACCAGTCGAAACCGTATACGTGGAAGGCCTTGGAAGGATCCCATGGCAAGGGCACGACCTGGTGGAAGGAGAGCCGGTTCCCCGGGTGGAAAGTGTAGTCGTGGATCACGATCTCGAATTGCCAGGTGGAATTCTTGTTCAGCGAGGGGTCCTTCCACCCCTGCATGACGCTCAGGAACTCCATGTCGATCTCCACCTGGGGAGAGATCACGTAGAACCCGTTGCATACCCCGGGGGAATTCATCCCCTTCCAGGTGCTCGGCGAAGCCTTGAGGGAGGCCCTGAAGGACCCGAAGATCCTGGGAACCTTGTGGATGATCTCCGCCCCCCCGGCGGCCTTGCCCGGCCCGGAAGGGGGAGTGACCGAGAGGATCACCTTGCTCTGGCCCCCCGAGAGGTCCGTATCCACGTTCTCCGCCAGGTAGTCCACCGTGGGCCAGCCCGACCCTCTTGCCCAGATGACCTTGTCCCAGGCCCCGTTGGGGGAGGTGGCTCCCAGGACGGGCGTGGCCTTGGGCTTCACCACACCCGGCTTGTCGTGCCAGGAATAGGAGAAGGTGTCGAAGAAGGGCGAACTCTGGGCGTAGACTCCCCGCGCCGGGAACCCTCCGGCCAGGAGGAGGAAGAAGAAGAGTATCGAGGAATGGGGTCGCATGGGAAACAAGGATACCACGGGCCGTAGGATCCACGAGGCCCACACCGGGGGAGGGGGTGGAATGCCCCGTTTCAACGGCTGGAAGGTCTCCAGTTGAGACGTTCTTCCTGGGGCACGTAGAACTCGAAGCGGAAGGGGTTCCAGTAGAGATCCTGGGCGGCCAGGTCCCCGAACTCCCCGTTGAAATCCATACTCTGCATCCGTTCCTGTTCAAGCTCGGGGAAATCCGGGTAGTCCACCACCAACTCTTCACCCCTCTCCTCCAGGGGAAGGATCACCTGGACCAGGGCATCCTCGTCCCCCGAGGCCTCCTCCCGGCGTACCACGCAACGGGCCCGCCGGACGTAGACCACGTGTTTCTCCTCATTGATCCTGACCGTGGCGGCCAGGTGGATGGTGAATACGTCGGACTTGGTGGTAAGGAGGCTCAGGAACTTCTTCTTCGCCCCCTCGTCGGGCCAGTTCTTGAATTCGTCCACCTTGTCCAGGTCGTCCAGGGTGGCGAAGGCCCTGGTCTCCGTCCGGGTCGTCCCCAGGAGCTCCTCCTCCAGGGAGGTCTGGGAATCCATGCCCCCCTGGGCCGCCCCCTGGGCGGCGGCCTTCTCCTCGGGAGGGACGATCTCGTTCCGGTATTCCAGGATGGCCTCCACCACCTGGGCCGGAAGGACTCCGTCTGGAAGAAGACAACGCAGGACCGCCCTGGGGGCGGTGTTGACGTTGATCCGGATCCCTACGCCGACGGGCTCTTCTTCCCCCTTCTTCTCCTGGCCCGCACCCTGTTGGGCGGCTCCCTCCTTGGACTGCTGCCCCCCAGCCTTCGCACCCGTCCCGGCCCGGCCCTTCTTGTTCGGCCCCGAGACGGACTGGATCCTCCCCTGGAGCCCCTCTGGCTGGGGAAGGGCCGGATAGTACTGGGAAGTCCAGACGGTGAGCACCGAGGAGAGCCCCGGGTAGAACTGGTCGCCCCGGATCTGGTCGTAGAGGAGATTCTCCGTGACGTGGGGAAGGACCAAGAGTTCGTCCAGGCTCTTGGGGAGCTTGGTCTGGTCCCCCTCCTTGTCGGAGAGCTGCTCGGGCCGGCCGAACTCCTCGGGCCGGGTCAAACCCTGCATGTAGTCCTTGATCTCCGAGGCGATCATCTCGGCGTCGGAGATGCCCAGGTCCCAGTCGGTGTTCTCCCGGAAGAGGTCCAGGAGGCGGACCAGCCGTTCCATCGATTCACGGGCGAACTCCTCGTCGGGCGAGAGGATGGAGAGAAGATTGAACTTCCGGTTCTCGTCCACCACGTAGGCGTAGACGGAGATCTCCTTGTCCACGTAGGTTTCGGGGTGGACCCAGGCGTCGTTCTTGGAGTCACTGGGCGGTGTCTTCTCTCCACCGGCTCCTCCCGCACCGGCGGGACCTCCGGCCTCCCCACCCTGGGTCGAGGCGGGAGCGCCACCGGCCCCGGGGAGCGCCCCCCCGGCCCCGCCGGGCAACCCGGGAGCCCCGGCCCCGCCTTCCCCCTGGCCCATGTCGTCCTTCAAGGCCTGGATGGCCCCTTCCAGGGCCCGCTCCATGGCCAGGTCCATCCGGGCCAGCATGGCCTCGTTGCGGGAGGAGAAGTCTTCCAGGCGGGAGGTGTAGACCACCTGTGTCGTGACCACGTAGAGGATCACGATGATGAGGAGCACCAGAACGAGGGCGATGCCCCTCTCGCCTCCGGAATCTCTTCTCACTGCGGCGCCTCCATGCCCGAGCCTTCGCGTTTCCCTGCGTTGGACGGGGCCTGCAGCCGATTTCGTCCCACTCAGTAGGAAGATTCAAGCCCCCCCATGGGAATGAGCAGCTCCGAACCCTCCGCGTTGTGGCGACGCATGATGGTGGGGGTGATGAAGAAGATGACCTCGCTCTTGCGGGTCTCCTTGTAGGTGGACCGGAAGAGGAGGCCCAGGATGGGGATGTCCCCCAGGACGGGGACCTTCCGCTCCGTCTGGGCCTCGCTCTGGGTCAGGAGCCCGCCGATGGCCACGGTCTGCCCCTGGCGGACGTAGACGTCGGTCTGGGCCGTCCGCTTGGAGACCACCGGGGTCCGGATGGGATCGGTGTCCTCGTATCCCGTTATGGCGTCCACGCTCACGTCCAACTGGAGCATGATCGTGTCCGTCCCCGAGATGGTGGGCCGGATGGTCATGGTCACCCCCACCCGCTTGAAGGTCACGTTCGTGGTGACGATCGTGTTCCCACTGATGCGGGCCTGGGGATAAGGAATCTCCGAGTAGGTGGAGATCTGTGCCACGCCGCCGTTCCGGACGGCGATCCTGGGCTGGGAGATCACGTCGGAGTGGAGCTGGGTCTGGAGGACCTCCAGGATGGCCTGGAGTTCCCAGTTGTCGTGGATCCCGCCTATCGTGAAGAGCCCCTCGCTGGAGAGCTTGGAGGACTTGCCCAGGCCGGATTGATTGGGGAAGTTCCCCCCGAAACTCTGGAAGAACATGCTTCCCGGGTTCTTGAGCCTCCGGATCGTGGGGTTGGTCCCCACTTGGCGCACCCCGATGTCCAGGGTCTCCGTTGAGGACGTCTCGACGACCCGGACCTTTATGTCCACCTGGGGCACGTTGTTGAAGATGAGGTTGAAGGCCTGCTCGAAGGCCTCCAATCCGGCCGAATCGGAAGTGACGATGAGGAGTTCCGTCAAGGCCGAGGACTTGCCCGGGCCGCCGCCGAACTTCATGGGCCCCGAAGGGAAGAACTGGAGGGGCTCCTTGGCGAACTCGATCATGAGGGGGTGGTCCCCCATGATCCGGTGGAGAATATTCGGAGGGCCCTTCTTGGCGGGCTGGGGCGCAGCCATGGCCTTGATGATGGCCCCCATCCCGATGGGGACCGAGTAGAACTTGGTGATCATCCCCGTCTTCTTGTCGACGTGGATGTTCGAACCGAATTTCAAGGTGGGAGATTCCTCTTCCTGGCCGGGAGGGACGGGAGGGGGAACGGGAGGAGGAGAGGGGGGCGGCGCCACCTGCTTGGGAGCCCCCTTGGCCGGGGGCTTTCCTGCGGGAGGCCCGGCCTTTCCCTTGGCCTTGGGAGGGGCCTTCTTCCCCCCCTGCTTGCCCTGGGGTTCCGCCGGGCTCCCGGGGGCCAGGTCCATGTCGCCCCAGTCCAGGATGCGTCCACCCGCAACCTGCACGTCCACCTGGGGTGGAGCGAGAGGGAAGACGCCGGGCGAGCGGACCGTGGTGACGCACGAAGACAGCCCCAAGAGACAACCCAGGAATCCCGGTATGAAAAGACCCCTCGCCTGATGCACGCCCAACCTCATGGCCATGGAATTGTAGGAAAAAGGCCGCCGACTTTCCCCATCTCCTTGGAGATTCCTGAAGAAAAAAGGACGCGGCCTTCCCGCGTCCTCACCCTTTCCTTCGCCCTCCCGGGGCCCCCGCGGGCACCCCGGCTCCGGCATCACCTTTTGACCAGCCGGATCAACTCCCTGGTGATGTCCACGGGAGCCACGGGAGGCTTTCCGAGGATGGCCCTCTTCATGACCACGCAGTCGTAGCCCCCGGCGAAGGCCGCCCGACGGACGGCGGCCTTGAACCGGGCCGTGGCCTTGGCGAGAAGGATGTCCTTCTCGGCAGGCCCCGGATGGTCCCGCTTGATCCGAACCACCTCGGGAATGGCGGACCATACCTTCTGGAAGTCCACCATGGCGGGCTTCTGGCAGACCTGGGGATTCCCGAAGAGGACTCCTTCGGGCCTCACCCAGGAGCCGTCCCCGTCCAGGCATTGACCTGCCAGGGGCCCCAGGAGGGCCCCTCCCAGAAGAACCAACGATCCCAATACCCTTTTCATCGCCGCACCTTCCATATCCGAACTCAGCCGTCCAAGGATCACCCCAACCTCAGGCCGAGTCTTCCATCTCCATCGTCCTGAATCCTTCTACGTCTGAACACCTGTCGGGAAACTCCACAGGCATCCCGACTTTCCAAGGTCTTGCAATCAGCAAAGACCGGGCCAAAGGGGAGGGGGGAAGGGAATTTTTCTTCCTTCCGCACCCGCCCCCCCTACATCTTGCGCCGGGCCTACGAAAACCTACCAAAACCTCACAGATCTCACCCCGGCGGGCCTCCTCCCGGAGGGAGTCCAATACGGGTGCTCCCGGGAGGATATCGGCCCCCACAAAGCTTTTCGGTCAATTGTCCAAAATGGTGACCAAAAAGAAAGGGCCTAGGAGGGAGGAAGGAACTCGTAGACCCGGCCCTTCTTCTCGCCCCTCCTGCGGGCGAACCCCAGTTCCACCAGGCGGGCCAGGTCCCTCTGGCCGGTCTTGCGGGAGAGTCCTGTGATCTTCACGTACTCCCCCGTGGTAAGGGAACCTCGTTCCGCCAGGATCTGGTAGAGCTTCCGGAGCCTCTCGGGGAGGTCCGAGGGCAGGGTCCTTTCCGGCTTCTCCCTCGGGATGGAGACCACCCGGCCCTTATCGGCACCCCGAGGCTGGGTCTCCTGGGCCCGGCCCCTTCCTCCCTTCCCTCCTTCCCGACTCTCCTTTCCCTCGGGCAGGAGGAGGTCTCCCGCCTCCACGACCTCCGAAGAGGCCAGGTACATGGCCCGGGTCACGACGTTCTGGAGCTCCCGGACGTTCCCGGGCCAGGAGTAGCGGTGGAGCCGGTCCATGGCCTCGGCGGAGAAACCTGCCACGTGCTTCCCGCTCTCCCGGCAGAACCGGCGCCGGAAGATCTCCACCAGGACGGGGATGTCCTCCTTCCGCTCCCGCAAAGGCGGGATGACCAGAGTCACCACCTTCAGGCGGTAATAGAGATCCTCCCGGAAGGTCCCCTCCCGGATGGCCTGTTCCAGGTCCCGGTTCGTGGCGGCCAGGATGCGGACGTCCACCTGGAGAGGCTCGCTCCCGCCCAGGCGTTCGAACTTCCTGTCCTGGAGGAAGCGCAGGAGCTTCACCTGGAGGGAGGGGCCCATCTCCCCCACCTCGTCCAGGAAGAGGGTCCCTCCGTCGGCCAATTCGAAACGGCCCCTCTTACGGGAGACCGCCCCGGTGAAGGCCCCCTTCTCGTGGCCGAAGAGCTCCGACTCCAGGAGGGTCTCGGGGAAGGCCGAGCAGTTCACCTTGATCAAGGGCCCGTCGGCCCGGTCGCTCAGGTTGTGGATCAGGTCGGCGAAGACCTCCTTTCCCACCCCGGTCTCTCCCAAAAGGAGGACGCCCAACTGGGTGGAGGCGATCTTCTCCACCGTCCGGAGGAGAGCCTGCATCCTGTCGGACTTGACGGCCACCTCCATCCCCCGGACGGTCACCTCCGGAGCGGCCACCTTCTGGGCCGGCAAGGTGGCGTCCCCCCCGGCGGCGGCCCTCTTCCTGCTTCGAACCAGGAGGCGCTCCGCCTCGTCCTCGAGGAATTCCGCCGACTGGGCGTCCTCGGGACAGGAGACCACCCCAGTGGAGACCTTCAGATGCACGGCGTCGCCGATCCCGGCGTCGACGGGTTCCTCTTCGAGGGCACTCTTGAGCGTATGAGCCAGGCTCCGGGCGGCCTCCTTGTCCCGCTCTGGAAGGAGAATCTCGTAATCCGAACGTCCGAGCCACCCCAGGAGGTAGGAAGGCTCCATGTGGGCCTTGAGAACCCGGGCCACGGCCGAGACCACCCGAGCCGCCGCCACGGGTCCCCGCCTCTCGGCGAGTTTCTCCAGGTTGTCCAGGGAGAGGCGGACCAACGAGAGGGGCCGCCCAGAGCGGCGGGCCCGGTCCACCTCCTGGGCCAGGCGTTCCCGGAAGTAGGTCGCCACGTAGGCCCCGGTGAGGGGATCCTCGATGGCCAACCGGAAGAGGCGGGCGTTCTCCAGGGCCACAGCCGCCTGGCCTGCCAGGCCTTCCAGGAACTGCCGGTTCCCCCCCTCGCCGCCCCTGCCCAGGAGGATGGCCCCCAGGGCTCGATCCCCCATGACCAGCGGGAAGACCAGGTATCGCCCCTTTTCCACCAGGGGATCGGCTCCCGAGGTCTCCTCCAGAAGGGCCGGTTCCCGCAATTCCAGGACCTTCTCCAGGAACCCCCGGCCCGTCCGGGCGATCCTCCAGGGCTTCTTCCCCCGGGTGTCCACCACCAGGGGCTCTTCCTCCCGGTCCAGGACCACCACCAGAGCTCCCGCCGGACCGACCCTCCCTTCCAGGAAGGATGCGGCCGCAAGGCCCACCTCGGCCATGTCCAGCCTGGTGGTGAAGTCCCGCAGGGCCCGGTTCAGGCTTTCGGTGTCCCGAATTCTCTCCTGGAGTTCCTGGGCCATCTTGTTGAAGGCCCTGGACAGCTCGGCCACCTCGTCGTTGCCCCCTGCAGGAAGACGGACCTCCAACTCCCCCCGTGAGACCCGGGCCGTTCCCTCCCGCAGGCGCTCCAGGGGCCGGGAAACCCTGTCCGTGACGACCCAGCCCACGAAGAAGACCAGGGCCAGGATGGCCGCCCCGACGGACCCGAAGAACCGGGCCACCTCCACGTCCCCGAGAAGGGCCAGGGACAGGACGGGCTCCCTCGCCGGTTCCAGCACCCCCAGGATGGCCCTGGGCATGCCTCCCCCGTCCTTGAGAACCTGGAAGACTCCGGCCTTTCCCCCTCCCAGGAAGACGCCGGGAACGTTTCGCCCTTCCAGGAGGTCCTCGGCGATCCGCCGCTTCTCCTCCATCCGGGAGGGTTCGCGCTCCAGGACCAGCTCCTCGGGTCCCAGGGTCTCCTCCCCGGCTCCGCCCGCCCAGGCCAGGGGGTACCCCGCCATGTCGTAGAGAACGACCGAACTCCTCCCGGCCACACGGGAGAGGATCTTTCCGTCCAGGGGGATCCCCAGGGCCAGGCTGATGGAGGCTCCGCCTTTCCCCCCACCCCCTTCCAGCGGAACCGTTCTGGCCGAAAGGAAAGGGACGCCCCAGCGCAACTGGAAGGTCACGCCGCTCAAGGGGGAGGCGCTCTCCCCCAGGCGCCTGGATTCCGGCCTGTCATATACCACCAAGGGGGAATCCAGGGGGCCCCGTCCCGGGAGGAAACCCACGTCCATCCTGAGGAAGGCCTCCTTCCCCCACTCTGCCGAGCGCAATTTCTGGAGCTCGCCCTGGAGGAAGGCGGCGAGCTCCGCCCGCTTCCCCGGATCCCAGGCCTTGCCCGGGGGATACTTCTCCCGGATGGACTTCAGGACGGCCTGGAAACGGACCTTCGCCTCCTCCGCCAGGCTCGCCTTCTGCTTGGCGAAGTGGTCCAGGACCGACCGGAGTTCTCCCCTGAGCCTGTCGGTCTCCCTCTCCTTGTGCCCCTCCTCCAGGACCTTCACCAGGAAGAGAGAGAAGAGCAGGAGGGGAAGGGCCGCCGCCAGTGTCAGGGATCCTACGAGCTTGGCCCTCAGGGTCCGGAGCCCCATGAGGCCCTGGAGGAAGGAGACGAAGAGGAAAGGCATGGCGAGGGCCGCCAGGAGGAGGCCCACCACGGTGAGGACCCGCTTGTAGGATTCCAGGCCCGGATCCTCGCCGATCACCGAGAGGACCGTGCCGCCCCAGCCCTTGCCTTTCAGGGGGACGAAGGCCTCGAAATCCATCCTGGCCGAAGTGAGCCTGCACTTGCCCACCATCACGGTCTGGGTCTCCAGGGCCTTCCGGCCCCGCCGGGGCATCCTGGCCCCCTCGACGTTCACGTCGGGAAGGGTGCATCCGGGCTGGAGGATCCCGTCCCTGTAGAGGGCGAAGTGGAAGCCCTCGACGAGGGCCGCCGCCTCCTCCTTGAGGCAGACCTTGTCCCCCTCCGGCGTGGTCCTCAAAGGGGAGTCGCCTCCCTCGGAGGGACGAAGGGCCTTCCTGAGCCCCAGGACCAGACCCCATACGTGGATCGGATAGGGCCCCACGTTCTTGAAGACCATCCTTTCCAGCCTGGTCCCCCTGGGGAGGGGGTGGGAGATGATCACCGTGAGCCTCTGCTCCTGGGGTGAGTCCTCGGGATTCCACCGGAAGGCCACCTCCGCCGGGGTCTCCCCTTTCTCCAGGGCACCCAGGCGCTCGTTCTCCTCGGAGAGCTCGAAGAACACGTGGTTCTGGTGAAGGAGCTTCCATTCCACCGGGCGTCCCTTGGACTTCGCCGGGAGGAAACGCACCCGGGCCACCACGTCCTTGGAACTCACCTGGGGTGCAGGGCTCTTCACGGAGATCCCCGAAAGGAGAATCCAGGCCCGGTCCCAGCCGGGCGTATAAGGGGACCTGGGAAGGGTCCAGCTCTTCTCCTCTCCGGGAAGGAGAAGGGCCCCGGCGTCGGCCGGGTGGTTCAGGTAGAGGTCCGTAGGGACACCCGACAGGGTGGTCCGCCCGAGAGAGAGAGGGACCCCTCCCGCCACGTCGTCGGGGGAGACCCAGGTGACCCCTTCGAGGCGGAGGGCCGCCCCCTCCAGGACCTTGACCTCCAGTCCCCTCACGCCGGCCTCGGGGATCTCGATCTCCCCCGTTCCGGCCGACCTCCCGGGATCTCCTCTGCTCCCGAGGAGCTCCGT
>Ga0256914_1003137_pt1 | contig 13235 bp, 8 predicted proteins | sample HulkmetaG_FD_191571 | JGI IMG/M metagenome (GOLD analysis project Ga0256914, IMG submission 191571) | Hydrothermal chimney microbial communities from Main Endeavour vent field at the Juan de Fuca Ridge, Pacific Ocean - Hulk | ecosystem: Environmental > Aquatic > Marine > Hydrothermal vents ... | reverse complement strand
CGAGGACATACAGGAGGACAATGACAAGGTGGTGATCAGGGCCGTGATATACGTTGAAAGGCCTTCCCAGAAGGGGATTATAATCGGCAAAAAGGGCAAGTTCATAAAGAAGGTCGGGACCATGACGAGGATGGAGCTTGAAAGGATAATAAAGAAGAAGGTCTTTCTGGATCTCTGGGTGAAGGTCCTGAAGGACTGGTCCAGAGACGAAAAGGCCCTGAGAAGACTGGGCTTTGAAGACTGATTGTGACTTTTTTGTCCCATATTCCTGCCTGCCGTACTGGGGCATTTTTGTCCCATATTTCCCGATTCCCCTGGTTTCAAGATGTGCTCCAGGTATAACATATTGAAATAATAAAGTTTTTGAATACAGGGCCAGCTGGCACGCTTTGTGCTCTATACCAGCTTAAGTACTTAAAATAGAGTACAAACAGTTTGCGGGAAGGGATAGGGGCCCTTTTATATTATGACGCGTTATCAGAAGACCATAAAAAAGGAAGTGGCAGTTGCCGGTATCGGTCTGCATTGCGGGCAGGAGGTTTCCATGACCATAAAGCCCGCCAGGGAGGGATCAGGTATCATATTTGCCAGGACGGATATTCCATCCGTCCCCGAGATACCAGCAAGGATCGACCACGTAGTCGACTGCCACTTCGCCACCACCATTGGCAACGGGCAGTGCCGCATTTCAACCATAGAGCACCTCATGGCGGCTTTTGCCGGGATGGGAATTGACAACGCCAGGGTGGAACTGAACGGCCCCGAAGTTCCAGCACTTGATGGAAGTGCATCGGCATATGTAATGCTCTTCCAGGAAGCAGGCCTCAAGGTCCAGAACAGTGCCAGGCGCTATATCGAGATCCTGGAAGAGGTGTCCTTCAGGGATGGAGACAAAAAAGTCACACTTTCACCCTGTCGCAGTTTTCACGTTGATTTTACAATAGATTTTGAACATCCGGCCATAAGGGCCCAGCGTTTCAGGGGTAAGATCGACAGCAGGACCTTCACAAAGTCCATTGCCAGGGCAAGGACGTTCGGCTTCCTGAAGGAAGTGGACATGCTTCATAAAAACGGTCTGGCTCTGGGTGCCTCCCTGGACAATGCTGTTGTTATAGGGGCGGAAGCCGTTATCAACAGTGAGGGGCTGCGTTTTTCAGATGAGTTTGTCCGTCACAAGGTCCTTGATCTCATAGGAGATTTCTATCTACTGGGCGCTCCGCTCAAGGCAAGGGTCAAGGCAGTGAAAAGCGGCCATGAACTCCACTGTAATATAATGAAATTTCTTGCAGAAAGTCCTTCTGCCTGGAGGCTGACCGGCAGCGAACCCGAATATCCCGATCGGCTGTCCAGGTGGGGATACCCTGTTGTTTCACCGGGCTTCGGGATGGCGGCTTCCTTCTAAGCCTTCAGGTGCCTAGTAAACGCCCAGGTCCCTGAGCCACTTCCAGTTGACCTCGTAGATATTTTCCACTTCTTCAGGGGAAAGTCCGGCCCCTCTACCCACTTTCCTGGCGTGTTCGGCATCCATGAAGTCTCCGGGTGCATGTCCGTCGGAATTTATGACGAGTCTTGCGCCTTTTGAGCGCGCCACGTTAGCCACGTGCCCGTTGGTGAGGCTGTGCCCCTTTCTTCCGGATATCTCCAGCAGCACCCCCTTTTGGGCCGCCAGAGATGCATCGTCCCCGGAGATGAAACCGGGATGGGCCAGGATGTCCACCCCAGCCTCTATTGCAGCCCTGTTGGTGCCTGGAATGACCGGCTCCACTATGGTCTCTCCGTGGCAGACCACTATTTTTGCACCAATGGCCCTTGCCTTTCTGGTGAGCCGGCGGATTCTTTCCGGATGCACATGGGTCAGTTCTATCCCGGGGATGAGCCGCGTTTGTGAATGCCTGTTTATGTCGTCACAGGCCCTGGTCATTCCTTCAAGTATAAAATCAATATTGGATTCATCGGCATGATCGGTCACGCATACTGCCTCGTATCCCTTTACCTCTAGCCTTCTGACAAGTTCGGACAAGACGAGTTCCCCGTCGCTGAACAGGCTGTGACAGTGGAGGTCGAACATCAGCATGGCATTTCCTCACATCTTGTACTTGAAGGCATTGGGATCAAGCTCCTCCAGGATCTTGTTCCACTTGTCCTGGTCCTTTTCTTTCCTGTCTCCGGAAAGTACGGTTGGCTCACTGGAAACCGGCATGGCGGACTTTAGGACTTCCTCGCTGACATAGATTTCTGCCCCTGCCCTCAGGGCCAGGGCCACGGCGTCACTTGGCCGTGAATCCACCTTGACGGTCCTGCCTCCAGCATTGATGCTTATTTCCGCATAATAGGTGTTGTCTTTCAGCTCCGTCACATCAATCCTCTCCAGCTTGACCCCGGCCGCATTCAGCAGGTTGATTGCAAGATCATGGGTCATTGGCCTGGCAAACTGGAGTTTTTCCATTTCTGTTGCAATAGCCGTTGCCTCGAGAAGCCCTATCCAGATGGGCAGGGTCCTTTCCCCTTCTGCTTCCTTGAGGATAAGTATGGGTGAGTTGGAATCGGGATCAAGGGTAATGGCATGTATCACCATCTTGATTGGTTTCATGGCTTTTCCTCTTAGTTAACGATCCTGCCCTTCAAAGAATGGTGGCAGGCCTTTTCTATAAATACGTCCAGAATCTCTCCTATAAGTTGATCACTTCCGGCCAGGTTTACAACATGGTTTCCCCGGGTGCGTCCCTGGAGTTTCCCGTCCCGTCCCTTTTCTATGAGACATTCCATAACGGTATTTTCATGCTTCCTGTACTGCTCCAGGCCGATGGCGTTCTGCAGTTCTATGACCTGGGAAAGCCTTTCCCTCCGGATTTCCTCCGGCACTTCGTCCCTGAAGCCTGCGGCCGCCGTTCCCGGTCTTTCGGAATACCGGAAGGCAAATATCTGGTCGAACCGCACGGTCCTGAGGAGCTCTAAAGTGGCCCTGAAGTCTTCCCGGGTCTCGCCGGGAAATCCTACTATTATGTCCGTTGTCAGGCTTATGCCCGGGCATGTGGAGCGGAGTTTTTCCACCCTTTCCATGTAGGTTTCAATGCTGTATTTGCGGTTCATGCGTTTCAGGATACGGTTGGAGCCCGCCTGTACAGGCAGGTGCAGGTGTTCGCACAGGGTTCCAAGGCCTGCGAAGCATTCTATAAGTGAATCAGACAGGTCCTTGGGATGGCTCGTTGTAAACCGGAGCCGCAGGCCCGGAAAGCGCCTGTCTATCTCTTTTAGAAGGCCAGGGAAATCGATATCCTCTCCCAGGCCTTTACCGTACGAATTCACGTTCTGGCCAAGAAGGGTTATATCCTTTACCCCCTGTCCTGCCAGGGAACGGATTTCCTTCAGGATGTCTCCAGAGGGCCTGCTGGTCTCCCGTCCCCGGACAAACGGGACTATGCAATAGGTGCAGAAGTTGTCGCACCCCTGCATGATGGTGACAAAGGCCCTGACGTTTCCTTTCTCTATTGGGGGGTCAGTCACCGCTGGTATGCAAAAGTTGTCCTCAAGGCTGGTTATGGTCAGCCTGGTTTTTCCCTGTTCAAGGCATTCAAGGACCTTTGGCAGGCTGTAAATGCCCTGTGGGCCAAGGACCAGGTCCACGTGGGCGGCCCTTTTGAACAGCCTGGTGCCGAGCTGCTGGGCCACGCAGCCGGTAACCCCGATCCTGAGGGCCGGATTCCTGCTTTTGAGACGCTTCAGCCTTCCCAGCAGGCTGTGGAGTTTGTGTTCCGCCTTCTCCCTTATGGAGCAGGTATTGACGAGGATGAGATCGGCATCTTCCGCAGTGTTGGTGAGCACATAATCACGGCTCACCATCTGAGCCATCCTCCAGGAATCGTACTCGTTCATCTGGCAGCCAAAGGTGATGATATGGCATCTTTTAGGCGGATTAGGTTTTTTTAACCCGTCTTCTTGCATGGTAATGAGACTTTTCATGGTCCAGTTTGCACCGTCTTTTCTTAAAGCAGGATATCTTCTCCCGTGAAAACAGGTCACTCTGTTCCAGAAAATGCAAGGAGAGATGTCACCGTTTTACCGGTCTCTTGATCCTTGTTTATTACCGCCATGAGTACCTGCTGTCCCACCAGGCAGATGCTGCAGATGCGTCCGTTGAGGTTAAGGCCAGCCTGGTAGAGGGCCGATTGCCCTCCATCTCGCAGGAAGAGTATCAGGCTGTCTATCATACGTCCCTTGGGAAGGGGCATGATACCGTTGAATATGATGCCGGATTGTCCAAGACCCGTCAGGGACAGGTTCACAAGGTCTGCCCTGGCGGGGCCGCAGCATTTTGTGTCCCTGACCACGGGTTTCAGGGATGACCACAGGTGTTTTTCATTCCCGTAAACCTTGAAAAAGCCATCGAAACTTACGTAAAACAAGAAACAGCCTTCCCCGTCCATGTTGGCGGAGGTGGCACTGTTGACGTTGAAATCCGGAGGATAATCGGTTTTTTCCATATATTCTATCCCGGAATCCGTGGCTGCCAGCCTGAAAATCTTTCTGCCCCTGAAACGGGCCCTTTCGTACGTCTGGCCAAGGAGGGTGTCTTTATTCCCGTCGCAATCCGTGTCGACAAAACCCAGCCAGAGGTTGATCTGGTCCTGGATAAGGCGGAGGCTTCCCTCTTCATATTTCAGGAGTTTGGAGCTCATCCCCGCCTGGCCCAGTGCTGCGTTTACACAGAGCCAGCCGGCGTGTTCCATCAGGGAAAAATTGCAAACGGTGGAAAAGTCTCCAAACTTGAGTGAAACCACCTGGCCCTGGCGCCGGTAAGGTGCAATGCATATCTCGTTTTTCATCAGGTATATTATTTCGAGCCTGCCGTCTCCATCAAGATCGCAGATGCTGGCCTGTATTACCTCGTGATCAAGGCTTCCGACCAGTTTTGCCCTGGAAAAGTCAAATACCTCCTTTTTCATATAGTTGTCCGGCCTTTCAGCCTGACCAGCCGCGGTGGCGCTCTTCTTCTGCTGTATAAAGACAAAGGATGGTGAAAGCCCGTAGGACCTGAATTTTTCCATGTCCGGCCCAAGCACCTGGAGGCTGTCTCCTTCGACCTGGAAAAGGATATCTATGCCGAGGGCCTTCATGGACTCGGGTGTGGCCACGGGCGACGGCTGTGCGGACGGCTCCAGCCACTTGAACCACGGCAGGATATCCTTGAGGGAGCCCTCCGGCAGTTCTGGCTCCGCCGGTTTTCCTTCCACGAAGAAGGCGGCATTCAGCTCCCCGAACCTTACAGCCGGGTCTCCCGCCTCCGGCTTCATCTGCTCGGAGATGACCGTGCATTCAAAAAGCTCTGCGCGGATCCCGGAAACCCTGCAAAGCGCAATCCTTTTTCTTTCGTAGCCGAGCACTTTGCTTGAGCCTGGCATGTATACGGGATTACCCTTCCGAAAGATTGTAAAAAGGTCACCTTTCGAGACGTGGCCGGAAGCGCTGGAACTCAGAACGGTACTTTGCCCGGATACCTGGGTTACAACGGCCTCCACGGGATTAAAGTCGGCCTGGAGCCGTTCCTTCAGGCTCGATGCATGGCTGCCGAGGCAGCAGATAAGCACGAGGATAACTGCTGTAACGGGTATCAGGGTATTCCTTTTGTACATCTGGATTTTCTTGTCCTGTCTATGTTTTCATGCCACCGGGCAGGCCATTTTGTTGCCTGGACCATGGTGCAGGCATGCGCTCTCTGCCTTGCTTCCTCTCTTTGAGGATAAATTAATAAGAACCCTCTAGGATTAAAAGGAAAAAGTAACTGTTCGTAATGCTGGCAGAGAAAAACCTGTTGGAATCACGGGTTTTTCAAAAAAAAAGCCCTTGCTAAATGCAAGGGCGAATTTTCCTCGTACAGACTATTGCTGAAGGAAATCTTTAGACGCAGCCGGTAGGCTTTGGAAGGCCAGCCATCTTACAGGCTCCCTTGCCAGGTCCTGACGGGAAGAGCTCATAGATCTTCTTCAGGGGATAACCGGTGGTCTTGGAAAGAATTCTGACCATGGGAGCGATACCATTCTTCTTGAAGTAGTCCTGAAGAACATTGATGACCTTCTTGTGGTCTTCTGTCAGCTCAGAAATACCTTCCTGCTCCATGACGTATTCTACCCAATCTTCATCCCACTCTTCCATACCTTTGGTCAGGAAGCCGTCTTCGTCAACTTCATAAGTTTTTCCTTTGTACTCTACGGTTGCCATATTGCCCTCCTTTTGGATTATTATCTATGTCCTTTATGGCATATCGAGTTCAGTTAAATACTATACGCCAAGGGTTTTGTCAAGGCTCGTTAAATTTTTTTCAATATTTGATTGGCAGATAAAATTCAATGAAATCAGGAGGTTTTTCGGAGGGCCGGGAAGGGGGTGTGCTTTTTTTGAATGAGCATTCATTTTTTAACTTGCATCCTGACCAGGCGCTGAATCCTCCCTGGAAAGTTCCTCCACGTGGCGCCTTGCCCAGTCAAGATCCGGGTCCAGTTCCAGTGCCATCTGGTACCACTGGACGGCTGCTTCCTTCATGCCGAGTTTTCTGAGGTTGCTGCCTATGTTTGCGTAGTCGATTGCAGATGAAGGATCTATGGAAATGGCATTTTCAAAGCACTCTATGGCCTCGATGAATTCATCCTTCCTGTAATGACAAACCCCAAGCAGGTTGTGTATTTCCTTGAGCTCGCCGTTAAGCCCCCTTGCCTTTTCAAGGGCGGAGATGGCGCTTTCCAGGTCGCCCAGCTGCAAGTGGCAGTTGCCGATATGACAGTAGATGCTTGCAAGCTCCTCAGGGTCGGGCCGGCGTTCAAGGGATTTCAGGAAATACTCCAGGGCCTCGGAGAATCTGCCCTCTTTTTCCATGTTGTGTCCCAGGTAGAAGGCAGTCTCAAATCTGCCGGGAAAGGACTCTTCCAGGCGCATGAGAATCCCTGAGGATTCTTCCGTGGGAATATAGCTGCCGGTGGCTGCAAGCCTTGCAATGTGAAAGGGCAGGCTTAGATTCCTGGTCCGTTCCCTGAAATGATTCCCGGGTATCATGGCGTAAACCGCCGGAATGGCAAGCTCTGGGTGGGTGATATCCTGCAAGAAGGTGGTCAGCTCCACCTTTGTCAGGGCCGATGCCAGGTTGACTACTTCCTGCCTGAAATTTGGCGACGAACAGTCCGGAAGATCATGGAGTTTTACTTTGCACGGGGACGATATCACGTAGGAGGCCTCTTCCAGACTGGCAAATTTCGGGAGACCACTTTCAACATATCTGCCTTCGGTGTCGAAATCGCCAGCCAGTTGCGCGATCTCGGTAACAGCCCTTACTGCTGCCCGTACCGGGGAAGTGGATGTCCCAGCGGTGTAGACGATTTCACTCCTTTGGGGGAAAGTGGCAGGGTCCCAGGCTATCGCCCCTATGGTAGGGATTCCGATCCCAAGTGAAAAATCCTTTAGTATCAGGTTGATGCCGCAGGAAACAAACCGCTGTACCAGCTCCCGGAGCTGCGGGTCTTCTATTGAATCAAGGTCAACCGTGGGTGTCTCCAGCTTCCGGTAGCTTATGAGAGAGCATACGTGGCGTTCAACCACCTCGGAGATGGCCTGGACCGCTGCTTCCTCAAGACTGTTTCCGGCAGCTGCCCCGTTGTATTTGTTGATTGGCCACATCCATGAAAAGGGCACGGCTGAAGGCTGCTGCGTGAAGGCATTCATGCCGTCTGCCCATTGAATGGGAAACTGCCGCAAGACCTCCAGGGCCTCCGGGGAATCATCGTGGCAGTGTATCGCCTTTAGCAGGAGGGAATCTTCAAATCCTGGCTCTGGAAGCCTGCCAGGAGCCTCTACCCACATGGGACCTTGCCGGAGAAATTCGAAGAGGCTGAACCTTTCAACGATCTCCATTACGGCACTGGCCTTGGCCTGCGCCTCTGTTACACCTTTGCCCATCTGCTTTGCGGAACCTGTCACCAGGCCGGCCCGGGGCTCGTAGCGGCTTACGTATACTGGTATTCCCAGGCGGCCCTTGTCCACGCGCTCCACGCTTTTAAGCACCGGGCGGCCGAACCTTTCAAAGCGCCCGAAAACCCATTCAAGTGTCTGGTCCGGTGTCCTGGCCTTGTCGTAACTGTGATCTCCAGCCTTGAAACAGTCCTTCAGCTCCATGGATTCAGGTTCAGGTGGGAGGCTACTTGTACCGGGAACAGGTTGTCTCAATTATCTCTTCTGCCTGGAACCAGTCTGCTTGGTCTGATCCGGGTTCCATGCCGCGTCTTTCGTAAATGGTATGGGCAATGGTGGCCACCCAGTTTTCCCTGGCCTTTTCAGCCGATTCTTCCAGGAAGTAGATCCTTGTAAGTTTCGTGCCAGGTGCCCCCTGTATCTGGAGCCCCACGACCGGATTGGATGCCTCCTCATCCCTTATGAGGTAAATGGCCCTGGGTACATCCACCGCGTGTGCAAGATGTGTCAGGTTGTCAGGGTCCTGGGTGCCGAGAAAGATCTCTACCCGCCTGGCCTTTTCATCATAGTCAAGGCCAAGCAGTGGCATGCCGGGAGCTCCCACGATATAGTCATCACCAATGGAGACCACCGCAGTCCTGAATTGATTCATCCGGTTGAAATCCTTGAGGAAAGTCCCCCAATCTCGTTTGAGGATGCGTATCTTTTTTTCCGGCATCTCTTGTTCCTCCTACCTATTATGTTTAAAAAAACACTAAACACTCGGGAAAGCCGAGTCAAACAAACAGTTTCTCTGTACCGGCGGTGATATTCCTCCATTCAAAGAGAATCTGCAAGGAAAAAGGTGGCCTCAATGCTGCCGACCAACGAACCTGGCAAGCTCCCTTGCCGTTTCGCTCTGCCTGCATCTGTCAATGAAATCCTTTAGCGGCCCCTGGTAAAGGAGCCTTCCACCCCTTCTCCCGCCGCCCGGGCCAAGATCCAGGACCCAGTCCGCCCTTGTTACAAGGTCCAGGTTGTGTTCCACCACCACTACCGTGCCGCCGAGATCCGCCAGTTTTTCCAGGCACCTGGCCAGCCGTTCCACATCCTCCATGTGGAGGCCAACCGTGGGTTCATCCAGGAGATAGAGGGTTTGCTGGCAGGAAGGTCCCGAAAGCTCCCTGGAAAGCTTGAGCCTTTGGGCTTCGCCTCCGGAAAGGGTGGGGCTTGGCTGCCCGAGAGTAAGGTATCCAAGTCCAAGCTCCTTCATGAATTCCAGTTTCCTTCTTATCCGGGGGATGGCCGCGAAGAACTCCAGGGCCTCGTCCATGGGCATATCAAGTATGTCGGTAATATCCTTGTCCTTCCACCTTATGTCCAGGATCTCTTTTTTGAATCTTTTGCCGCCGCATTCCTGGCAGGTGACAAGGACATCAGGCAGTAGGGAGAGCTTCTGGCATGTATATCCCTGCCCGCGGCAGGCCTCGCACCGGCCTCCTTCCACATTGTATGAAAAGTGTCCCGGGCCCAGTCCCCTGATCCGTGCCGTCTGGGTCCTGGAGAACAGGAAGCGGATGTCGCTCCATATGCCCGTAAATGTTGCAGGGCAGGATCTAGGGGTTCTTCCAATGGGTGAATGGTCTATCCTGAGTACCCTTTTTATGAGGCCGGTTCCCCGGACGTTGCATCCGGCAGTGTCTCCGTCTAGAAACGATTTGTGGATGATCTCGCTAAGAAGGGTGCTTTTGCCCGAACCCGATACGCCCGTGATGACCGTAAATGCCCCGCAGGGAATTTTGACGTCCAGATTTTTCAGGTTGAACCTGCTGACCTTCCCGAACCTCAGCCAGCCGGAAGACCTCTTGAGCCTGCCGGAATCTCCCGGAAGCCTCCTGGGTCTTTTCATGGCCCTGGCAGTCCTTGATGCTTCATGTTTCAGGATTTCTTCCAGGGTCCCCTGGGCCACTATCCTTCCTCCGCGGTTTCCACCTTCAGGACCCATGTCTATTATCCAGTCCGCGGATTCCATGGTTTCCTGGTCGTGTTCCACTACTATTACGGTGTTTCCCTTGTCCCTGAGGTCCTTGAGGGTATCCATGAGATTCCTGTTATCCCTCGGGTGCAGTCCGATTGTGGGTTCGTCAAGGACAATGGTGAGCCCCGTGAGATTTGACGATGCCTGAACCGCAAGCCTGATTCTTTGGGATTCCCCTCCCGAAAGGGTGTTTCCTGACCGGTCGAGGGGAAGGTAGTCAAGGCCGAGCTTCGACAGCACGGTGAGCCTTTTTAGTACCTGTTTTACAAGCATCCTGGCCATATCCATTCTCGCCTGGGGAAACGGCGCGGTTTCAAGCCAGGTCTTCATAAGTATTTCAGCCTCCCCGATCTCCAGGGAAAGAAGATCAGAGATGGATCTTTTTTCCACCTGCCACAGCCTTGCCCTTGCAGAAAGCCTGCTTCCCCTGCAATCCGGACATGTTCCGGAATCTTTTGAGATACCCCGTCCCAGGCATGCGGGGCACTGCCCGGAACTTGAGTGGAATGAAAAGAGCAGGGGGTCAGGGTCGGATATGCTTACCCTGCACCTGGCACAAAAGTGCCTGGAACTCATTACGGTTTCAACGCCGTCCCTGTTTAAAACCAGGACCTCCCCTTTTCCGTGACGAAGGGCAGTCTCCAGGGCCTCACGAAGCTTGGCAGGGTCCATGGTGCCGGCTTCAAAAGGCCCCCATGCCCATTCGATATCGTGTTCCCTGTACCTGGAAAGCACTGCCCTTTCTCCAGGCCCTACGAATTTTCCGTCAACCCGGACCATTGAAGCCCCGGCGGCAAAGCCCTTTCGGATTTCCGGGTGATGCCACCCCTTTCTTTTTTTTATCCTTGGGGAAAGGAGTATGACATCCTCCCTTTCTGCACGGTTTGAAAAGACATCAAGGATGTCTTCAAGGGCGGCCTTCTGCATGTTGCCTCCACACGAAGGGCATACAGGCCTGGAGGCAACTGTATACAGCAGGCGCAGGTAGTGGGCCGTCTCGGTAAGTGTCGCCACCGTGGACATGCTGCCTCCCCGGCTTACCTTCTGTTCAATTGCCACCGAAGGGGAGAGGCCGCCTATGGAATCCACGTCAAAACGCTCGTGAATGTTTACAAACTGCTTCATGTAAGAAGGCAGGCTTTCGAGGTAACGTCTCTGCGCCTCCCTGTGGACGAGGTCAAATGCCAGGGAAGACTTTCCCGAGCCGGACATCCCTGTGATCACCACCAGCCTGTTTTTTGGGATTTCTATATCGATGTTTTTGAGATTGTGGTGCTTTGCACCCCTTATTTCTATGTTTCCTGCACCTTTTTGTTGCACCTTCCGGCAGGAGGGCCTTGAGGGATTCGGCCCGGGGCTAAGGTTGCCGCTGGCGGCCAGAAAACGGGAAGTGGGGGTGGATGCCTTTTCAAGGAGCTCTCTTGGTGTGCCCTCAAAGAGCTTTTTACCTCCTCTTGCCCCTCCTTCAGGGCCAAGTTCAATGACCCAGTCACTTTTTTCAAGTATCTGGAGGTCGTGTTCCACAACTATTATGCTGTGGCCTCTTTCTGCCATTTGCCTTAGTTGACGGGTGAGTTTTTCTATCTCTGTATGGTGCAGCCCCCTTGAGGGCTCATCCAGTATGAAGAGAGACGGTTTTTCATGCCTGGTATGAAGGGTCCTTGCGATTTTGAGCCTTTGGGCCTCTCCCGCAGACAGTGAACTGAGGGGCTGGCCCATCTGAAGGTAACCCAGGCCGAGCATCCTGGCTGGCCCTGCAGCCTTCACAAGCGGTGCGCAGTCATGGAAAAATTCAGATGCCTCATCCAGGGTCATGGCAAGGATTTCACATATGTTTTTCCCCCTGTAAGTAAAATCCATGGCCTCCGCCCTGAATTTTTTACCCTTGCAGGACGGACATGGCAGCATGACGTCTGGCAGAAACTGCATCTCAATGATTTCAACCCCCTGGCCCCTGCATTCCCCGCACCTGCCGCCTCCGCTCACATTCACGGAAAAATACCCTGGCTTGAGCCCCGCCGCCCGGGCTTCCTCCGAGCCGGCAAGCAGTTTTCTCACCGGGTCAAGGATCTTTAGATATGTCCCGGGGCATGCCCTGGGATTCTTGCTTACAGGTTCCTGATCTATCATCCTTATCTGGGAGAACTCCTCCCAGCCCATGATGAGGCCAAATTCTCCCGGAGGGGCACAGGCCATCCCCTTGAGCCTGAGTATTCCCCGGTAAAGGCATTCCTCCACCAGGGATGATTTGCCAGACCCTGATACCCCGCAGATACAGGTGATGGCCCCCATCGGGATGCGGCAGGACACGGCCTTTAGGTTATTGGCCCGGGCGTCTCTTATCTCCAGGCATCCGGAAGCAGGGCTGCGGCACAGGGGCTCCTGCACCTTTTCCGGGCCAGGCGGTTTCTCGAACCTGCCGGTATGATAGCCCCGGCTCCCGGTCTCAACCACCTTGCCGCCCATGGCGCCTGAGCCTGGCCCAAGCTCTATGATGCGGTCTGCACACCTTTTCAGCTGCCGGTCATTTTCCACCAGGATCAGGGTGTTGCCGCCTTTTTTCAGGTCATGGAGTATCCCTGCCAGGGCCTTTACGTCCCTTGGATGAAGGCCGGAGGATGGCTCATCCAGGCAGTAGAGGATTCCGGACAGCCTTGTGGAGATGGCCCTGGAGATGCAGAGCCTTGACAGCTCTCCTCCTGAAAGGGTCCTGGACTGCCTGTCCAGGGTAAGGTAGCCGAGACCCGCCTGGTTGATGAGCCCGAGGCGCCTTTCAAGCTCTGAAAGCAGGCACCTTGATGCCTCGTCCAGGGGTTCCTTTCCGGAAAGCCTTCTGCACCAGGAGAGTGCGGCCTGGGAAGTCAGGGAATAAAATCCTGCAATGGTCTTTCCGCCAAGCCTGTACAAGAGGCTCTGGGGCCTGAATCTTGTCCCGTTGCAGGCAGGGCAGGTCAGATATGTCCTGTACCTGGAAAGGAGTATCCTGACATGGGACTTGTAGCGTTTCGTCTCAAGCCAGTCAAATATGCCCTTGATACCGTACCATGAACCCTTGCCCAGGAGGACGGCCTCCCTTTCTCCGGGAGTCAGCTCCCTCCAAGGCTTTCTTGGGTCTAGCCCGTGGGCAATGCACCATGAGACAAGTTCTTCCTTTTCGTCCCTCCAGTTTTCCAGTGGCCTTATTGCGCCTTCCCGGATGGAAAGTGAGTGGTCCGGGACTACAAGGTCCCAGTCAATGGCCGGGGCCCTGCCAAAACCCCTGCAT
>Ga0256914_1003136_pt1 | contig 13239 bp, 10 predicted proteins | sample HulkmetaG_FD_191571 | JGI IMG/M metagenome (GOLD analysis project Ga0256914, IMG submission 191571) | Hydrothermal chimney microbial communities from Main Endeavour vent field at the Juan de Fuca Ridge, Pacific Ocean - Hulk | ecosystem: Environmental > Aquatic > Marine > Hydrothermal vents ... | reverse complement strand
GATCCCACGACACCGATTGGACCAGCCATTCGGGCGCGGCCTCGTGCCACAACCGCTGTTGGGAAGGCAAGGGCGGTTCGGTCGCGCGCGGCGACGGGGGCACCGCGGTGGCGTGCACGGCCCGAGCCCACAAATCCTGCCAAGTCAGACGCGCGAAGAAAAGGGCCGCGGTGGTGCCGCAGGCAATGGTCACTACCAAGAACAGGCCTGCGATCCACAAAGCCTGACGCAACGCGGGGTCTCGGCGAGAATGCCACCACAAGACCGCCAAGAGCAGCGCGGTCAGAATCAGCATCCCTTTCAGTGCGATGTTCGCCCACGGCTCGATGAGGATGACGAAAAGCAGGGCGACCGCGGGGAAGAAGCCGACCACCACCCGCGCGGTCACGCGCAACAACACGCCCAGCCAGCGTCTCATCGCGGCCTCTCCTGCCAGCGGACCCAGTCTTGCGGCGTATCGATGTCCTCGCCGACGGCTTCATCCAGCCAGAGCACGCCATGCGCGGGATAGCGGCGCCACAAGGCGCGTCCGCCCACATCCCCTTGCAGCGTGGCCAGGTCGGTGAATGTGCGCTGGTCGAACAGCACGGGCTGCCCGCGGCGTTGGCCCATGAGCAGCGGTGCCACAATCGGGGCCAGCGTGGCGGCGTGCGCCTCGACCAGGGCCCGGGGTAAGCGCAACGGCAAGTGGGGGTGATCCGCGGGGAAGAAGACCACGGCCCCGGTGGCGGGCGCCGCGTCGACGATGGCCTGCAGCGCGGCCCGCACGGAGGTGGACAAGCCCGCGCGCCAGGCTGGATTGTGCACCACGCGCACCGGCAAATCGGCCACGGCAGCCGTGACGGCGTCCGCGGACGCGCCTACGACGACCACGACCGGCCGTAAGCCGGCTTCCCACGCGACCCGCGCCGCGCGGCGCACCAAGGGCTCGCCCTGCCAGCGCAGCAGCACTTTGGGGCGACCGCCAAAGCGCCGCGCGGCCCCCGCGGCCAAGACCGCCCCCGCGCGCGGCTCTTCCACGGCCACGGGCCGCACCTGCCCGCGAGGGGTGGTGTGCACGACCGCCGCGGCGGTGTAGGGTCCTCGCGAGGCGAGCAACGCGCGAGCCAAACGCCCGGCTCGCGCCTGGGTGAGGGCGTCTTCGCCGCGCAGCACGGCCCGCACCCACGCGCCGCGCGGGACCCCGCGCGTGGGCCCTTGGGGGTGCCGCAAGACGCGCGCGATCGCGTCCACGGTGAGCCGCGCGGCCAAGGGCAGCCCGGCCAACGCGGCAAAACGCTCGGCACGGTGCACCCGCTCGGCCGTGAGGGGCTGTCCTACGGCGGCCGCGTGGGCCAGCACCAACACGCCGTCGGCGTAAGGCGGCCAAGCGGGTTCGTGCGACGCCGGGGCTTTGAGATCACGCCGGGCCGCCCCGTCGGCCTCGATAAGCACGGGCAGGCCGCGAGCGCGGGCCCAAGCCTGCACTGCGGCCAGCGCGGGCGTCGCGGTCCAGCGTGCGGCGTGAGCCGGGCCGGTGACCAGCAACACCCCTTGGCGGGACCACCGATCCAGGGCTTGGCGCGCGGCCACGGCCGAGAGATGGGGGTCCCACACCCAATGGAGGTCGGCCTGTGCGGCTTCCTCGCGCGCCAAGTGGGTCGTGGTCACGACCAGCGCCGGTGCTAACTCTCGGGCCAAAGTGAAGAGGGTGCGCGTCTTGCCGCCCGCGCCGACCAACGCCACGTGCTCGTGGCCTTGCAGGCGCAGCGCATCGGCCAAACGCAAAGGCGAAGAAGGCACCATGGCTCACGCAGCCGCGCACGCGGCAGCATAGAAACATGCCCGCAGCGCGGGAAAACTCAGCACAGCCTCCAGCACACCGCCGCCGATGGCCAAGGCCTTGTCAGACACCAGAAACGCGTAGCGCGGGTCGGCGCGGGGGTCTAAATCGCCCACCTTGAGGCCGCGCGTGACTTGGAGGCCTGAATGCATCAAACCGCGCACCGCGCCCCGAAAAGGCGCGCGCACCACCTCGCCGGCCACCCGCAACAAAGGCGTGCCGGCCTCGACGACCTGGCCGATCTCGACCAACGTCTCGAGGACGCCGTCGGCGGGCGCGCGCAGCACCCGGTCGGCCTGATGTTTGAGCACGGCCTCGGGCAAGCCGGTGTCGGGCAGCGGCGCGCCTTGCCATAAGACCCGGCCCAAGGTATGGCCGCGCATGGTCTCAATGGCCGCGTGGCAATTTTCGCCCGCGATGAAACCTGGGCCCAAGCCGATCACCAGCGCGGCCGCGTCCAGGCCCAGGTCGGGCGGCCGTTTGGTCATGCGGCCGTCGACCAGCACCGCGGGGGCCAGGGCGAGGCGCAGCCGGGCCGGAGGATCAACCACCACGGGCACTTGGCCGCGCTGCCACGCGGCCCGCACTGCGGACAGTTCCGCGGGCACCCGTACGGCGGTCACGCCGTCCACCTGCGTGCGGCCTTGATAGACCGCTTCGGCAAACGAGACCTTGCGCCGCACGACCAAGGGCTGGGGCAACTCGGTCACCACCACAGGCAGGCCGGCCCGCCACAAGCGCAACACCACACCGCTGGCCAAATCGCCACCCCCGCGCACCAATACCGCGGCCGTGCGGCCGCGCAGGTCGGGCTTCCACGATGGCGGCGTTGAGCGCGCCCACAAAGCAGTGGGGTCGAACATGAGAGGCCTCCCGACGAGCAGTTAACTTCGCCACCACGGCGGGAAATGCGTCGGCGCGTGGCGCTCCTCGGTTCCCGGCCGCGGGCGACACGCGAGGGGCGCGTTCGCGTGCCGATCCAACGCGGCCACGGTCTCGTGATACAGTTCTTCGGAGCGCTCATAGGACGGGGCAATGGCCACCACCCCCAGTTTGCCGTATTCAGAGAGCGCGCCCACGATATGGAACACCACGCCCTCGTGCGCCGCGGCGTTGTAATGCAACCCCTCGCACACTACAATGTCCATCAAGTCTTCGGGGGTCAAGCCGCGGTAAAGGTCCTTCTTCAAATTGTCCGAAGCGTAGTAATACAAAGCCTGGCCGCCAGCCGCGTAATAGAGGCCGGTCTCCAGGTCGAAACGCCCATCGGTCAGGAATTTCAAAGTCATGAACGGGTGCGTCGTGCCGCCTTTGCGCAGGTTGATCTCCAGCGCGTAATGCTTCCATGAGCCATCGGGTTGGGGCACTGACACGAAGTCCACCGCGAACCGCCCCACCGCGCCTTCCGCGCTCAGCACCTCGCCCACCCGGCGGCCGATCTCTTGCAATTGCAGACGATATTCGGGCCGGGCAGGGAACCGCGCGCCCAAGTAGACTTGTCCGGTAGGGCCGCCTAAGATTTGGTCGTGCGTCGAGACAATGGTGCCCTCGCCCAAGGGGTTAATCAGCCCTTGCACCGAGGGCGAGCGCTTGCCCTGGCCCTCGATGAACTCTTCCACAATGCCACCCATCTGCTGGAATTTGGCCATGAACTCGTCGTAAGTCATGTCCTCGGCTTCGAAGCGGAGGCGTGTCGGCAACTCCCGCTGCAGCCAGGCCCGCAAGGCCGGTTCCCCCGAAGGCGCGGCCTCGAAGGAAAACAGCGCGTTGCCCTCCCCCGAAAATCCCTCGTTCAATTTGATCACCGCGCGCCGCAAATCGGGAATTTGCGCCTTGAGCGCGGCCAAGGCTTCGATCACCTCGGCCTCTGAGCGCAAGTCCTCGTACCCGCGGGGATAGGTCACCCCCGCGCGCGCGAACACCCGGCGGTTGCCCGTCTTGGTGCCCAGATGAATGAGATCCGGGTCCACGGCATACAAGGGGATGCCCAAACGCACGGCCAGTTCCCGCTCCAGCGGCGTGGAATTGAAGCACTCCAAATAGGCCGCCTGCGGGTAGCGAATGGCCTCGCGAATGCGCCGAATCAACCAAGGGCGTTCGAGGATTTTCTCCGTGAGGGCCCGCGGGCTCGCGTCATGGGCGTCCAACAGGGTCAGACGAGCCCGCGCGTGCGACACGGGCACGCCAGGCAACAGGTTGATGAAATAGTCGATGATGACCGGGTCCACGGCCTGGCTGGTGACAAAGATGACCTGGGTGCGCGGCAGTTGCAACAGGATGAGATAGTAAAGCAAGCGCTCTTCGTAATAGTGCACCCCGGTCACCTTGGACAGCACTTCTTGGTCCAGGCTCAGGCTGGGGACCACCACCACCGTGCGCGGTGCGTGCCAATGCACCAACTCTTCGCGGTAGAGATAGACCAGACGGGCTTTGAGATAGTTGAAACGGCGGCGGATCTCTTCGTCGGACAACGGGCCCAAGTCGGGCACAGGCCAAGGGGATGCAGGCGTTGGCATAGTGCGCCCCTCCGAACGGGCGCGGGAAGACCCCGCCCTGGGATTTGCGGGATTATACCGCAGGCCAGCGCCTGGATGCACCGCCTCGTTCGTTACCGCCAAATATCCGCGTACGGATGTTCCGCGCGCAAGGGGCGCCCCTCGGCAAAGCGCGTCCAGGCGAAGGGCCGAATGTCCACAGTACGCGGCGCGGCGTCCAGCATCCACTCGCTCAGGGCCAAGCCCACCGCGGGCGCGATCTTGAACCCCGTGCCGCTGTGGGCCACATTGAGCCACAGCCCCGCGGGGCCGGCGGGGCCCAAGATCGCGCGCTGGTCGTCAGACAAGCCATCATAGCCCCGATGCGCGCTGTGTAGGGAACCGGCCTCCAGCGCGGGCACGCGGCGCAACACGTGGGCGATGGCGCGCTCGACAAACCCTGGGTGCGGATGCTCGGTGGGGGTGTCGGGGTCCTCGCCCAGAGGGTTGCCCACCTCCAAGCCGACCAAGGTCAGATTGCCCCGCTCGGGACGCAGATACATCTCGTTGATGTCGTCAATGAGCGTCAAGTCGGCCGGCGACCACCGGGTGCCCCGCGGACGGCGGACAAACATCACATCATGGCTCCAAGTGGTCATGGGCAACTCGAGGCCTACCGTTGCGGCCAAACGCGGGGCCCATGCACCCGCCGCGAGGACGACCTGGGACGCGGTCCAGACCTGGCCGTCGGCCGTGCGCACCCCGCGCATTGCGCTGCCGTCGGGTGTGGTCAGCATTTGGGTCACGGTGACCCCGGTGTGCAGTTCGGCCCCATAACGCCGCGCGGCCGCCAAGAAGCCCTGGGCCGTGCTCGGCGGGTCCGCGTAGCCCGACTCGGGTTCATAGGCCGCGAGTTCGAAATCGTCGGTGCGCAGATAAGGCGCCAATCGCTGCACGTCGGCTGCGCGCACCAACAGCGTTGGGATGCCCAACTCCTGCTGCATGCGCACGTTGGCCCGCAAAGCGGCCTCGTACGCGGGCGGCACCAGGCGCAAGAAGCCCGTGCGCACGAAGCCACAATCGCCCGCGCCGACGAGATCATCCCAATGCCGAAAGTAAGGGTACGACGCCCAAACCAATTCGGCTTCCAAACGCAGGTCGTAATGCATACGCACCAGGCCACTGGAACGCCCCGTCGCGCCGGCAGCGACGAAATGCCGCTCTAACACCACGACCCGCACGCCACGGCGGGCCAAATGAAAAGCCAAACTGGCGCCGTGCACGCCGGCTCCGATGATGAGCACATCCGCAGTTGGGGTCATGGCTCCTCCAAAAACCAGGGGGAAGGGCTCCGCGCGGGCAGGGCTCCGCGGGTCTTCAATCGTCGCTGGGCGCGGCCAAGTGCGCGTCCAGAATCTCCAACGCCTGCCGCAAGACCTGCGCTTCTGCGGGCGAGAAGCGCCCCAGCAACTCGCGCAACCAGGCCTGATGCCACTGGGTGGCCTGAGCCAGCACGTGGCGGCCGTAAGGGGTCAAGACCACCGACTTGCTGCGTCGATCCGCGGGGTTTTCGCGACGCACCACCAACCCTTGGTCAACCAAGCGGTCCAAGACCTGGCTGGCCGCGGCATTGGTCACGCCCATCCGTTGGGCGATGTCTGAGACGGTGCACGGCCCGCGAAATTGCAACTGCCGCAACACCATGAGTTGGCCCACCGACAGCCCATGCTCACGCGCGAACCGGCGGGACGCGTGCAGCCACAGGTGCATGATTCGCCCCAAGACCCGGCTAAGGGTTTCGGTCAAAGGCTCTCCAGACGCCATGCCACCCGCCTCAAAAGTTAAGATGGCTTAGATGTTAAGACAGGCTTGCCAGGTTGTCAAGGGTGGACAGAGACGGTTCGAAAAATCGACGTATCGCCGTGAGCCGTGGTTTTGCCCCATACCCTGCCGGGCCTATCGGCAGCGCGGAGCGAAACGCTCCCTGGAAGCGCTCGCCAATAGAGAACGCGGCAGATTCGCGCCGGTTTGCTTTTCCAACGGCCCTCCATACCCTCCCCCCTTTCTGCGCTCCTTCCCTCCGTGATCTCCGTGCCCCCGTGTGAAATTGTCGAACACCTCCAGGGTGGACGCCGCGGTTGGCAACAGGCTGGGGCGCGGCTGCGACCCGGCTGGGACGCGCGTCATGGTTCGGCCAGGGCGGCCACGGACGACCGCTTCAGCCGCGGGCTTGCCGCGCGGCTCGACGCAACGCCAATACCCGCCGCGCCAGGCTGGGGTGGTTGTCCAACAGCCGCTCGACCCAAAGGGGCGGTTGGGGCAAGGCCTTGTTCTGGCGGGCCAACACCCGAAAGGCTTCCTCCAACGCGGCCGGGTCTTGGGTTAAGGTCAGTGCGTACGCATCCGCGGCGAATTCGATGCGCCGCATATACGCGTTGAGCAAAATCTGCAAGCCCGCGCCCAACCAAGCCAAAGTCAACCAAAGCAAGGGTAAGGTCGCCACGTCCGCGGGCCCCTGAAGGCCATCCCAATACCCCACGGTGGTCAGCACGCCGTAGCCCAGACTTAGCGCGGCCAGCAGGCTCACACCCAGCACGAGCATCAATTTCAGCATGTCGCGATGCACTTTGTGCCCCAACTCGTGCGCGACGACCGCGGCCAACGCGCGCGGGCTCAACTCGTGCAGCAGGGTGTCGAACACGACCACTTGCGTGCCCGCGCCTTTGGGTACCAACGCGGCGTTGCCGCGCGCGGTTTTCTCGCTGGCCCTGAGCACCGCCAGGCCCGCAAAAGGCACGCCGGCCCGCTCGAAGAGGTCCTTTAGTAGCGCCTGCAAATCGGGGTCGTCCAGCGGCTCGGCTTTGTATTGCAAGCGCAAGAACACGGGCTGCAGCAGATAATACACCACCAGGAAGACCACCACAGCCACGGCGATGCCCACGAACCAATGCTCAGGCCAGCGGCGAAACATGAAGTAAAGGCCCGTCATCAGCAGGCTTTGCACCAGCCCGGCCAGGGCCTCCTGCTTGAGGTGATCACGCAGCCAGCCGCGGAGAGATTGGCGCAAGGTGCCCAAATGCTGCTCGACCCGGAACTCGAACCACCACGCCAAAGGCAAGGATAGGGCCGAAGACATCGCGCCCAGCAGCAGAATGTAAAGCCACGTGCGCCACCCATTGGCGTTGGCCCGCAGCGCGTCCCGCAGGGCAACGGCCCAGCCCGTAGGCAGCCACAGCAGCGCGAGCAGCCCAGCCAGCAGCAGGGTGCTTCCAAACCGCCACACTCGCATGCGCAATTGGTAGCGGGCCTTGGCCAGGTCTTCGGGCCCTAAGGCGGACTCCCATTCTTGAACCAGCGCTTGCAATTCAGAGGTTTCGGTCATGCTGCCTCCTGGCGGACGGGGGCGTCGAACTGCCGTCCTCATGATACATGATAAGGCGCGTTGGGGCCGCGGGCATCGTCCGCGAGTTCGATTTGCGTCATCTGGGGATGGACAGCGCGCCTTAGGGCACGGCCTCCGCCCCCACGATGCACACATAGAACTCGGGGAAGGGGTACGTGCCCGGCATCAGCAAGCGCACGGTCATCCGGTAGGGCTGCTGTGCGCGTAAGGGCACCGTCGCGGCCGTGGCGATATAGAAGGGGCCAGAACGCGTTTGGCCCGCGTAGTGCACTGCCGCGGGCAGGGGCTCGTCCACCCAGGCCCGCGCGAGCACCAAGGTACGCGTGGCAGGAAGGGGCGCGCGGCCATAAGCGCCTTCCTCGATGTGCGGGATGTAACGATAGGCCAGGGCTTCGGCCTCGGCCGGCGATGCTGCGGCCTGCACGTGCTGCTGAAGGTCGCGCAAGTAGGCCAAGGCGGCCCGATAGCGCGCGGCATCTTCGGCATTGGCCTGGGCCAGCCAAGTTTGGTAGCGCGCCATCTCCAATTCCAGGGCACGCGTCAGGCCCTCACGACACGCCGCGGTTTGGGGGTCGGGCGTGGTGGCCGTCGGCGATGGTGAAGTCGGTCCACGGCAGCCGGCCACGGCCAAAAGCAAGGCCCAAGCCACCCAGAAGCGCCCCGTGGCCATGGGAAACCTCCTCGTGTGGGCTGTTTTGATGATGGCCCTGCGCGCGGTGCATGTCAAGTTACAGCGCGCCAAAACCGTAAGTCCTGGCGTGCGAAACCGCCCCGAAAGCAGGGCCAAGCCGGCGCGCGGCGGGGCGCGGCGGCGCGGGCAGGACGGGGGGCGGCCGAACAAGAGAGGCGAGGGCACCGCGCCCAACGCACGCACCGTGGCGGCGTGGCCCACGGTCACCCGCCTTGGCCTGGCTGGCGAAGATATAACTCACAAGGCGCTTTTGTTATGCCTGAATACCCCGGGAAGTCAGCCAATGAACGACGTACTTGCCCACGATATCCGCTTCCAAATTGACCACGGTTCCAATTTGATAGCGCCCTGCCACAGTATGACTCAAGGTATGTGGAATAAAGGCCACAGTAAAACTGTCGTCATCACGTTCAACTACGGTCAAGCTCACGCCATCAATAGCAATAAAGCCCTTGGGAACGACATAACGCATTACATGCTCCGGCGCCGTAAAACGCATCACAACCGACTCACCATCAGGATGTTGTGCCTGGACGACTCCTACGTCGTCCACATGGCCTTGGACGAAATGGCCACCAATACGTCCTCCTACGGCCAGGCTACGCTCCAAATTAACTGAATGCCCGACTTTCAAATACCTCAGATTAGTACGCCGCAAGGTCTCTGGAACAACTTCCACCGTAAAAGTGGTTGGGGAGAGCGAGGTCACGGTCAAGCAAACCCCATTGACGGCAAGACTATCACCTACGTGTGTACCTTTCAAAACGGTGTCGGCGCGAATTTGGAACACGTAAAGTCCATCTCGCGTCTCGATATGAGCCACGCGGCCGACCTCCTCTACGATTCCGCTAAACATTGCATTTCCTCCATGTAAGGTTCTCATCATTGTGTGCAGCAAGAAAAACGCTTGCAAGGCGTCATGCGGTCCATTGCCGTTGCGAACGTGGCCCGGCACCGCTGGCACCAAGCCTTAAACTTTAGCACCCGCTGATGCGCAGCGGGGCTGTGAGCGCGGAACGTGCGGTTAGTCTTCCGGTGATTCTAAAGAAGCAATACGATGATTTAAACAAAAAAGGCGCTAACCAGAAAACAACGGCTATCACGATTTGACAAGAATCATGGCAATAACAAGGGCTCCAAATGTAATGGCCAATTGCACTTTGAATGGTTTCACCGCGGTTCTCCTGGGTAGGCTAACAAGGGTGTCTGCGCCGCGGCGTGGCCGTCCACGAACACGATTGGCTGGCGAAGCACCTCAGCCCGACTTGCCTACCAGTTGTCGCACTCCATTGCTTAATACGCAGATGGTCTTAGAGATTATTCACGCAAGTTTTATTTCAGCAGAGATGTAATCACCGCAAATATACCACCTATCAAAGCAACCCAAATTGGAATTAGATATGTCCATCTCTCCCGCAGCCTAACTTGCCGATCGTAGAGTTCAATAGCCGACTGCAATAAACGACCTACCAGTTCTTCGGGCAATGGAGGGCGGCGACCAGATTCGTCTTTCGGCAAAACATGCCGCGCAATTAACGAGATAACGTGCAAACCTTTAGGAGCAACTCGAAAAAATTCTGGATGCTCTTTCGCCACTTGTGTCCAAGACGAAGCCGATCGGGGCATCCCTTGCAATTCCTGCTGCAGACCTTGTTCACTTCGATGAGCGGCATCATCCAAGGCCAGCACTTGGATAAGCGCCATAACGTCCGCTAAGCGACCGGTTTTTGTGTACTGTAACATCTTTTGGCTTGAAAGTCGTAGACACATATAACCTCGCTTATTGACTTGGCGAAAAAGATCGGTCTTCGCACACCGAAAATTCTTGAACGCCTTGTGGCAAGAAGAATCTTTTATACCGATGAAAAAAGCGCGTTTGGCCACCGCGCACGGAGTTATACCTTGAGAAAGGCACGATGTCAAAAGGCAGGCCTTGTCGCGATAATGTGTCCCGTCCACCGGGCCGAATACGTTCTTCAATCTTGAAGATAACCTATTTTCTTGGAGAAGTCAAATTTTTTCAGCCCCTCCGCCGCCTGGGCAACGCCCATCGCACCACGCGGGCTAAGTCCACCGGGAACGCGAATGCGCCCTTGCGAAACTGGCCACCACGGTACATCGCGCCACCCGCGGCGAAGTCATGCTGCACCCCAGCGTGACCGCGCGGCTGGTGTAAAAAATCCACACCGTGCGTGCCCGCCATATCGCCGAAACGTCCACCGCGTTCGCGGACCTGACCGAGCGGGAAGGGTAAGGGCCGCGCCTCAGCGTCCAAGGCCTGGGCAACAAGGACATATCGCCTGGCGTTTGCACATCGGCGAGCGCACAGTCACCAGCCACGTAAACCATATTCCGGACAAGTTGCTCTTGGCCGACCGCACCCAAGCCGCGGTCGACGCGTGAAAACAGGCCTCATGCACGGACAGCAGGACGAATGGCGCACGTACGCGGGCCGCAAATCCCGTTCCCCCCAACCCCGCGCTTTGGTCGAGAGAACTTGTGCCCTCGCCAGTGACCCTGGTCCCTTGCCCATGTGACCCCTGCCAGGGATGATAAAAACGGCGGCCCTGAGGGCTGCCCATCCCCTGGCGGAGGCATCGGATGACCACGCCCCTTTTGCACGCGGAAGACTTGCACAAGCGTTACGGCGAGGTGGTGGCCGTAGACGGCGTCAGCCTGGACCTGGCCCCCGGCCAGGTGCTGGGCCTGCTGGGGCCCAACGGTGCGGGCAAGAGCACCACCATCGCCATGCTCTGTGGCCTGTTGAAGCCCGACCAGGGCCGCGTGACCCTGGCGGGCGAGCCCCTCACCCCCCACGCCCACCCCCTCAAGGCTCGCTTGGGGTTGGTACCCCAAGAACTGGCCCTGTACCCCGACCTCACGGGCCGCGAAAACCTGCGTTTCTTTGGCCGGGTTTACGGCCTGCATGGCCGGGAACTGGAGGCGCGCGTGGCCGAAGCGCTGGCCCAGGTGGGGTTGTCGGCCCACGCCGACCGCTTGGTCAAGACCTACTCGGGGGGCATGCAACGCCGCCTCAACTTTGCCGCCGGTTTGCTCCACCGGCCCATGGTGCTGTTCCTGGACGAGCCTACAGTGGGGGTGGATCCCCAGAGCCGCAACGCCATCTACGAACTGGTGCGCGCGCTGGCGGCCCAAGGCACGGCCATCCTCTACACCACCCACTACATGGAAGAGGCCCAACGCCTGTGCCACCAAGTGGCCATCATGGACGAGGGCCGCGTCATCGCCGCCGGCGCCCCGCAGGCTTTGGTGCAACGCCTGGGGGGTGGCCTGTTGCGCCTGGGCGTGGCCGAAGCCCAGGCGGCCACCCTGCTGCGTCTGGCCCAACGGCTCCCCCAGGTGCGCCGCGTGCGCCAGCAAGGGGACACAGTGCTGATCGAGACCGCCCACCCGCAACAGACCCTGCTGACCTTGCTCAACGCGGCCCAGCAAGCCCATTTGCGCCTCACCCACCTGGAGATTCTGGAGGCCAACCTCGAAGCCGTATTCCTGGCCCTCACCGGCAAACGGCTGCGAGATGGATAGCCCTGCCGCGCAAGACGCCCGGCCCCACCCTCCCCCAAGGAGCACGACCATGTCCCTTTGGCTACAACAGGTATACGCCCTCACACGAAAAGACCTGCGCCGCCTGGCCCGCGACCGGAGCGGGTTGATCACCTTGTTCGTGATGCCGGCCATGTTCATCCTGGTGATGAGCGTGGCGTTGCAAGGCGCGTTCGAGACCGGGAGCGCGGCCCACCCTGTGGACCTGCCGGTGGTGAACCTGGACCAAGGCGCCCCGGCGCCCGACGGCTCCCTCCTGCGCTTAGGGGAGGAGGTGGTGGCTGCGCTGAGCCGTTACGAAGGGCTGCGCTTGATCGTCCATCAAGACGGCGCCCCGCTCACCCCCGAGCAGGCCGAGGCCCTGGTGCTCCAAGGGAAGGCGCCGGCCGCGCTGATTCTGCCGCCCGACTTTTCGGCTTCGGCCCTTCGCGCGGCGACCCAGGGGGGCGCTCCCCCCACGGCCACCCTGCTGCTCGACCCCGGGGTCGGGCAACAGGTCCTTAGCCCCTTGCGGGCGGCCATTCGCGCCACCGTGGCCCGTGTCGTCGCCTATGCCCAAGCGCCGTACCGCGTCCAAGCCGCGCTCCGAGCCGCGGCGCCCACACTGCCCCCCGAGGCCCAGGCCTGGGTGGGAACCCTTCAGCAGGCCCTGGCCACGCAACTCGGCCGGGCCTATGCCCCCCAGGCAGCCCCCGAAGTGCGCCTCCGCGAAACCGCCCCGGCCGGAAACCAACTCGAACCCCTGCCCGACGCGGTCCAGCAGAATGTGCCCGGCTACACCGTCTTTGGGGTGTTCTTCATCGTAGGCGTGGTGGCCTCCAGCATCTTGGACGAACGCCGCCGAGGCACTCTGCGCCGGCTCCAAGCCGCGCCCTTCTCCCGGGGAGCCTTTCTCTTGGGCAAAGTGGTGCCCTACTTTCTGGTCAACCTGGTGCAGGTGGCCCTGATGTTCGCCTTGGGGGCTGGCGTCTTCCACATGGGGCTCGGCCACTCGCCGAGCGGCCTGGCGTTGGTCTCCCTGGCGACCGCGGCCGCAGCCACCGGGTTGGGGCTGCTGGTGGCCGCCTTGGGGCGCACCGAAGGCCAGGTGGGCGGCATCTCCACCCTGTTGGCCTTGGTTCTGGCCGCGGTGGGTGGTATGATGGTACCGGTCTTCGTGATGCCCCCTTGGATGCAGCACTTGGCCCGCCTCTCGCCCCACTATTGGGCCCTACGAGGCTACCAAGATCTCATCGTGCGCGGGCAAGACCTCGTCGCCGTGTTGCCCGAAACGGGAATCCTCTTA
>Ga0256914_1003135_pt1 | contig 13242 bp, 8 predicted proteins | sample HulkmetaG_FD_191571 | JGI IMG/M metagenome (GOLD analysis project Ga0256914, IMG submission 191571) | Hydrothermal chimney microbial communities from Main Endeavour vent field at the Juan de Fuca Ridge, Pacific Ocean - Hulk | ecosystem: Environmental > Aquatic > Marine > Hydrothermal vents ... | reverse complement strand
TTGGAAGCAGGGTTTCAGTCGCGCCTTGGGTGGGTTTGTAAAATAGATAGGAAATGATATAATAATCTTAAGCAATCCTATAAAGATATAAAAAGGAGTTGAAACAGCAGATGGAAGATTTATCAAACTAAATCTTATGTTGGCAAGAGTTTTTTTGGGTATAGATGTTGAGAGTAGTTATTTTAAAATGGTGATAGTTTTGATAAGAGGGAGATTTTTGAGATGCCCATAAGTCCTAATTTAAACAAAAAAGTAATAAAATTGTTCTAAGCATAGAACAAAAAGGCTGTAAATGATTGATGAGCTTAGAACAAAATATAGTAATATATTAAAAAGCATAAAAATAATAAACCAAAAGCTCTTCGCTTAGAGCAGATAGCTCAAGTTGTTAATCGTAATAATTTATTGCAAAAAGCAGCATATAAGGAGATGGCATTGCATTAGAGTCTCAATTCCATACAGGGAGAAGTTTTGTTTAATTTTATGGATAGTTTTGCTTTTTCGTTTTCTAAAGCCTGTTTTATGGATTCTAATACATGTAAAAAGGTAGTTGAAAGTGGAGTTTTGATATTTTGAACATCTTTCTCTTTTATCAGGTTGATACACTCTTTGATCATCTCCTCATAAACAATTTTGTTAACGGCTCTTTGTATGCGGTACTCTTGCATAAAATCGAAATTTTTTCTTAAAATCTCTTTTTCCGTTTCACTCAGATAATCTTTTTCTTTGATTTTTTCTTTTTCCAAAAGGAGATGGTTTTTATATTTTTCGATCTGTTTTTGAACTGTTTTGTCTATATCGGGTATGGCTTTTTGGATAATTTCTGAGATTTTATCAAGACTCATTATATTTTCGGGAGAGATTCTTTCACTCTCCTGTTCGCTTTGCAAATTAAAAAGCATTTTCAGAAGATGGGCTGCGGGTTCTATAAATTCAAATTTATCTGTTTTTCCTTCAAGACTGATACCGTTGTGGGAAATAACAGGTTTATTTCCCACATGTTTTATTTTTAACATATTTGACCTTTAAGATTAAATCTTAAATACCATCGTCCTTTAAAGAAAAAATTTTATTTGATACTGATTTGATATTTCTGTACCAAAGCTTTAAATTCATCCGAATTTAAAAAATTTTCTATCAGATCATCTCTTGTCAGTTTATTGGTATTTAATAAATCAGTCCAGTATTTTATCCCTTCATTATCAGCCTCTCTTCCGAGGATAGAGAGATAAGCCGTTTTTATGAACTCTTTGTTTGTTATGTTTTTTTGGAGAAATTCATCCGAACGGAAAAATGCTCTTACGATATCCGAAGCGCTTTTTTGTTTTGATAAAAGCATCTCTTTCCAATCCTGCATACCTTTTGGATCTGATGACCTATGAAGGATCAAAACATACATTCTCTCTATAAAAGCTTCCAACTGATCTTCTATTGAATAATTTGTGATATTACATTTATCACAAAAGGTTGCAAACTCTTTTGAGAAAATAAACTCATAAAGGATCAGATCCCTTGATTTTCCTTTTTTGATCTCATCCAACCAGTATTTTTTTCCGTCTGTTTCGGCTTCTCTTCCAAGAATCGTTTTATAGGCTTTTTCAACAAACTCCTCATCGTTGTATTTACTCTTTTTAAATTCATCACTTTGAAAGAAGTATTTTGTAACATCTGCCGCACTTTCTCCTTTTTTGAGATTTGTTTGCCAGTAATTTTTACCTTCCTCATCAGCATTTCTGCCAAGGATATTGTAGTAACAGTTGTTTATAAAAACTTCGGAGTTATCGCTTTTGGTATAACTCTCTTGATGGGTTTGGTTAAAAAGAGCTATATCATCCATTATCACATCTCCTCTTACCAAAAAGAGTTTAAAGGAGAGAATCAAATCATTTGGATAAACACTTTCCAAATCTCTTTGAAAATCCCTTTTTATCGTATGCCAGTTATTGTCTGTTACTGCTCCTAGACTCAACCATACATATTCTCCGTTTTGGTTGTTGTAGTGATTTTTACTGTATCCTGAGGGTTCATAGGTGAGATAAACATTGTTTTTTGATACTGTTTTAACAGCGATGAAAACAGTAAAATATCGGTTGCTTTTTACAGAAAACTCTATATTTTTATATCTGCTCTCATTGAATCTCTGATTTAGTTTAAATCCTATTCCGTTTTGCTCGTTTGTTGAATGATTTTTGAAGTTTGAATTTGAAAATCTGATAGCATGGCTTTTTCTGTCAGGATCATAAATATTTTCTATTTTTCCGTATCCCCATGGTATATGGTCGTAAACTCCCCATTTGTTCGTATTTTTGTTTTCCGCATCTTCAAGTATCAGTTTTTCCGTTGTTTGGGGAGTAACGGAACTTTGTTTGGTTTTTGCCGAAATTTTTGCAGCCGGAGAGTCTCCTTTTGCATTGTAGGCTTTTATGCTATAGAGATACTCTTTGTTCTCTTCCAGTCCGCTGTCTGTGAAACTCGTAATGTCGGGATTGGTTATATGTATGAGTTTTGAATCTCTGTATATCTTAAAACCTGCTTCATTGTTGGAGTTGTCTATCCATGAAAGTTTGATTCTTGATTCGTCTATTGCCTGTGCTTTGGGATTTGAAGGTGCAAGGGGGATTTTTGGCTGATTGTCGTTATTGTTATCATCATCATTGTTGTCATTGTTGCTTTTTGTATCCAAAAACACATTTGATACTATCGCATAGGCTTGATCTTCAGTGATGATTTCATGACCTTTGATATAAAGAGTATAGCTTCCTTTTGGCGCATTTTTTATCACTATCTGTTCGGTATTGTCTGTTCTGTTATAACCGTTTGCAGTGGCAGGGTTTTCGGGACTGTTTTTGTCAAGGGAGAAAGGATAATATATTTTGCCGTCTTTTTCTATACGGATATCTATATCGTTTATCAATGTTTTTTCCTGGTTGTTGGCATCTCCCTGCGGATCTATCCAGTTTATCGTTACTTTGATAGTTGATGAATTTTGAAGATTTATATAGTATTTTTGGATTTCATCCTGTTTTATTTTTCCGGTTTTTATCAGAGGTTTGTCGTTTTTTAGAGTATCAAGAGTTTTGACGGCATCCAAAGGCTGCATATTCCCAAAGCCAAATTCAAAATCAGGTCCTTCTCTTCCTCCGTCTGTGGCAGTATTGATCAAAAGAGCTTTTAAAATATCATGTCTGATTTTATCTTTGGAAGTTATTTTTTTATACTCCTGCAGTATCAGTGCAGCAGCTCCCATCGCTCTTGCGGTTGCGGAAGATGTTCCTCCACCGTCTTTATAAGCCGTATCACTCTCTATGCTTGTAGATAAAAGTCTTCCGTTGCCGGGTGCTGCCGCACAGAGATCGGGTTTTATCCTCCCGTCATTTACCGGACCGGTGTTGCTGTAATATTTGATAATCTTTCCGTTATCAACGGAGAGTCCGAAAGTAAAGACATTTTTTGCATTTGTGGGACCTCTCATCATCCCCCAGTTGGGATATTCGGGATTTCCTCTGTCATTTCCTCCTGCCATGAAAACATTTAAAAAAGGATTTTTTGATACAAGTTTGTCTATATCACTTGCTTCTGCGTCATAAACTCCCGAATATGCCGGATCTTTATACAAATATGCATGGTGTGAAAGTGTGATTCCCTCATCTGCGTATGCTTTTGAGATGGCTCTGCTGTAACTGAATTCAGTTGCGAGATAGTTGTAAATCTCCGCTTCCGGCGCTCCGCCTTTGGCATCGGGATTGATTCCGGCTGCGGCGATGGTTCCTCCGATATGGGTGGCATGAAAGCTCAGTTCTTTGTTTTCTCCCATTACTTTTATCCTGCTTTGGGAATTTTGCTGAAACTCCTGATGTGTAGGACGAACTTTTCCCCAGTCAACAAGAGCTATTTTGACTCCTTCTCCCGTCAGATTATATGGTGCTTTCCACAAAGAGGAGACTTTCATCAGTTCGTATGCTTTTAGATTTGTCGTAGGGGAAAGAGCTGTTTCATCTCTTTTTCTTTTAAAAGTCTGAAAAAGAGCAATAGGGGGTTCTTTCTCTTCAATATGCCATATTTGGGGTAGTTGCATCAGTTTTTCTATATTTTCATAGGGAATTGAAACAGAGATTCTTTCATCTTTATAATCCAAAATCTGTAACTCTTTTATATCTTTTAACAGCTCTTCTGTCTCTTCTTTGGTCATTTTTTTAAAAAACAGGATATTTAAAAGATAATTTCCGTCTTTATCGATGGCATAGGAGTTGATCTCTTTTTTTAAAATCCTCTGAGAGATTTTATAAACAGGTAAAAATTCGGAAAATCCTACTGCATTTTCAAATTTTATTAGGTTGAATGCGTTATTTTTTGCGTAAAAATAGTAACTTAGATCTCCGGCATATTTTATAACCTCTACTCCTTTTTTATAAAAATCTTTCTTCTGTTTGGTTGTCAGAGGTTTTTTAAATTTTATAATATATGTGCCATACCCTTTTTGACTACCTATATATATAGGAGTTTTAAATTCCACTTCATTATCATTCAGAGTAAGAGAAAAAGAGTTACTCCAAATAGCAGCAATTATAAAAAGCGATATGAGGAGGCGGTCGATATAAAATTTCATTATTTATCCTTTTTATGATTTTTTCATTAATTATAATATATAAAAAATACTTAAACTTATGTAAAATATTTATAGTTTCAGTATAAAAAGACAAGAAATTGATAAAATTGCAATAATAATTTATACCCTCCGTTTTTTATATATTATTTTTTATAAAAAGTTTCCAGCCCTGTATTTCGGTATATATCATAGTGCTTTCTTCAAAAAAGGTTACAATCGTTCACAAAAAAACTGATATTGTAAATATAAATATATTATTATCTTTTCTTTTAAGAAATGTGTGCTATAATTTTTCGTATGTGAATTTTATACAAGGAGTAAATGATGACTTTCACAAAACTTAGTTTAGCTGCAATTATGGCACTTGGTTTCACAAGTGCGGCAATGGCAGATGTAGATGTTCAATTTGGCGGACAAGCGGTACTTTATTACCAAACTATCCAAAAAGACAGTGCTGATATCGATATTTTCGATAAAACAGGTGCTAAAGGTAATGTTGGTTTACAAATCACATCCAAAGCTGACTTAGGTAGCGGTTTTACTGCAGGTGTTACTGCAAATGTAATCGGTACAGCAGGTTTGGAAGGTAATCTTGTAAATGGTGTTATGCAAACTGCAAGTGATACAAACGGTGACTTGGGCGGTTACTGGATCCCTGAAGCTTATGTTGCAAAAACAGCCGGTAATACTACTTTAAAAATCGGTCGCCAATACTTAAATACTCCACTTGCATTCAGTGAGGGATGGAATGTTTTCAAAAACAGTTTTGAAGCAGCTGTTTTAATCAACAAAGATATTCCTGATACTGTTGCAGTACTTGCTATGGTTAACAAATCAAATGCAAACGGTCTTGGTGCTGTAATGGACAGCTTCACTCCTGTTAACGGTGCTGGTGGAAGTGACAATGCAGTTTACGCATTGGGTCTTTTAAATAACAGCATTGCAAATCTTAATGTAGGTCTTTGGGGTTACAATCTAACAAGCTTGGCTACTGCTGTATGGGCTGATCTATCTTATAAAGTAGATGGTTTAGGTGTTCCATTGACACTTGCTGCTCAAGGTGCAAGCATCAACCCAAGTGCTGACGGTCTTGATGATACTACTATGTATGGTGTTAAAATCGCTACTAAAGTTAACGGTTTTGCTTTAAGCGCTGCTTACAATGATGTTGATGACGGTGCTGTATCTGTTTCTAATGTTGGAACAGGTGTTAAAACAAAACTATTTGTACAACAAATCCTAAATCAAGGTTCAATCAAACTTGATGCTACAACTTGGCAGTTAAAAGTTGTAACTCCTGCTTTCTATGGAGCTAAATTGATCGCTCAATATGCTGCTACTGATGCAGGTGACAAAAACTTGGCAGGTGCAAACAATGACTTGAATGAACTTGATCTAATCGTTAAAACAAAAGTTCTTGGAACAAATGTTTTACTTGCTTATGTAAACAAATCATTTGACAATGATGCCGGAGACATGGATCTTTTCAGGGTTGTTGCAAGATATAAATTCTAATATTTCCTAAAATAGCATTTGTGGGGCATCACCGCCTCGCAAATGTTTTTGTTTTCTTTCCTCTTAATATTTCTAAAAACTTTTTTCGATACAATTACTTTCATTGATTAAAATCAAAAGGTCTATAATGATAAAAAAAATAACTTTGAGTATGCTTGTTGCAGCTTCACTTTTTGCTGCTGATGTAGTGGTGATGCCTGATGGAAAAACTGCCATTATTAACAAAGACGGTTCATGGGAAGAGGTTACTTTGGCAAAAATGGGTGATAAAACAATTGCTTTGAAAAAAAACGGCACATGGGTTGAGGTTGACAAACAGATAAAAACCATAAAACCAAAAGTCAAAAATGAGACTGTTGAAGTAAAAGAGAGTGTGCAAAAAAGAGATCCGTTAAGCGGTTTTGCCAAAAATATCATAGGACAGTGGAAAAGCGATAATGGAAAAGTTGAATATACATTTGATAAAAATTATAAAATGAAAATTATTAAAAATGGTGAAGTGATAGAGGATGATTTTACCGTTGTAAAATATGATGAAAGCAAGAAGACCATCAATATAGGAAAAGGCAAAAGATTTAAAATGGGACCTTTTTCCATGGGTGGTAAAATTTTGAAATTCAGATTTTCAAAGGATTTGAATTCTTTATATGATTTGAGCGAAATTGAAGATAACTATAAAGAGGTTAGATTAACAAAAGTCAAATAGATGAAAGCTATAAAGCTAAAGTCTCTCTTATGTGCAAAATGCCGCTATCAGAGGTTTGTGATCCGAAAATCCAAAATTACACTGTTTTTTAGTCTCAAACCTCTGTAAAAGATTGTTTGTTGTTTTTTATTCGACTTCCCACTTAATTCTTCTCGTATCGTGTAAAACTACCCACTTGCTATGCTCATTTAGTGCTTCTTTACCGAGATTATAAATAATTTCTTTATATTTTGGATCATCTTTTGTTATCCCATTTAACTCTTCTCTTGCACTTTCAAAAAAGTTTTTTATCAAAGAAAAGTTATATATCTCTTCCTCGTAAGCTAAGATTTTTAGATATTTTTCACCTATGAATGCGGCTGCTGTAAAAGCTATACTTGATACTAATATAGAGTAGTGCCAAAGTTTTGTTAGTTGGGAGTTTTCATGTTTGGTACTGTTTTCTATACCGATATGAAAATAATCTATAAAAAACAAAAGACTCATAACGATCAAAGCCACCAATCCCAGCCAGTAAAAAAACTTTTCCCACTTCTCCCAAAACTCTAATTTTTTGGCTCTGATTTTGATACCTTTTTTAAAATATTTTAGTTGATTATTTATCCAACCCATCTCATTTTCACCATAGAGAGTTTTATCCACTCTGTTTATACCTTTTAAGAGGAGTTTAGTCCAAAAATAGTTTATGTTTGTATCTCTTAAAAAGTAGTTTGAAACATCTTTTTTTATATCTGCATGATTAAAAGCATTTTGAACTCTTAAAGCCTCTCTTATACCTCTTGCATAAATATATCTGTTTTGTAAATCTTCTCTTTTTATGATAAAAAAGTATATACCGGCAGATACGGCAAGTCCTATAATATAAACAAAATTCAGACTTGATAAATGCATACCTATACTTCCTAAAACATGCATCGTTTCAAAAGCGATAAGTGATATAAAGATGATAAATAACATAAAAATACTTAAATAATTTAATCTATTCGCATAATATGAGGCTTTGTCTTTTAAAAAATCTACAACATTTTTGGCACAACTGTCCTTTGGAGAGGAAACCGTAAACTCTTTGTTAAAAAGCTCTAAATAATTGATATTTTCGTCAAATGCTTTTTCGTCAAAATGAACTCCTAAAAACTCTTTTTTTACTTTAAAATCACTTTTTACAGGATTCTTAACTCTTGGAGTTTTTATAGTATATAAAATTTCACCGTTTTTTAGAGATTTGTATTTTAACTTTGTGCTGCTTTGCTCTTTTTGTTTTTTATATTTTACTACTTCTGCTGTTCCACCTGTTGTAGTTACTTTTTTACCATCCCAAAGAGCTATAAGAGCGGTTGAGTTTTCCACTAGATATATACCTAATTCTTTATAACAATCAGAACCACTCTTTTTATGATCGCACTCTAAAACTTTTACTTCTCTAGCTTTTGCTATTAAACTTTTATATCTTTGAATTTGCTCTTTATCATCAAAAGAGTTTAGATACTCCTCTTCATTATAAGGTAAAACAACATCTATATAACCTCCACATTCCAAAGCAATTTCGGTTACAAGCATATCTGCACCTTCAGCCAAAGCTGTTAGAAGTATAAAAGGAGTATGTGGAGCTTTTTGTTTAAATTCATCAAAGATTTTTTTTATACCCTCTCTTAAAGGTTTTATATCCTCATCTCTTAAATCTCTATGTCCGGTGACAGCAAATATAAATGGTATTTTTTGCATAGATTTTTCCTCCTATTTCAATTTTTTTTCAAATTCTTCTTTTATGATTTTATCATTTTTAGCTCTGGTTCTATACTTAATAAATTTTTTAAAGTATAACATACTCAATTTAGTTTATTTGGATTTTTTTATCTCTAAAAACATTGACTACTCTTTTTATATGTTCAAGTTTATTTTCACAGTCTTTACAAAATCTATCTGCTATTTCTAAAAATTCTTCCATAGTTCTTTGAGTTCTGTTTAGTAAATTTTCAGATGGGTTTAAAATCTCTATAAGCAATCCAAACTCTCTACTTATTATTTTGTTTTCATAAATTAGCATTTTGATTTCAAGTTCTGTTATTTTTGCATAGTAAACTTTTTCCGGTTCTTTTGAATCGGCATCTTGTTGTATAGATGTTTTTGTATCAGCCTGAATTTTTGAGATATCTATTACAGAAAATTCTTTATCATCTTTAAAGATAAGTTGAAATAGTTTTATCATATAGAGAAGATTTATAGCAGGATAGTAGTGATATCTTTTGTCATAAATATATGTATCATGATAATGTTTTATGATGGCTTTTAATATTTCCTTTAACTCTTGGATATTTAAGTTTGGATTTGAAAGTCTGTATCTTCTTATATTTGATATAGCTGAAGTTTTTATATCTATAAGCTGTGAGTCTGAATCTATTTTGACACTGTTTAAAAGTAGAGCTGATTGCCTGTATTTTGGCTTTTTTATGATACCCAAAGTATGAGCTTCTATGATTTTTATCTTTTTGTCTGAACGATTATGTGGCAATAATGCTGGAAATATCAACTCATAAAGCAGATCATAAAAAGCATTTTGATATAAAAAAGTGAGTAGAGTCAGTATAAAGGTTTGATTTTCCAAAGTTTGTATCAGGCATTCTTGATTGTTTAAAAGTATCTCTTTGATTTTGGTTACGGATGAAACTTTTATCTTTTCTAAAAGTTGTTCCTGCTTTTTGCTCAATGGAGATTGTTGCGGCATAAGATCACTTAAATCTATAAGTGATTTTTGATTTTGCGTATATAGTTTTATAGCCTCTTTAATAGTTGATTTTTGCTTCTCTTGAGTTGAACTCCAGATATGATAGTCAAAACCGAGAGTTTTTGAGATAGCTTCTTTGATATTTTTTGACTTTCTGAATGTTTTTACACTCTTTTTTTTCCAATGGTACCAACTCTTTTTATATTTTTCCCAAGATTCATTTGGTATAAGGATATTAAATATCTCTCTATCACTTCTCCAAACAATACCACTTTTTTTTAATTCATCCATGATATAAGATAAAAGTTCAGTTTCACTCATATTTAGCCCTTTGGGTAAGATCTTTTAAAAATTATTTGATATATTTTTTTTAAGTTGAAAATACAATTATAGTTAAATGTTTATAAAATAAACATATAATCGATTATTTTTTTAAATTAATATTATATAAAGTATTTATTTGCAAATTTTATATTCACTATGTTAAAATATATTTTCAAAAAGGGAGGTTATAATGTTTTGTCCAAATTGTGGAACCCAACTAAATCAAAATGATAATGTTTGTCCAAACTGTGGTAAAAAAATCGAGTTTATTAAATCTGAAATTGAAACTAAAGATATTAATAGATTGGATGAAGAAAATCCTGAGACTTATGCTTCCGGATTTGCCAGATTTGGGGCGTATTTGATAGATTTTGTTATATTGTTTTGTATCACTTTTGTTGTAATAATAATTTTAGCGATAATAGGGATACCTATATATAACGGTGATGGGAATGTTGATTTTGTTGGTATAATATTGGGATGGTTATATTTCGCATTGCAAGAGAGTTCAAATTATCAAGCGACTGTTGGTCAAAGAGCTTTAAAATTAAAAGTAGTTGATTATAATTTTGAAAAAATCTCTTTTTTAAGAGCGACAGGAAGACATTTTGCTCAACTAATATCGATTTTAACATTCATGATAGGTTATTTGATGATATTTTTTACAAAAAGGAGACAGGCTTTACATGATATGATAGCAAAAACTTTAGTTATAAAATCATGAATATTTTTCTAGTATCAACTATATTTTCGTCCATAGCTGCGGTTATTTGGCTATTTTTTATCTATCGATTGGATGAATATGAAAAAGAACCGTTTGGATTGATAGTAAAAGTTTTTTTGGGCGGTATTGTTTTTTCTTTTGTGGCACTGTTTTTAAATACGGTTGTAGAAAAAAGTTTTGGCTTGGGTTATGGACTCATAACGGTTGGATTTATCGAAGAAGCTGTAAAAATAGTACCGGTTTTATTGATAGCATATAAAAGCAGATATTTCAATGAACCTATGGATGGACTTTTTTATGCCGGTGTTGCATCTTTGGGTTTTGGTTTTATGGAAAATATCATTTACAATCAAAATATCATAACACATTTTCAGGATAAATCACTCTCTTTTTTGCTTTTTAGAGGAACTATACCGTTTGTACATGTTTTATTAGCTAGTTTTTGGGGATATGCTTTGGGTTTATATAAACAAAAAGTATATGATGGAAAAAAATTGTTTTTTGCATATCTGTTGTCTTCAGTGATTCATAGTAGTTATGATTTACTTGTTACATTTTCAACAATATTTAGTTTTGTTATTATTATTCTTTTGGTTTTATTTACTCATCGTATAAAATATTTAAATCGCATATCCCCATTAAATGATAAATATCTTATAGAGTGCAAAAAGTGCAGTAAAAAGATATTATCAAATAGTATTTTTTGTCAAAATTGTGGTTATAAGATAACATACCTTTCAAATTATAAAATCTTTTGCAAAAACTGTCAAAAACAGGTTATGAGAAAATGGAGATTTTGCCAAAGTTGCGGGGTTAAAATGGGTTAATTTACCACCTCAAACCCCGCATGAGCTAAATATAAAGGTATATTTACAACCGAGTCCACATCATATTTGTAAGTATCTTTTATCTTTTCGTCAAACTTTTCTATTGGCAGTAAGCAGTTATGTTTTTTTGCTTTGTCATCTCTATCTTTACTATACTCCCATCCGTTTAGGAAGTGAAAAGTGTTCCATCTGTTATGCTCACTTCTTGCCAATTTGCTTAAAATCGTATTAAATCTTTTTGGGAACTCTCTATCGTTTTCTCTTCGTGGTAAAACTTTTTCAAATATCTCTTTGTTTATCTCTATCAACTCTTTTAAGCTTTTGTTTGATTTTACCTTTTTTAGTCCTAAAGATAGGAGTTTTATATCTATATGGGATGCTTGAGAGCGATTTGACTCTTTTTTATCCAAAGGGAGTTTTAACCACTCTTTATCCAACTCATTTTTATTTACTTTGCTATCTTCAACATATGATTTGTTGATGAGTTTTGCTATGAGATCGAGTTTTTCATCTATGATATTTTCACAAGTTGCAACACTCTCATAAGAGCCAAATACATAAAAGTTTTCAAAACTTTCTCTATCTTTATCTATCAAGGAGCTAAGCCCTTTATCATAAGAGATACAAAAGTGTATCTTTGTTTTTAGAGTTTTTTGGGTTATCTTGTTTAGATATGTTTTATCTTGAAGATTTATAGCTATATCTAAGTTTTGCTCATCGGTGTTTGTTGCTATGAAAATATTTGTTAGATTTTTTTCATGCCATATATCATCTTTGTAAAAGTCTGCCTTTTGAGTATCCATATCTTTTGCTACAACTTTTATGTGAGGGATTTTATCTATAGAAAAATACTTCTTAAAAGCTCTTTCTTTAAAAGTAGTTGCATCTTTATCTATGAGGTATAGGGTTAGTCTGTTTTGGTTTGGGAGATTTGAGAGTATTAGGGTATGATATATAAGCTCCATAGCCAAAGATGAACTTCCTACTATCGCTACTTTAAAGCTCTCTTTTGTAGTTATCAACTCTTTATAGTTACCTAAGATATTGTGTCTGCTAAAAAGCTCTTTTGCTACTATCTCATTTATCGAGTATGGTATGATATCTGTACCTTTGTTCTTTTTTATGATATCGTGTTTAAAGAGTAGATTTAACTCTCTGTTTTCTACTTTTAAGTATATCTTTTTTGAGTTAGAACCTAAGAGAGTTAAAAGTGAGACAAGGATAGAGATGTTGTGTCTGTCATCTCCTGTTGAGATGATAGCAGTTTGAAGCTCTTGTAAGTTAAGCTTTTTTATGGCTTCTTTTGCACTGCTAGTTAAAACACCAAAGCCCAACTCTTTAAACTCCTCTATATGTTCATTTTTACTATCTTTTTCTATGATGATAGAGGGTTTATCTATCGTCTTTAACAAAGTGGCATTTTGTTTGCCAAGTCCTATGGTTAAGATATATGGCTCTTTTTGTATGGAGTTGATTTTGTTTTGGTTTGATACTTTGTTTAAGTAGTAAGCCAATGCACTACCAAAAAGTGCAACTATCGCCATAAGTTTTGCTATCTGTATAAAGATATCTTTACTATCGTTCCACTCGATAAGAAAAATCCCCGCAAGATTGTTTATAACATCTATCTCTCCACTGGCATATCCACTATCTCTAAGGATACCTATAAAACCTATCAAAACTCCAACCCCCACCCAAACAAAGAGGATAGTTTTAAAGTTTTTTTGCAAAAAGTAAGATTTGTTTTTTGCCTCTAAAAACTCATTGTAGAGATTTTTTGCTCTTTTTAGTTTCGCTTTTATCATGGATTTACCTTTT
>Ga0256914_1003134_pt1 | contig 13242 bp, 6 predicted proteins | sample HulkmetaG_FD_191571 | JGI IMG/M metagenome (GOLD analysis project Ga0256914, IMG submission 191571) | Hydrothermal chimney microbial communities from Main Endeavour vent field at the Juan de Fuca Ridge, Pacific Ocean - Hulk | ecosystem: Environmental > Aquatic > Marine > Hydrothermal vents ... | reverse complement strand
GCCTTTGGTGGGAGAAAGGGCAAAGGAGAAGGGAATAAAGAATATTAAAATGAGAAGTAATTTTTGATAAAGAGGCATAGGAATTATTTTATTTTTAAGGATTGTCGGTTTTTTGGTAATGGAATTGCTTCCAAACCCCAATTTTTGCTAATTTTCTTCAATTTATGACTTTTTGAAAAAACTTATCAATACGCCGGTCAAGAATTTTAACCAGCATTCGCCGGTCGGGAATTTTAAAGCAGTTTTAAATGATTTAATTTGAAATGTTAAAAGTTTGGTTTATGATGGTGATGTCAAGCATTCGCCGGTCGGGAATTTTAAATGATTTAATGTTAAAAATCTTGATTTGCAAGATTGACGATATTTGTTGGTCAAAATTGAGCATCTGCCGGTTAAGATTAGCATACGCCGGTCAAGAATTAAAAAATTCATCAAAAACGGGATTTGGAAACAGTCCCTAAAAAGGAAAACCGGAGATAATTTTATAAATGCTTTTTAAGGTGAGATAACCGACAGGAGTATTGTGTTTTTTAAAAAAATAGAGTTGAGATTTGCGGTATTGTCTTTTTTGCTCTTTTTCATTATGCCAGCTTTGTCCATTTAAATGTAAAATTTTGCTTTGAGGAAAATGTATGATTTGGAAATCGGCTTTTTTTAATCGTAAACAAAGATCTTGATCTTCAAAATACATAAAAAATTTTTTATCAAAACCTTTGATTTTTTTGAAAGCTTCCTTGCGAACAATTAGTCCGGCGGCGGATGACCAATCAACTCTTTGAGGTACTTTTTTGTTCCAGGGCTTATTGATGGTATTGCGGAACAAAATACTTCCCCAGGTTGTTTTTTTACCACAACTCCAGTTTTCCGGAGCTTTGCGTCTTTTGTTGATGACACTTAACCCCAAAGCACCGACAGAGGGATGTTTTTCCAAATAATTTAAAGCTTGGGGCAAGGATTGGTCAAGAAAAATTGTATCGGGATTTAAAAATAAAAAATATTTTCCTTGGGCCATTATGGTTCCCAGATTGGCGGCGACGCCAAAACCAACATTTTTACCGACTTCAATAATTTTCGCATTTACAAACGGATAGCGGATTGGTAGTTGCAAAGGATGATTTTCGTTGTTAACAATAATTACCTCAAAATCTTTTTTTAATTCTGAATTTGAATATAAAAATCTATTGATGCTTGATAGACAATAAAGAAGTGATTTTTTACTGTTGTAATTAACAATGATAATTGATAGTTTCATTTTGTTTTATTGAAAATTTGAATATGTATAGAAATATTAAAGCGTGACTATTTTATTGGTTCTTTAGTTTAACTTATTTTAAGAGGAAAGTAAAGGATAAAAAAGTTTGGTGATTTCGTGAAGCGTAAAAATATGCTATAATTTATAAAAAGAATAATTTTTTGAATAGGTAGGATGTATAGTATGAAAAAAAATTTATATGTTTTGATATTTTTAATAATTTTACCGGGAATTGTTTGGGCTATTTCTTCAGCTAATTATCAGTTAGACCCTTTGAATGCGGGAAATTCCGGAGGAAGAGAGGCCGGTTCCGGTAATTATAATTTAAGTGAACAACAGGTGGGGGATGTTACTGTTGATGTTTCAACGAGTGCTAATTATAATATTCGTCATGGGCATTTGTATCCCAGAGATGGAGAGGTGGTGTTGGATTTTACGGTAATTCCGGAAAAAAGAATTTCAACTCCTCCTTTACCGAATCCCAATGATTCTACCAGAGTATTGATTTATGTTTATAATACGGGAGGCAGTGTGCCAATTCAGACTTATTCTTATTATGATACTGATAATAGCGGACATTATGCCGGCTTGGTTTTGACGGGTGTTTCTCCCGGCGTTTATGATTTGGCTGTGAAAGGGTATGCTCATTTAAGAAAGCGAGTAAATGGAGTAGTGTTAACGAGTGGAACAAATGCCGTTGATTTTACCGCCGGAGGAACGGATAAATTATTATGCGGAGATGTATATACTAACGGCTCTTATCCGGATGGAGACAATATGGTTAATTCAGTGGATGTTACTTATTTGACTTCTCGGTGGGCAATTAATGATACTGGAGTTTCTGACGAAAGGGCGGATGTTGATGAAAATGGGCAAGTGAATTCTTTGGATATGACTAAAACAGTGAATAATTATGCGGTAATCGGTGATTAAAGAGTGTTTTAGGTTTTAGTGGTTAATAGGGGACTGCTTCCAAGCTCCGATTTTCGCCAGTTGGCTAAGTATTAATAATATCAACAAAATGAAAATCAGAAGACTTAATCAAGGAGATAAGGAGGGAGAGTTGGTAAAGCTTTTTGGGCAATTAACTTCCAGGGAGGTGAAAATTGATGTAAAAAAGATGTTGGCGGTGCCTAATTTATTTTGTTATGTTATTGAAGATGACGGAAAGTTGGTTGGTTTTGCCGCTTTAACATTACGGTTTGTACCAACCAAAGGTTATGTTGGTGTAATTGAAGATGTTGTTGTTGATGAAAAATATCGGAAGCGGGGATTGGGAACTGAATTGATAAATAAATTGTTATCTAAAGCTAAGGAGCAAAAAGTTTTTGCAGTAGAATTGACCAGTAATCCCAAAAGAGAAGTTGCCAGAAGGTTGTATCAAAAATTGGGATTTAAATTGTTGGAGACAGGTGTTTTTCGTTTGGAAGTTGCTTCTGAGTAGAGTCGTGTCTCATTTTAGACAGTGTTTAAACCTTAAATAAAAATAATAATAAAATGAAAAAAGAAATTAAATTGTTGTTGAAAAGTTTATTGATGATAGGGTGGTTGTTTGTTGGTGTTCATTCCGCTTTGGCGGTAACATCTTTTTCTTTTAGTGTTCCGGAGGGACAAGGAGGAAGTGGTAATGAGTTTTATCATGGACGATGTGTTAGAGCGGATGTGATGTTAGATACAGATGGACACAATACCGGAGGGGCAGACTTGGAAATAAATTATGATAATTCCAGAATAAGCATTGTTAACAGCGATTGCTCTACGCCGGCAACAACGATTTATACCGGAACGCAATATGACAACTATACCAATAATCATGTAACTACCAATAAAATTACCTTAGGAGCATATGATAATCCGGGCAATTCTTATAATGGCAATGGGAGGTTTGCCTATTTTTATTTTATCGTTTTAGATGGTGCCGGTAATTATGATCTGGACTTTGAATTTACACCGGGAAACACAACAGATACCAATTTGGCGGAAACGGGTACGGGAAATGATATTTTGGAACAAGCGGATAGTTATACTTTGCATTTTGCCGATGATGATGATACGCCTTATGTGAACAATGAAAATCCCGCTAACGGAGCAACCAATGTTTCAGTAGTGACCAACTTATTATATCGTTTAAATGATGATGATGCCGGAGTTGATTTTAGCTCTTTAACGGATGTTTTAACGGGAGCGAATTGGGGAACAACAAGTTATACTGTCGGTAGCGGGCAAATTTCTCATTCTTGTCAAACTACCAATGCCAATAGAGTTCCTTATTGTGATGTTACTTTAAATCCCAGTCATAATTTATGGTATTGTGAACACTATACTCAAGATATTTCCGTTTCTGATTTGGGAAATCCCACCGTACACAGTTTAAATAATTATATCTATAGTTTTGATACCGAGCCGGACAATGATGCACCGGAAGTTTATAATAGAAATCCCGGTGCCGGAGCGGTGAATATTGCTACCGGATCAAATATTGAGTTTAATCTTCATGATTTAGCTAATCCCGGTGGTTATGCCGGAACGGGAGTAAATATTTCCACTTTGAGCGTTACAATTTCCGCTTCCGGTTGGGGTAGTCAAACTTACACAACCGCCAGCGCAGAATTAACGGCAACACCTTTGGCTACAAATGATTACGGAAATGTATTTGATTATGCTATCAGTATTGATCCGAACACTGATTTTCCGGAAAATACGACAGTTACGGTAGTGGTTGATGTTGATGATTACGGTTGTCCGACAATAAATCATCAACAAAATACATATACCTTTACCACAGCGGACACGCAGGGTCCGGTTTGTACGCTTTTTACACCAACTCCCAATATTGTTAATATGGGGACAGCAGATGATATTACCTTTCATTGTACAGATAGTGGGGTGGGAGTGGATATTAATACGGTTTCCGCCATTGTTGATGGTATTGAATATACTGCCGGAGGGGCAAATACTTTTTCTTACACCGGAACGCCGGCGGATTATTTTATTACCGTTGATCCAGCGACTGATTTTTCTGTGGACTATGCATTGGAAGTTATAGTAAATGCACGGGATTTTAGTGGAAATGGCGCTCAGCAGGTATCTTTTGGACTAGCGACGGGAGTAAATGGGTCCTGTCCAATTTGTAATCCTTGCCCGGTTTGCGAAGAGTGTGAAGAGTGTGATGATTGCGAAGAGGAGACTGAGGTGATAACAAAATATAAGGAGTGTACGGTGGTAAACAAGATAATGGGTGGTAATGTCATAACCAAGTGGTTGCCGGCTAAATCAAAGGTGACAACAGCTCAGTTGGATAATATTAAATTAGAGGAGATTAATGATGTGGATATACATATCGGAAATCGTTCGTTGACTGATAATTTACAGACAGCAATAGTTGGTGGAGAAAAACAGGTTTTGGTGACAGTAACAGATGAAAAAGTTGTTTTTGAGGGTGTGTCTTTGCCAAATGTGCAAGTAACTTTAATGATTGAATCAGACCCGATTATTGTAACCGGAGTAGCTGACGATAATGGACGATGGCGAATAACAACTGCGAATATTTTTACTAACGGTATTCATAAAGTGTCGGCGGTAACAATGTCAGAGGATAATTACATTATTAAAACAAAACCGTTGGGTAAATTTAAAGTGAGTCGTTTTAGAATTTGTTCCTTGTGGTGTTGTTTGATTATTGCTTTATTAATTGTTCTATTATTAATAGTGATTTATAAGTACAAAAGATTAAAGCAAATATTTTGTACCAAAGGGTTAAGTAAAACAGAAAAAGAGGAATTGAAAAGAAGGTATTGTTTGGCTAAAAGAGGCGGTAAAAAGAATGGAGGTAGAAAAAAGAGGGTTGTTGCAAAAAAGGACAAAAAGGCTTTGCGAAGGAGTAATAATAAAAAAGAATAAAGACAAAATAGAGAAGGTTGATTGGTAATTATCCACAGTTTGGTTGTTGATAACTTAAAAAACGGCTCTGTTTAAGCAAAAATTCTTGTGGATAACTTAAATAGATAATAACTTTGGGTAATTTTTGAAAAATTGACAATTGTCTTTAAATCTGCTATAATATAGATATAAGTCAAGGGGGACTTCGGGTGATTCTGTGCGAAAGCACAAATCACTTTTTTTATTACTTTAAAATTATAAATCAGGAGCAGTCCCAAGTAGATTTAGTTATTACTAAAATAAAAATAATTGAGAAATTAAAAAACGCTGTGAAAAAACAAAAAGTAAAATATAATTTGCGACGAATAGTTAAACCGGGGATTTTTTTAATTCTGGGAGTTTTGGTGTTTTTGTTTTACGCTTACTTTTCTCAGGCACAAATTCCGGATTTTGTTAATTATCAGGGGAGATTAAGAGATTCTGCCGGTAATCCAATTACAACTCCCACAACAATTCAATTTTCTCTTTATTCCCATCCAACTAATGGCTCTCCCACAGATACTCCCAGCGCATCCGGTCCATTGTTGTGGACAGAAACTTATGACGGTTCCGGGGGGTGTGCTCAGATAACACCGGGGGCGGATGGAATTTTTGCTCAACATTTGGGTAGTTGTGTTCCTTTTCCCGCTTATCTTGACTTTACTCAAGAATATTATCTGGGAGTTAAAATAGGTGGGGATGCGGAAGCTACTCCAAGAGTTCCTTTGTCTAGTCACCCTTATGCCTTTACGGCCAAAAGATTATATACTGATGGAGAAGATATTAATATTACAACAGTTAATTCGGGTAATATAGTTTTGAGGGCGGCTATTGGTATTGGCAATATTCTTTTACATGATACTAATGATGAAGTGGGAACAGCCGGGCAGTTATTGAGTGCAACGGGAAATGGAGTTGATTGGGTGGATGCCAGCAGTTTATCAGCCGGTTCTTTATGGGATGCAGATACAGATACGGGAATTCAGGTGGAGGAAAGTGCTGATGAAGATATAATTCGGTTTGATACATCCGGCCTACAACGAGTGGAAATTGATAATGCCGGGAATTTTTTGGTGTCTGATTTTGAACCAGTCAGTTTGTTAAATCCGGGAGGTATAGAAGGTTTATTGTTTAGGGATGATAAATATTCTTTATTAATAGGTACTGCCGGCAGTAATGAATGGGATGATGCCAATGTTGGTTTAGGTGTTTTTTCTTCCGGACGATATAATATAGTTAGCGGAAATTATTCTACTGCCTTGGGTGGTAATAATGATATAAATGATGTTTATTCTGTTGCTTTGGGAAGATATAATACGATAACCAGCAGTTACAGTGTAGCCGGAGGGTATCATAATACTGCCAGTGGATATGCTAGCACTGTGTTTGGACAAACAAATCAAGCAACCGACAGAAGAGCAATGGCTTGGGGATTGGATAATATAGCCAGTCAAGACGAAGCGACTGCTTGGGGGCGTAATACCAGAGCGAGTGGTGATTATGCCACTTCTTGGGGAAGGGACAGCGTGGCCAGTGGAGAATTGGCTACAGCTTTCGGTTATCAGAATACCGCCAGTCAACAGTATGCTACAGCCTTCGGTTATCAGAATACCGTTAGCGGAAGATATGCCACAGCTTGGGGAGGACAAAATACCGCCAGCGGACAGTATGCTACAGCTTGGGGTTCGCATAATACTGCCAGTGGAGCACATTCAACGGCCATTGGGTATTATTCGGAAGCCAGTGCGGAAAATGCTACGGCGATCGGGGATGTTTTGGCTAACTCAAATTATATGACGGCTATCGGAAGGTTTAATGAAAATGTTTCCGGTCAGAGTTTGACAAACTGGGTAGATACAGATCAACTTTTTGTTATTGGGAATGGCACCAGTTGGCAGAATGCCGACAGGAGCAATGCTTTAACGATTTTGAAAAATGGTTCTATGACAATCAATGCTCCAATAGACGGGGCGGTTTTAACACAACAACCAAGTGGTAATGTTGACTTGGCAATTGCCACTATTGGTTATGTTAATGCTCAAATAGCCTCCGCTTCTCCTTGGGAACGAGATGCTGTTAACGGATATATTTATCAAGGGGACCTAAATGATTTAGTTGGCATTGGGACAAGCACCCCTTCGGATAAATTGACAGTTTATGATGGTAATTTAAAAATATCTCAGGATGCTGTTGATCCAAAAATAATATTAGAGGGAAGAGACCAAGGATTTAATTGGACTATTGGACAGGATGAGGCGGATAATGTTCAAGCAGGATTTTTCTATATTGGACAAGGGGCGAATGTTGACGCGACCAATGCTCAGCTTTTAATGACAGAAATTGGGCATATGTATTTGGATAGAACTCATAATTTACATCATGGAGCACATTTAAGTTTAATGTCCGATGGAACAAATAGTAGGGATTCAATTGAATTCATCGGTTTGGCCAGTGATACAAGATATCCGGAATTACAATTGTATAGAGCAAAAAATAACAGTGCGGCAGAACAAGCCGTTGCGGCGGAAGATATTTTGGGACAAATCAGTTTTATCGGTAATAGTGGAAGTAATCCTTATGCTGCATATAATTATTTAAGGGCTATAGCTACGGAAAGCTGGACTAATACGGCGCGAGGGGGAGAAATGCAATTTTTTACTTCTGCCAATGGTACAACAACCGCTTTGAAAAGATTGATTATTGAAAATGACGGTACTTTAAATGTCGGAGATACAATAGATTATGAAAATTTAGTGTTGGATGATGATGATATACCAAACAAAAGGTATGTTGATGAACAGTTGATGTGGGAGATTGTTAACGGAGGAGAAAGAATTCAGCCAAAAAACAATAGTGTGCGACAAGTATATGTACAAGAAGATTCCAATAGCTATACGCAGTTTATGGTTAGAAATAATAATGACACCGGCAATGGGGCGGGAGCGATTATTGAATTAAAAGGCTCGGGAGCGGATTATACAAACAATATGTACATTGGAAAATACGGGGCAAGTTTTTGGATTCCGGAATTGCAAGATAACGGTGCTGTTTTAACTGATAAAAATCTTGTTATCGGTACCGCTTCCTCTTCTCAAGAAATTCATTTTGTGACGGGTAATTCTTATACTGATTTGCAACCGGTAGTAGTGGCTGATAATGAAGGATTTCGTTATACCTCAGATTTGTCGGCGACTTTTGTTGATAGAACATTGGTGGATAAGGCATATGTGGATGGTGCAATAAGTAGTAGTTCTCCAACTTTTCAAGATGTTGTGGATCAATCATTAGCGGTTGATGGATATGTTTATGCTAATATGGGGGCGGGAGAAATTGAAGATGATGGTGGACAATTAAGAACGGTTGCGCATTCCGGTTTTGATTTTGTATTTGGAACTGAAAATATGTTGACTTTTAATTTTAATGGTGGAACGGGAAGTGCCAAAATAGATGATTATAGAACAGGCACTGCACAGGTTGGTATAGAATATGAAGCGGATTACTCCGCTAATTATACCAATAGATCTTTGGTAGATAAGGAATATGTTGATGAAGCAATGGTTTTTGTTAATGATGGTGGTACTATTTATAATGGCGGATCAACCAGTAGTGTTGCAACAGATGATTTTGTATTTGGCTCTAGCACTTTGGATTATTCTACGGAGGCAAATAGAATGTTTTTTGATAAAAGTAAGGGTGCTTTTAGGGCCGGGCAAGCCGGAGGGACAGAGTGGGATGATGCTAATGTGGGAAATTATTCAACGGCTTTTGGTCGGGGAAATATTGCTTCGGGGTTTGCCTCTTTTGTGGCCGGACAATATAATCAAGCAACTTCATTTGGGTCAATAATAATTGGTAATTCCGGGGAGGCCAGCGGAGTGAGAGCGGCAGCTATTGGAAATGGGGCACATGCCTTGGGAAATGATTCGGTCGCTATTGGAGGTACAACTGCATATTCTTTTAATGAAATAACGGTAGGTACCCCTTACGGAACTTCATATACTCCAAATTCGGTTTCTGCTTGGGATGCCGATGATAGATTATTTGTGGTAAGTAACGGTTATGACAGTAATAATCGTTCAGATGCTTTAATTATTTATAAGAATGGATTATCGGTGTTTAATAACATTGCTTCTTACGAAGCAGATTACTCCGCTAATTATACGAGTCGTTCTTTGGTTGACAAGGCCTATGTAGACAGTAGGGTCGGTAATTCTATTTTTGATACCGACGCCGATACGGGTGTTCAAGCGGAGGCAAATCCGGATGAAGATTATTTGCGAATGCAAACTGCCGGAACAGAAAGGGTGATTATTGATAATCAAGGGCGTGTTGCTGTTAACAAAGATTCTTGGGCAAGCTTAGATTCTATGTTGCAAGTTGGACCGGGAACACATGAAGCGTCTATTTTTTCAGTTGCCGGTGATGCAAATTATTATAATATTGCCACTTTTAGAGATGAGGATGGTGAAAATATTTTTAGAGCCAAAGGATCTTTGGCAAATGATAATTTAATAGTGACTTTTGGGGATTGGGATTGGGCATATGATCATTTAGCTTTCGGGTTAAATACAGATACAGATTCGTTGGAATTATATGGTGGAGCGATGAGATTTTATGAATATACCGGTGGTCAAAATGAATATGTTGGCTTCAAAGCTCCAACAGATGTAAGTGCCAATACAATTTGGACATTGCCTGTTGCCGATGGAACAAGTGGACAGGTATTACAAACAGATGGGGCGGGAAATCTTAGTTGGGGAAGTGTTGCCGGTGGTTCCAGTCCTTGGATAAAAACCGGAACAAATCTTTCACCAGCGACTGTCGGAGATGATGTTTTATTAAATACCGGAGAAACTTTGACTATTTCCGATTTAGTGGAAGGTTCGGTATTATTTGCCGGAACGGGAGGATTGCTCTCTCAAGATAATACCAACTTTTTTTGGGATAATGCCAATAAGAGATTAGGTATTGGAACAACTGCTCCGGCTACAAGTTTAGATGTGGTTGGAGGAAATATACAAACAAATTCAGCCTTAGTGGCCAGAGGAACCAGTAATGGGGGGGAAGCTGCACATTTGGTTGTTAATGCCGGAGCTTCAACTTTGCATAGATTAATTCAGGCAGAAAATAATAACGGAATACACTTTGTGGTTAATGGAAATAATGGTGTAGGAGTGGTTGGAATAGGTTTAACTAATCCTCAAGCGGCCTTGCATGTTAGAGGGGATTCCGGAGTTGATAAAGAATTATTTATCTTACATAATACAACCGGATATTCAGCGTTTTTTGAAACCAATACAAATCCAGAAGGGAATATAACTGCTGATAGAGGAGATATTGCCATTGATGGTGTGCATGGTGATTTGTATATTAAGAATGTTAATGATAATACAACAAATGGTTGGGTTAGATTGTTAGAGGAGGGTGATTTAGGTGCGCTTTGGGATACGGATGGTGATACAGGAATTCAAGTGGAGGAAAGTGCCGATGAAGATATGATTCGGTTTGATACCGGTGGAAGCCAGAGGATGTTGTTAAAAGACAATGGACTATTGACCGTTGATACGGAAACAAGTGATTTTGATGTAGCGGTTTTTGGAACATCTCATGCTAAAATAACTGTAAACCAAGACGATGTAGATATGGCGGGAATAAATTTAATGCATATTGGAAACGATGATTATCCAGCTAGAATTGCTTTTACAAAAGCAAGAGGAACTGTTGGAAATGAATCTTCTGTGCAGGATGGGGACGAGATTGGAGAAATATCATCAATAGCTTATGATGGAACAAGGTATATTACCAGTGGAGGACTGTCTATTAGGGTGGATGGTGCTCCGGCTACTAATAATATACCAACCAAACTGGTATTTTTAACAACTAACAGCAACGCAATAGGATCTTCGGAAAAGATGGTTTTAAATAATGCCGGTAATTTGGGAATAAATACCGATAACCCCACTTATAAGTTGACAGTAGTGGGAGATGGAAGCGCTTTGACCGAGGGATCTTTGGAGTTGGCGACTTATGCTGATGGAGGGATTCCATCCGGAATATATTTACATAGAGCGAGGGGAACAGAAGATGCTCCGTCGGCTTTAACAGATGGAATGCCAATGGGCGGATTAATGACAGGAGGTTATGATGGTAATTCCATGGTGGCTTACTCGGCCGGTATAACCATGGAGGCTACTGAAGATTGGACCGGTAGTGGTCATGGTACACAATTAAATTTTTTGACGACAGAAAACGGAACCGGAGCGGCAACAACTAAGATGGTTTTGAGCAATGAAGGTAATTTGGGAGTGAATATTTCCAATCCGGAATATACAATAACTGTTGGGGGAGCAATAATGCTTGACGGAACTTCTATTCCGACCGCTTCCCAAGGATTTGCCGGTATTTATACCAACAATGGAGAATTGTATGCTCTTGATGAGAATGGAAACTCTACCCAATTATCTCCTCACAACAAAGATGGATTATGGTGGTATAATTCAACTAATGTGGAAACGGGAAAGACTTTGCAAATAGAAATGGAAACTTTAACCAAGGACATTAACAAATTATTGGGTGGTGGTTATATAACCGAAAACGGTGTAATAATTGATCAAGGAAGTAATGTGATTGAGGAATTGCGACTACAAACAAAGACGAGTGAATTGACTTTGGAGAAATTAAAAGAGGAAGTAGATGATAATATTAAAGATAGTAAAGAAAAAATAAGCGAATTGGAAAAGATTGGCGAAAAAATTCAGGAAACAATTAAGGAGTTGGTAGAAGAACTTAAGAATATTTGGATACAGGTTAATGAAAATGAGGATAGTATTCAAAAAATGCGGGAAGAAAATGATGATTTAAGAAAAGAGCTTTGTAAAAAAGATGATTCATATTCTTGGTGTGATAAGGGAGAAGACGAGGAAGAGAAAGAAGAAAAAAGTGGGGAGGATGATGAGAATAAAGAAGACAGTGAAATAGAAGAAAGTGTGGAAGGGGATGGCGATAGTTTGAATAAGAAGGAAGATAGTGTGAACAAAGATGAAAAAAATAAGACAGATAATGTAAATGAAGAGGAAAGCGATACTGAGAAAAATATTGATTAAGAGTATGAGTTTTTAATAAATTAAAATATAAAAAATGCAGGAAATTATTTTCGGTTTATTAAATTATGTAGCGTTTTTCATTGGTCTGATAGGTATTTTAGTGATAACACTCGGGTCGCTCAGCGGGTTTTGGGCGTTTTTAACGGGGAAAACATTTTGGCAAGTTAGAGTTATTTTGGTAAAACATATTTTATTGGGGTTGGATTTTTTGATTGGACGGGATATAATAGAAACGGTTATCTTAAAATCGGACAGGGCTTTGTGGATTGATTTGGCGGCTTTGGTTTTGATTATTGCCATCAGGGTGGTTTTCTCTTTATTTGCTGAGAAAGAAATGGAACAGTTGATTGATGAAAAAAAAGAAGGGGGAATTCTTAGTGTTAAATCTTTGAAAAATAAATAGTTGTGAGTTAAGATTAAATTTAAATTAAAAACGAATGGCGAGAAAACAAAATAAGACAATAAAAAATAAAAAAAGAGGAGTTAAAAAACAAACTGTCAATAAAAAGGTCGCCAACAGATTGGAAGATCGTCTTTTTAGTGATGTGACTTCTGCGGATAAGAATAGGGCGGTGGAGGAAATTATTGAATCATCTTCTCCGCGAAAAAGTTTTTTTGTGATGATTGCCGTGTCGGCGGCTTTGGCGACGATGGGAATTATTGAGGATAATGTGGCGGTGATTATCGGGGGAATGTTGGTGGCACCGATGTTGTCGCCGATTTTGGCGATTGCCTTGGGAATTGAAATGGCGGATAATAAATTGATTTATCGTTCTTTTAAAGTAGTGGCCTGGTGGACGATTTACGCCTTGGGAGCATCTTTGATTTTCGCCCTTCTTTTAAATGAGGGTAAAGTGAATGTAGAACAATTGAATCACGAAATGTCTTTGCGAGTAGGGGTAAATCTCAGTACTATTTTAATCGCTTTGGTGGCCGGATTTGGGGCTTCCATCGCTTTGGTACGGAGTG
>Ga0256914_1003133_pt1 | contig 13245 bp, 8 predicted proteins | sample HulkmetaG_FD_191571 | JGI IMG/M metagenome (GOLD analysis project Ga0256914, IMG submission 191571) | Hydrothermal chimney microbial communities from Main Endeavour vent field at the Juan de Fuca Ridge, Pacific Ocean - Hulk | ecosystem: Environmental > Aquatic > Marine > Hydrothermal vents ... | reverse complement strand
GGAGGATGATGTCTGTCTTCACGAACATGCCGGGGCGGAAGATCCTGTCGGGATTGTCGACCGTCATCACCACCTTGAAGGTACGGGTTTCGGTGCTGAGTGCCGGCGAGATCTCGCTGATGCGGCCGTAGAGGGTATCTTCCCGGATCACATAGCTGACGATCCGCACCTGCTGACCCGTTTTCACTTGGGGAAGGTATTTCTCCGGCAGTTGCACCTCCGCATACATTTTCCGGTAATCCATCAGGCGGAACATCTCCTGTCCCGCCGGCAGCCGGACGCCGTCGGTATGGTGCGGCAGGTCGACAAGGTAACCGGTGAAAGGGGCCCGAACCTTCATCTTTTCCAGCTTGAGGAGGGTATTGCGGTACTCATTCTCGGCATTGATCCAGGCGATCTCCGCATTGCGCAGCTCGCGGAGGGTCACTCCTCCTTTTTCATAGAGTGATCTCTGTTTGTCGTACTCCTGTCTGGAGATCTCCATGTTCAGTTTCCTGGACCGCAGGTTGAGGTTGTATTCATATTCCTTGTCCTCCATCACCACGATCACTGCATCTTTTTCCACCCTGTCCCCCATGCGATAGGGGCGGCCGGTGACAGGGTTGTTCTGCAGACGGTACCTGCCGGCCACCTCGTTCTTCACCACCGCCTCCCTGACCGGCATAAGGGTACCGCTGGTGGTGATAAGAGCCTCGATGCTTCCGGTGCCCACCTTCATCACCGTGACGGGCAGCGCTACCTCCTTCTCGTATCCGGGCTCCCATGTCCGGCACATAGTGAGCGAAAGCGAGATGCCGAGAAAAAAGGTCCATTGGATCATTTTCTTCATGGCTGATGTTGTTTGGATGATCATTTTGTTCAATTTTTTTTATTGTTCTCCGGCCTCCGGAGTCCGGAGGAAAAGATTGGCTGGCACCAGGGGTTGTTGGTGCTCAAAGTCGTAAAGGGTCTGTATTTTCAGATTGAGCAGCTCCAGCTTGTAGTTGATGAGCGCCTGGGCATAGGCCATCTTTTTCTGGGACAGCTGGTTCTGGTAAAGGTTCAGGTCCATGCTCGTCAGGTCGCCGTTGCGGTAGCGTTCGAGGTTGATCTCATAAGTGAGCTCTGCATTCCTGACATTCTGTTTGGCTATGGAGATCTGGTTGAGCTGGTTCCTGAGGTTCCTGTACACTTTTCTGATGTCGATGATGATCTGTTTCTTCTCCTCGTCGAGGTTGAGCTGCTGGCTTTCGATAACGGCCTCCTGGGCGCGTATGCGTGCTTTCTTCTCTCCCCAGTCGAAGAGGGGGATGCGGAAAGAGAGGGCGACGCTGGGGTTGTTGGTGGGTTTGTCGTAGATCTGTCCCAGGGCCGGGTCGTCCCCCATGATGCCGATGGCGAGCCCCAGATCCCCCCGGAACTCGTTCATGGCCCGTGTACGTATCAGCTGGAACTGCGAGCTCTCGATGTCGATCTCCCGCTGGCGCAGCTCCATGCGCGAACTGAGACCGTACTGCACGGCTTTTTCGAGATCGACTTCCACCTGGGGTACGGAAATATCGGCCAGGATGACGATCGAATCATGCAGGTCCATGCCGAGAAAACGCTTGAACTCATCCTTGGCGTTCTCCAGGTCCACCTTCTTGTTCTCCACCGCCGAGCGGGCCGTGGCCAGGTTCAGCTCAGCCTGGTAAAGCTCTTCTTTGGCCGACAATCCGGCCTCCACCTTGCGTTTGATGATCTCGTAGCTGCGTTGGGTATTGTCCAGCTCGGCACGGGCAATGTCAAGGCTCATCTGATAGAGATAGACATTGTAAAAAAAGCGTGTGACGTTCTTTTCCAGGTTCAGCTTCTGCAAGGCATAGCTGATGTTGGCATTCTCGTAGTTGAGCTCCAGCTCCCGCAGGTCGAGCTTCATCCGGTTGTAGGTGAAAAGGGGCTGGTTGTAGCTCAGGTAGAGACGGTTCGTAAAGCTCTCGTTCTGCTCGACGTCCCCCGTGAAATCCGACATGTTCTTCTGCCAACCGAAACGGTTGATCAGCGAGACGGTACCGTCGGTCCATTTGATGGGCTGATCGATACGGAAAGTACCGTATGACTGGAAGTTCCTGTTGGTGAACCACTTGTTGAAACGGTTGTCGAACATCCTGCTCTGATCGAAGGTGACGGGGTTAAGGTCCATCGAGAACTTCGACCTGAGCGAGGCCCGCTGGGCGTTGAGCGATTCCCGGTAACGGGAGAGGTTGAGCAACGACCGCCGGATGTCGGGACTGTTGCGGCCCGCGATGGCGATCGACTTGTCCAGAGTGAGAGCCACCTGGGCACCGCTCTCCCGGAGCAGCATCGGAAACGACAACAGGACCAGTGCGAGAAGGCACCTTTTCCACGAGGCGATCGGTTTCATGACGACATTTCTTTTCATGCTGTTCTTTTTCATTCGTTGGTCATTCTTTTTCCCGCCCTTATCCGCCGGCGCGCAGGATCATTCTTTCATCAGTTTCACGGCATCGGCCACCACGATCCAGTAACCGGTCTTGTCGGAGAGTTCGATGACAGCGGTATCAGCAGGAAAGTAATAGAATCCCAGGCTGTTCCATCCGGGACTGCTGCCTCTGAGCACCAGCGAGGTCTCATCGACCACATCGCCGTGACGGATGCGGAACTCATACCTGTTGTCCCCCCGTCTGTTGTTCCAGCGGAATTTTCTGTAGTCGAGGTAATAGTAGACGGTGTAATACCCTGCTTCCGGCACGGGGACTTTCCAGGTGGCCTTTTTCTTCCCCTCACCGGCGCGGACGAACCAGGCCGAACGTACGAACCTGCCGTAGAAAGCATTGCTGGTGGTCAGGGTCCAGTTGATCGGCCGCCACCATGAAAACCCGGAATATTTTTTCCCCTGTTGTTTGGACTTCACCAGCAGTCTGTAGAAAAGGCCTTCGTTGCCGGGTTCCGTGAGAGAAAAACCCGGATCCTCGTTATCCACCAGGAGGGTTCCCTCGGGTATGTAACGGAACTGATCCGCCGGGAAGGTCACGCTTCCCCTCTCGGGGGGGTACGTCAGCACGGTATGATCCACAACAGGATCCTCGTAAAGGATCATGGGGATGTTGCGGGAGACCATGGTGACATAGGTCACTCCGCCTCTGGTCCCGTCCACCAGATAACGGATCCTGCGGGCCTGGCGGGCACCGAACCATACCACATGCTCGACGGGCGGATCGAGGCCCTCGAAGAGGATCCTCACCGCGCCGCTCCCCTCCCCTTTGTTGGCGATGGTGACCGAAAAAAGCCACCGTACATACCCCTCCTCCGTCACCCTGGTAAAACGGGCCTGAGAAAAAAGATAGGCAGGGAGGCTTTTGCCGGAATACCAGTTCTCCAGGTATTTCCCCAACGGATAGCCGGACAGCTGTTCCAGGTCTTCCAGCAAAGTATCGAAGGGGACCTTCGAGAACCATCTTTGTTCCAGCCACCGGTGCAGGAAAGTATCCAACACTTCCTCCTCTTCCAGGTGGGCTTTCACTGCCAAGAAGAACATCTCTCCCTTCAGGCGTATGACATTGTCCAGGATATCTTGTCCGGAGGGGGTGGTCAACAGTTCGCGGAAGCTTTTGTTCTGCAGTGCCATGTTGGCTCGTTCATCCTCACTCAGACCCGTATAGCGCCGTACCCAGTCGTTGCCTGTACCCACCCACGGCACTTTCAGGTAAGCTTCCATCACCCGGTTCATCACCGGCCAGCTGGAGGAGCTGAGGAAAAAACGGTGGTCGAAATATTCCGGGAATATGTTCAGCTCATTGGGGCGGGAGTTCAGCGCCCCTGCTCCCCCCGCCACCCTGCGCAGATTGTACTGAACGGTCTCCGTCAGGAACAGGTAAAAGAAACTGTTGAGAACGGTACCCATCATCTCCTTTTCCGTTCTTTTCTCCCGCGACCATCTGGACCATCTTTTCAGATTCTCGAAATACCCCGAGAAGTTGGCCTGATAATGGGCTGCTCCTTTTTCCTCCATGAAGACGATGGCGGGCTGTACATTCTCCATGGCACCCATCCAAAGATGCTGGTAGGAATGGAACTGGATGGGCACCTCCACCAGCGAGAAAGTGCGAAAAGGATAGTGCAGTCCCAGCTTGTTCTCGTATTCCTGCATCCTTTCCCGCAGGATCTTACGGATGGTATCATTGTCCAGCCTGGGCAGGGAACCCACAAAATAATCATGCCCCCGGAGGGTAAAGACCCTGAAGAGGATGCTGTCGGAGGGTGTAGGCAGGCTGTCGACGGTGAGACGGTGCTCCACATAATCCCCGATGGCCAGTGAGATCTGCGGCAGCAGGGTGTCACAAATGAAAGTGATGCCGTCCCCTTCGCGGCGGGCCGTACCCTGGCTGATGACACGGCTGCTGTCGATCCCCTCCACATGGAGACGGAAACGGATGAAGTCTTTTCTGAACCACCCCGGATGACGGGGACTATAAGTGGTGCCGGTCACGGGATACCAGAGTGTCTCAGGAGTCAGCAACACATAATCCGGCGTGACAAAGGCAAAGGAGGATGCCACTTTCACCCCTCCCAGGAGATGGGGCATGCGGAAAGTGTCGATGTCGGGATAGCAGATACGGTCATCGATGGTCCCCGCATAGCGAAGATCCAGCGAGAGGGTATCCCCCGGCCGGAGCGGATGAGGTGGGGTCACCAGCAACAGGTGCAGCCGGCGTTGCCAGGCGACCTTCTTCCCGCCGGCCGCGAGAGAAGAGACATGCAGACCGGGGTTGAGGCTCAGCACCACCCTGTCGACGACCGTGTCGTTGTCATTGACCAGCAACATATGGGATGTGAGAGCAAGATGGCGACCCTGATGACGGAGCCCGATACGGTGTTCCTTCACCGACAGTGCAGGCCGTCTTGCATAGGCATCATTGAGTCCGAGCAGGCGGGCACGCAGCTCTCTCTCCTCCTGACGCAGATAGAGATGCTGCCAGGCAGCCCCACCTGCAGCCGCCAGAAAGAAAAAAGCCAGCCCCAGTGAGACCACCCGCTCCCACCCCGCAGCGGGAAGACGCCGCAACAGAAAGACCGTCAAAAAAACAAAGGAGACCCCAAGAAAAGAATAGAAAAGACGCTGGAAAAGAAAATCTTCCCAACGGTCAAAACCGGTGATGCCGGACTTCAGCATCGGCATTTCCCATCCGGAAAAGTCGAAAAGGCCACCGGCACGCCCCTTCAGGTAAAATAGCACCAGGGCCAGGTATCCCAGCACGAGAAGGAAAGTGACCGCCTGGTTGCGCAACAGGGTCATCAGCAGAAAGGCAAGACCCACGATGAAAAGCAACGTGGGCAGGACCAGGAACAGGAGGTACTCAAAATAGGCAGCCACATCGAGCGAGGCCTGCCCGGAGATGATGTTGAAGACCGTCACCACAGCCATCAGCAGGAGGTCGGTCACGAGGAAAACCAGCAGGTTGGCCCAGGCCTTGCCCAGCACATATTCATGATTGCTCACGGGTCGGGTGTAGACCACCTCGGCCGTGTCCAGGTTCCGGTCACGCCTAAGGAAATCGGCGGCGAGGAAGACGGCCACCACCGACTGGGCCAGGTTAATGTACAGGAGATTGCGATAGGGGATCGAAGCAGGAAGGGCCACCCATTCCCAGGAAGGGGATTCCTGGACTCCCGTGACGAGAAAAAGATTGACGAAAAAAAGGAGGATCAGCCCCAGGAAAAGGAAGACCCGCAGGAACCAGCTGCGCTGCAGGGTGGTCCTCTCATAGCGGGCAATGGTACCGATGGCAGAGAAAGAGATCATCGGGAAGGGCTGAGGTTACGGAAAGCTTCATCCTCCACCTCTTCCCTCAGCACATTCTCCATATAGTGGACGTAGGCATGTTCCAGGTTGGGTTCAACAGGTTCGGCATCATACCCTCCGGGATCATCCGCGACCACCTGCATGATCCACCCCTCACGTCCCGGCATGGTCGAGATGACGGAGAACCTTTCGTTCACCCGCACATATTCCTCATCGCCGGCCCTGATCTGCCACACATGCCCCCGGGCCATGTCGATGAGTTCGGAAGGAGTGCCGTGGAAGGCGATCCTTCCCCGGTGGAGGAGGGTCATCTGATTGCAGGTACTGGAGATATCCCCCACGATGTGTGTAGAGAGAATGACGATCACCTCACCGGCACCGATATCGGAAAGGAGGTTACGGAAACGGATACGTTCTTCGGGGTCGAGACCGGTGGTGGGCTCATCGACGATGAGCACGCGGGGCCGGTGGATGAGCGCCTGGGCGATCCCCAGTCGTCTTTTCATCCCGCCGGAGAGTTTCGTGGCCATTCTGTCCCGGGCCTCAAAAAGTCCAACCTCACGCAGGATACGGTCGATCTCCTCACCCCGCCGCCGGCCGTTACGCATCCCGCCCAGACGGGCCATGTAGTCCATGAACTCATATACGCGCAAACGCGGAAAACGGCTGAACTCCTGGGGAAGATACCCCAGCAGCCGGCGTACCCTGCCCCGCTGCCGCTGCAGGTCAAGACCCGCTATCTTCACCTCACCCGCAGTGGGAAGCATCAGCGTCACCAGAATGCGCATCAGGGTCGACTTGCCGGCACCATTGGGCCCCAGCAGACCGAAAATACCCGTACCTATGTCCAGATCGATCTCTTCCAAGGCCACGTGACCGTTGGGATAGACCTTGCGAAGCGAACGAATGGTGATCTCCACGATATTTTTGTAAATGACCGTTACATAAAAATAGCCATCCCACCGGTCAATCACCTGTCACATTTCCCTGTCTCTCCAAGGACCGGGGCCCTGTCTTCCCTGATATCATTCAGAAACTTTCCGTTCCTCCCTGTTTCATCCTTAACAACGTATGACGTATGGGGTTATTGTTTTGTTACAAGAATCGAAAAAAAAAAAATTTTCAGTGCATTTTTCGGGGATGGTGCCCGCTCATACGGCGTTGCTCTGCCAGAAAGTCTTGGTGTCGATGTCCATGATGGTGAGCGGGCCTCCCCATCCGGCACCCGTATCCATCATCCACACCCCTTTGATGAAGACAGGTTCCCGGAAGCCGTAGTTGATGGTGGGGGTATGGCCCACATATACCTCGCGGTAAGGGGTGATCTGTTCCACGTCGGGGTCGTCGATGAGGGCGAGGGCCTTTTCCACCAGGTCCCTGCTCCAGAGGAGATCGTAAGGGTTTTGTTCTTCAAGCGGTCGTGCGGGGTCGATGCCGGCATGTACGAAGAGACGGGTGTCTTCGTCGAGCAGGTAGTAGTAGGGGGCTTCTTCCAGGAGACGACGGTGTGTTTCGGGGACACCGTCGTTGTCGTAGCTCCGCATGGTCTCTTTGCCGCCCTGCATGGTCCAGGAGAGCTCGGCCTGGCCGGTGAGGATCCACTCGAGGAACCAGCGGTCGTGGTTGCCCAGGATGTAGACCAGGTGTCTGACCTGCAACAGGATGTCGATGCTGCGGCGTGTGTCGGGCCCGCGGTCACATACATCCCCCAGGCATATCAGCAGGTCGTGCTCCGGGTCGAGACCCGCCCTGCCCAGACACTCTTCGAGGGCCGCAGCCCGGCCGTGGATGTCACCGATGACGAACCTTCTCATCCCCGCCTCGTCGTTCCCCCTTTGCCGGCGGCCAGGTGCAGACGCAACGCCTCCACCCCCAGCCGGTACGAATCAAGACCGAAACCGGTGATGGTACCCAGACATACCGGTGCGAGCAGCGACTTATGCCGGAACTCCTCCCGCTTGAGGATGTTGGAGATATGCACCTCCACCACCGGCGCCGGCACCGCCGCCACCGCATCGGCAATACTCACCGACGTGTGCGTGTATCCGGCGGCATTGAGCAGAATGCCGTCAACGGAAAAACCGGCCTCCTGGATCTTCGTGACCAGCTCCCCCTCCACATTGCTCTGGAAATATTCGAACCCGATGTCGCGATAGAGCTCCTTCAGCAGTTCAAGGTACTCCTCAAAAGAGGTGCGGCCGTAGGTCTCCGGCTCCCTTTTGCCGAGGAGGTTGAGGTTGGGTCCGTTGATGATGGTGATCTTCATGTTCATTTCTTTGAACGCTCTGTCAAAAATAGTTATTTTCGGGGAAACGCTGCGGCATGGATGCTTACTGGCAGGGTCTGTTCGACCGTTATCATCTTTATCTGAAGCTGGAGAGGTCGCTTTCGCCGGCTTCGGTGGAGGCTTATCTGCGTGATGTGCGGCGTTTTCTGGAGCATGTCCTGGCGGAGCGGCCGGGGCTGCGGCCCCCGGATATCGATCTGGCGCTGCTGGAAGGATACCTGCGGGAGCTGCATGACACCGGCATCGCCCTGCGCACCCAGGCGCGCCAGGTGTCGGGCATACGTTCCTTCTTCGGCTTCCTGATGCTGGAGAAAGAGATCACCGACAACCCTGCCCTTTTGCTGGAGGTGCCGCGTACGGGACGTCGTCTGCCGGAGGTGCTGACGGTCGAGGAGATCGACCGCATCGAGGAAGCCATCGACCTGAGCCGGCCGGGAGGACACCGCGACCGGGCCATCGTGGAGATGATGTACGGCTGCGGACTGCGTGTCTCCGAGGTGATCACGCTGCGTATCTCCCACCTCTACCGCAAGGAAGGCTACCTGCGCATCCTGGGCAAGGGCAGCAAGGAGCGTCTGGTGCCGGTGAACCGCCGCGCCCTGCATGAGGTAGAGCTCTACCTCACCGACCGCCTGCAGATGGAAACCGAGCCGCAGCACCGCGACATCCTCTTCCTCAACCGCCGGGGACATCCCCTGAGCCGGGTGTATATCTTCCGCATGGTGAAGGAGCTGGCCCGCCGCGCCGGCATACGCAAGAACATCAGCCCCCACACCTTCCGCCACTCTTTCGCCACCCACCTGATGGAAGGAGGGGCCGACCTGCGGGCCATCCAGCAGATGCTCGGCCATGAGTCGATCCAGACCACCGAGATCTACACTCATCTCGACCGCGAATACCTGCGGTCCACCATCCTCGACCACCACCCCCGGGCATGACATCCCCTCCTCCGACTGATTTTCCTATCTTCGCCACGATGAAGAGCAAGCTTCTCATCCTCTTCCTTGTCCTGCTGCAGCCGTCTCTGCTGACAGCCCAGGAGAAAGTGGTTGAGGGACGTGTCACCGATGCCGGCGACGGCACCCCTCTGGCTTTTGTGCATCTCGTCACCCCTGACGGACGTTACGGCACCGTCACCGATGTGGAGGGGCGTTTCACGTTGCGTCTCCCCCGCGGGGCATGTTGCCTGAAGGTCTCTTGCGTGGGGTATGCCCCCGTCACCTACCGCATCGACCCGCAGAAGAAAGTGCAGCAGATACGTCTGCACTACCGTCCTCTCGACATCGCCGCGGTGACCGTCCGTCCCGGCCGCAACCCTGCCCATCGCATCATCCGTCTGGCGGTGGTCCGCCGCCGCCGGAACGACCCGGAACGGCTGAAAGAGTACAGCTTCATCTCCTATAACAAGATGATCCTGACCGTCGACGCCGACACGCTGCTCACCTGCGACACCACCCTCCTCGACAGCACCGAACGTGCCATCCGCCGTCTGCTGCGCAAACAGCACTTCTTTATCTCCGAGACCGTCACGCGCAGGATCCACCGCCGGCCCGGCACCGACCAGTCGGTGGTGCTGGCCTCGCGTATCTCCGGTTTCCGCGACCCGGGGATGATCCTCCTCCTCTCGCAACTGCAGGAGCCCACCTTCTACCGCGAACAGATACATATCCTTGGGAAGGACTATGTCAACCCCGTCAGCCGGGGCAGCACACGCAAATATGTTTTCCTGCTGGAAGACACGCTGATACGTGCTCCCGGCGACACCACTTACACCATCTCCTTCCGTCCGCGCAGGAACACCTCTTTCGCCGCGCTGGAGGGCTTTCTCTCCATCAACAGCCGCGGCTGGGCCATTGAGAACGTCCAGGCGCGGCCGGCCCGCGACACCGGCGACATCATGGTGACGATCCGGCAGGCCTACAGCCGCTTCGATACGGTTTGGTTCCCCGTGCAGCTCAACACCGACCTGCTTTTCCGCACCGGTGCCATCGAGGCCGGAGGCCGCACATACCATCCCGTGGCACGCGCTGTCAGCTATCTGCGTGACATCGACCTTACGCCCGGCCTCCGGAAAAAGGACATGGCCTTCGACGACGTGCAGGTGGTACCACAGGCCATACGCCGCGACTCCGCCTACTGGGCCCATTACCGCGTGCGGCCTCTCGACAGCCTCGAACGGGAGACCTACCGCGTGCTCGACTCCATCGGAAGAGCGGAGCATCTCGACCGGAAAGCCCGTTTCCTGACGACCCTCCTCTCCGGTGCCATCCCGGCAGGACCGTTCGACATCGACCTGGAGAGGCTTATGCATTACAACGATTATGAAGGATTTTACCTGGGTGCCGGCCTGCATACGAACGATCGGGTCTCCAAGGTGGTGCGGGCGGGTGGCTACGGCGGCTATGGTTTCCGTGACCGCTCGGCCAAATACGGCGCCGACGTGGAGGTACTGCTCCACCCTCCTTCCGGCACCGCTCTGCGCATGGCATACGACCATACCGTTTTCACCGAAGGGGGCACCTCCTTCCCCGGCATGAGGAGAGCTCTGCTCGATGTCGACCATTACAGCAGCTTCTTCGTCCGCAGGATGAACAGGACCGACCGTCTGGCCCTCGCCCTCCGTTTCCGTCTGAAGCCCCTGCGCCGCTTCCGGTGGGATCTCTCCCTGGAACGACTGCGCAAAGAGGCTTACGGCAACTACATGTACCTTCCTTTCGATGCCGTCGACACCACGCAGGTGTATCACCTCACCCGGATCTCACTGTCGTTCCGCTATGCTTTCCGGGAGCGTGTGCTCCACACGACCCGCAGCTCTTTTTTCCTCGGCTCCGATAGTCCCGTCATCCATTTCCGTTACACGCGGGGGTTCAGGGACCTGCTTGGAGGGGATTTTTCGTACGGGCGTTACGACCTGCGTGTGGAGGGGCGTGTGCGTACGAGGTACCTGGGCGATCTGCTCTGGCGTACGGAGGGCGGGCTGGTCTCCGGCCACGTGCCGGCCACCGAGCTGTTCATCCCCATGGGCACATACCGCGGGTTCACCCTCTACACCCCTTATGCTTTCGGCACGATGCGGACGAACGAGTTCCTCGCCGACAGGTATGCTTCCCTCTTCCTGACGTGGGATCTGCGTGACCTGCTCATCCGCATACGCCAATGGAAGCCCCGTCCGATGCTGGTCACCAGCCTGGCCTTCGGCAACCTCTCCCGGCCGGAGGATCACCGGAACATCACGGTCAGTACGTTCAGCAAGGGCTACTACGAGTCGGGGGTGGTGGTGCGCCGCCTGCTGGTCTCCGGTCTTACCGACCTGGGGGCGGGCGTCCTGTACAGGTACGGTCCTTATCGCCTTCCGCACACAAAAGACAACTTTGCTTTCAGGTTCAGTCTTTACTACAGTTTCTGAGCGCCAGCAGGGAGACCGTCACTGCGGCACCAGGAAGCTGAAGGAGGCCCAGTGGCTTTCCCAGTCGATGGTATCGCATCCCCGGCAGGGGTACAGGTCGAGCGAGCGGACGAGCCATTCGCCTCCTTGGGGCAGGTGGAAGGTCACCCGCCCCGACGTGTCGCTCACGGCGATCAGTTCGCGAAAGTCGCTTTCAGGCAGGTGCTGGGCCATCACCTTCTTCCCCGGGGCGGGACGGCCGTGGCGCAGCACCTGCACACGGAGCGTACCCCCGCCCCGCAAAGCATAAGGATTGTCCAGGAGAATAAGCTCATAGGGATGGCCGAAGACATGCCGGTAAAGAGGCGTCCCGTTCTCTCCGCCCCGCACCCGCACCAGTGTCTTCACCGAGCGGGCATAGCGCTCCCGCTGCTGCGCGCGGTCGCCCATGTGCTGCAGAAGACGCCGGTCGTCAGCGATCTCCTCGTGCTCCAGATAATCCATGAACGCCTGCCGCGTGAGGGTGATCCGGGAAAAGTCCCTTTCCATCACCACCAGCCAGAGCCCCGGCCTGTCCAGCACACAACGCAGCACGGGCCGGGTGCCGTCGCGGCCTTCCTCCAGCAGGTCGGTCTCGCCCCGGGCACTCACCAGCAGGAACGACGGCGTCATCTTCTTCTCCAGCGCCCTCTCCAGCTCCACATGCCCGTCATCACCCACCAGCAGATGCAGGTCGAGCGTATCGCCGGGATCCAGAATGAAAGGCCGCGCCTCAAACCAGTAGTCGTGCGACATCAACATACCTGCCATCAAAAGAAAAAAGAAAGGTAACAATCGCCTGAACCGTTCTCTGAACATCTTCCCCATGTTCTTGTCCGTTTTTGCCACGAAATCTGTGTCACAAAATATAAATTTCGTGCTACTGAAACAAGTAAAAATTAAAGTTTTTTAACATTCAAAAAGGGAGAGGTATTTCCGAAAAGGCTACATTTTTATTACTTTTGGGGTCGTTTTTCCCGAAAAAGGATACTTAACAAACTTAAAAGCAAGAAATTATGTCTCAGAAAAAACGCATTTACACGTTTGGCAACAAGCAGGCCGAAGGCAATGCAGAGATGCGCCTTCTTTTGGGTGGCAAGGGAGCCAACCTGGCCGAGATGAGCCGTATCGGTGTACCGGTACCGCCGGGGTTTACCATCACCACCGAGGTATGTACGGAATACAATCAGTTGGGCAAGGATAAGGTGATCGAACTGTTGCGCGAGGATGTGAAGAAGGGCATTGCCCATATTGAGAAGATCATGGGTTCGCGTTTCGGTGACAAGGAGAACCCGCTGCTGGTGTCGGTACGTTCGGGGGCACCTGCTTCGATGCCCGGGATGATGGACACCGTGCTCAACCTGGGCATGAACGACGATGCCGTGATGGGGCTGGCCAAGAAGACCAGCAACGAGCGTTTCGCATGGGACTCCTACCGTCGTTTCGTGCAGATGTACGGTGATGTGGTGCTGGGGATGAAGCCCAAGACGAAGGAGGACATCGATCCTTTCGAGGAGATCATGGAAGAGCTGAAGGAGAAGAAGGGCATCACCCTCGACACCGAGCTGGATGTGGATGATCTGAAGGAGCTGGTGAAGCGTTTCAAGGCAGCCGTCAAGGAGCGTACCGGTCATGATTTCCCCGATGATCCGTGGGATCAGCTCTGGGGTGCCATCATTGCCGTCTTTGACAGCTGGAACAACGAGCGGGCCATTCTCTACCGTCGTCTGAACAAGATCCCCGACGACTGGG